>FLNX01003426.1_pt1 | contig 23245 bp, 22 predicted proteins | sample 1140341 | NCBI WGS metagenome assembly FLNX01 (sample SAMEA3878208, study PRJEB12797) | bioreactor metagenome | biome: Moose rumen | place: Sweden | collected 2011-10
GCAAAACCGTTTTTACGGTTTAAAACGCTAGTTATGTGGACGCCCGCACTGGGGCGCTTTTGGAGGAGAAAAATGATAATAAAAAATTATGGTAAACGAAAATTCATAGCCTTTAACTTTAACTAATTCAAAATGGAAAAATGCAGTCATTGTTGGCTAGATTATGGCTACAGGCTTAACAGTTGTTCATCTTGACAGAGGTCTTCTTTTTCTTGATTACGGATATAATTCCGTATGACCTTCTCATCAAGTCCTACTGTTGAAATGGATATCCTCGTTCGGCTTTCCTTCTTGTCAGCGAGCCGATGCGGTTCTTCCCCTAAATCCTTTCGGATTGACTCATACGGCTTCTTCTTTCTGTAGAAAAAGCAAATTCGATTTTAAATTTTCTTTCTTGTAATTACTTGCCATTTATGGCATTATCTGCTACATTCTGAACTGCTGCGTCTATATGATTCTGCTATGGCAGAATACGTGCGGTGCACATTTTTTCAGATTATACGTTTGCGATTAATGGTCTTGTCCAAATCACCAAGTATGTCAAAATCCTGCAACATTATTATTTTTCTCATGGAGGACGTTATGAACAAGTATGTCAAGCGTTATCTTGTTGATGCTTTGGGAGGAATGGCTCTTGGTCTTTTTTCCACACTCATCATTGGTCTGATTATCGGTCAGATTGGTAAATTTTTTCCTGCAACTGTTGCTGGTCAGTTTCTGATTAAAATAGGTCAGCTGCTCACGGTGTTTACTGGTGCCGGCATTGCTGTTGGCGTGGCACACTCGCTTGGCGCCCCAAAGCTTGCCGTGTATGGAAGCATCCTTACAGGTACAGTGGGTGCCTATGCCCCAAAATTTGTTGCCGCCATTACCCAGCAGGCAACTGCATTTGTAACGGAAAGCGGAGCTATTGTACTTGCAGGTCCTGGCGACCCTCTTTCTGCATTCGTTGCGGCTCTTGTCGGTGCTGAGCTCGGCCGCCTTGTATTTGGAAAAACAAAGGTAGACATTCTTATTGTTCCTGCCGTGACAATCATTACGGGAGCCTTTGTCGCCGTTATCTTTGGACCTCCTCTTGCTACTGCTGCAAAATGGCTCGGTCATGCAATTAACCTTGCAACGGAACTGCATCCATTCTGGATGGGCATCATTTTGAGTGTTGTAATGGGGTGCATTCTTACGCTGCCTATTTCTTCTGCAGCCATTGCAATCATGCTTGGCATGACTGGCCTTGCAGGGGGAGCTGCAACGGCAGGATGTTCTGCTCAGATGATTGGTTTTGCCATCATCAGCTTTAAGGATAACGGGTTTAACGGTCTGTTTGCACAGGGAATAGGAACGTCGATGCTCCAGATTCCGAACATTGCCAAAAAGCCTGCAATCTGGATTCCTCCGACACTGGCTTCTGCAATTACAGGTCCAATGGCAACGTGTCTGTTCAAGATGAAAACGCTTCCTGCTGGTGCCGGCATGGGAACAAGCGGGCTTGTTGGACAGATAATGACGTTCCAGGCAATGTCTGGCGAAGAATCTGCATGGCTCATCATTGTAAAGATGCTGGTGATTGATTTTATTCTGCCTGCCGTGCTGAGCTATGCAATCTATTTCTTTATGAGACGCAAGGGCTGGATAAAGGATGGCGACATGACGCTTTCTGCGTAGGAATGCTGTACAGCAAGATTTGAGTAAACGTTCTTTCTTATCATAGAAAGGCAGACTTGAAAGATTTTTGGGCACCTCGACAAACTTTTTTCGAGGTGCCCCTTCTGCTTTTGAAACTGCCCCTTCTGTCGGAAGGTTCTGCCTGCTGTCAGCCTACATGTTCGTGTGAAGCCACACAATCATTTCTCCTTCCTTTCTGTTGCCCCAAACTCCATAGGGAATTGCCGTAAGACTGATGTCTTTTAAGACAGGAGGATTTGTGCAAATTGCATCTTCGTCTTCCTGCTGTGCAGACAGCTTTTTGCCATTGAAACGCAAGACCAGCGTGCCGTCCAAAAGGTCGTCTTTCCATTCTTCTGAAAAGATAGTTGCTTTATCAATGTACACGGCTGCAAGGTCAGCACCGTTGTCGCATTCTTCAATGCAGTATACTTCCGGTCCACGTATGATTGCTGCCTTGCCGCAGTTTGCTCTTACGAGTGGATTTGCAAAAACAACGTGAGCATTTATTTTGAACGCTACTTCTACTATGTCGTGTTCCCATTCTCGTGTTATGGCACAGTAGTTGCCGTGTTCCTCGCCTGAATGCCAGTCTTGTTTTTTTCCATTGATTGTAACGGTAAAGTCCTCTGCAAATTCTGGCTTTCTGATGTTGAGCGTAAAAGTGTGGTGAGGTGCCGTTACTGTGAGCATCACCTTGCCGTTGCGGGGGTACACTGTCTGCAACTCCATGTGTACTTCCTCGCCGTCAACATAAACAGTCGATTTGTTCTGTATGAATAGATTTACGTATGCATTGCTGCCTTCTACATCGTAAATGTATTGTCCCAAAGATGCAAATGTCCGAGCGATGTTCGTAGGGCAGCAGGCAACGTCAAACCATTTTTGCCTGACAGGTTTTACGTGTGCACGGGATGTGTTGTTCATGCAGCTTTCCGGCCACACTTCCAGTGGGTTTACGTAAAAGTATCGGTTTCCTTCCAGGGAGATTCCTGCCCGAACGGTGTTGTATAGTGCCCGTTCGCATATGTCTATGTAGGAAGCGTCATGTGTCAGGTGAGCCATCCTAAAGCCGAACAGTGCCAGTCCAATAGATGCACAGGTTTCGGAATAGTTGCAGTCGTTCGGCAGATCGTAGTCGGTGGTGAACCGTTCTAGATAGCCGGACGAACCTATGCCTCCTGTAATGTACATCCTCTTTTCAGTCATGTTCTTCCACAGCACCTTACACTGTTCGGCAAGTCGTTCATCATGATTGATTTTTGCAAGATCTGCCATTGCACAATACAGGTAAACTGCACGGACTGCATGACCTTCTGCCGTTGACTGCTGGCGTACGGGAAGGTGCGATTGAGAGTATCGCGGATCATAATTGTTGAATTCGTAAAAGATGTGCTTGAATCCCGGTGCTTTCATCTGCTCCAAAAAGATGTTCGGAGTTTTTCCCCGTTCGTCTATGAAATAGGATGCCAAGTCTAGATACACTTTGTTTTTTGTTGCATTATACAGCTTTATGAGTGCAAGTTCTATTTCCGGGTGTCCCGGATATCCGCGGATCTTTCCTTTTTCCGTGCCGAATGTCTTTGCTATCAAGTCAGATAGTCTGCATGCACAGTCCAGAAGCTTTGTCTTTCCCGTAGAACGGTAATAGGCAACGGCTGCTTCTATAAGGTGTCCTGCACAGTACAGCTCATGTCCTTCGCACAGGTTTTTCCATTTGTTTTCAGGTTCTACTACTGTGTAGTAGGTATCAAGATATCCGTCTGGTTCCTGTGCGTTGCAAATAAGGTCTATGACGTAGTCTGCCTTCTTTTCAAGTCCTGCATCGGGATGCGATGCAAGGCTATAGGCAACTGCTTCAAGCCACTTTGCTGCATCCGAGTCCTGAAAGACTGTTCCCTTGCGCTCTCCTTTTTCAAGACCGCCTGCAATCTTGAAATTGGCAAGGCAGTAGCTGGGTGCTGCATCGGGAACATTGTCATTGAGGATGTCCCATTGATAGGGAAGAACTTTGTCTCCAATCAGTTTTGTATATTTGTTCCAGTAATCGTCGTCAATATGGATGTCTTTTAAACGTATTCCATCCGCTGTCTGCATAAGATGCTCCTGTGAAAAAAAAGTAGAGTTGTTCTTTTACCTAAACGTTTAATATAGAATAGAGCGGTTTTCCTAAAAAATCAAGAAAATTTTATTCCCATTTCTGAAAAAGTGATGTACAGTTTATGAGATGGCAACTATAAAACAGATAGCACAGATGGCTGGTGTTTCCACTGCAACAGTTTCCAACGTGCTGAACGGAAGAGCAGGTGCGGCAGGACCTGAAAAAACTGCGGAAATATTTGAGATTGCAAAAAAACTCAATTATACGGCAAATGCGTTTGCCCGCAGGCTTCAGCAGGGGAAATCCAACTGCATTGGAGTCATAACTGAAGATCTTACCGTTTTTAACACCCCTTATATTGTAGACGGCATAGATTCAAAGTGCAAGGAGTCTGGCTATGAGATGCTCCTTGAAAACATGCGTTTCTTTCAGAAATTTGCACTTGATTTTACCAATGTAAAGGCTCAAGAGGAATTGTGCCTTAAGCACATAGGAAGTTTGCTTTCCAAACAGGTAGAAGGCATCATATACATTGCAAACCATTGCAGGGAAATTACGTATGTTCCCGATGATTTGCAGGTGCCGCTTGCATGTGCTTATTGCTATGCGCCCGGAAACCGCCATGCTGCGGTGCTCATGGACGATGAAAAAGCTGGCTACGAAATAACGAAACTTCTTATTTCGAGAGGACATTCAAAGATTGGTGTCATCTGTGGACCTTTGGTAAGCTACCACACTCAGAAAAGACTTGCCGGACATCAGGAAGCTCTTTTTGACAGCGGCATTCTGTATAATGCAAAAAATGTCCGCTACGGAGACTGGAAGAAAGATGACGGCTATGTCTATGCAAAAGAACTGTATGAGTCGGGCTGCACGGCAATCTTTGCATTCAACGATTTAATGGCTGGCGGTGCAGAAGATTGGTTCAGGGACAACGATATCGCCGTTGGCAAGGATGTTGCCGTTTTTGGATTCGATGACAGGGAGGTGAGCCGATTCTGCATTCCCCAAATTTCAACGGCATCTCTACCCCTCTTTGAAATAGGTCAGAAGTGCGCCGATTTGATTATCAATGCGACTCCTGCCTCTGGAGTGGAAACGTGCTTGCTTCCGTGCAACATCATTGAACGGAAGTCTTCTATGACAGGGACTGAAGGTGTTTCTGCTGTAGATTAAAGGTTTTAGTAAATGAATGATGCAAATTTTCGAAAAATTTAAAAAATTTTGCTTGCTTTTTGTAGAATGTGTTTTATACTGTGAAAAAAGAGGCTTGAGAAACGTTTGTTTTTCAAGCTTATTTTTACAAACTTTACCTAAACGTTTTAGTAAACAAAGCACGGTCTTTTCTAACGAATTTTAGAAAAAGTCTTAATAGACAAAAGGAGATTTATATGAAAAAAATTTTAGTATTGGTGGCAGCTGTTCTTTGCACGGTATTGTCTTTTACAGGATGCGGCGGAAAATCTGGTTCACAGGAAAAAACTGGTGGCAAAACCAAACTGGTAATCTGGGACTATTTCGAAACAGATTCTCAAAAGATTATGATGACTCAGCTTTTGGACGGTTTTAACAAGACTCATCCTGATTACGAGGCAACACACGTATATGTTCCTTTTGCAGATTATCAGAAGCAGCTTACTCTTGGCATTGCTTCGGGCGAGCTTCCTGATCTTGTAATCATGGACGGCTGCAGCATGGCTGCATTCGTCAAGCTGGGACTTCTTGCAGACATTTCTTCTGCCGACCTTCCTTGGAATGAATATCTTGCAGGTCCTATGGAATCCAGCATGCTGGATGGAAAGCACTACGGACTTCCGTTCGCAACAAACTGTACGGCATTGATTTACAATAAGGATATTTTTGATGCAGCTGGTGTTGCTTATCCAGATGAAAACACGACATGGGAACAGTTCCGCGAGATGGCAAGAAAACTGACTAAGAACGGAATTTCAGGCTTTGGCAATGCCGCTACAAATACAGATGAAGGCACATTCCAGTGCCTCCAGTGGCTCTACACTGCAGGTGGTTCTTACAAAGACATTGAGGGTGGTGTAAAGGCTTTTGAATTCATGCAGGACATGATAAAGGAAGGCATTTGGACGAATGAAGCCGTCAACTGGACTCAGTCAGACGTAAACTACAACTTTATGGGCGGAAGCCTTGCAATGGAGCAGAATGGATCATGGCAGATTCCCGTATTTGAAGCAAGTGCTCCAGACCTCAACTATGGTGTAACGGTCTTGCCAAAATTCGATGAAAAGTCTGGACAAGCAACTTCCATTCTTGGCGGCGAGAACATTGGTGTTGTAAAAAAGGCTGATACTACTGGTGGCATTGAATTCCTCAAGTACTACAATCAGGACAATGTAATGGTAGAAACCATGAAGCTGTACGGCTCATTCCCTCCAAAAATTGAAGCTGCAAAGAATCCGTTCTGGACAGACGATCCTGTACAGGCTGCATTCATCAAGCAGCTTGAGACATCCATTCCAAGAGGTCCAAGTCCTTCTTGGCCTTCATATTCTGCTGCCATCCAGAACGGATTCCAGGAGATTATGACAATGAAAAAGACTCCAGCTCAGGCTGCAGCAGATACGCAGAAAGCGGTTAATGCAATAAAATAATTGAATCCCAAAACTCTTTTGGCGGAAGGAAATCCTCCTCCTTCCGCCTTTCGTGAGGTTGTTATGAAAAGAAAATATATTTCTGAAAAATATTTGGGAATAGCATTCTCCATTCCTGCCCTGGTGTACATGATTGTGTTCATCGGTCTTCCTACGTTTCAGAATTTCATTCTGAGCTTTAAGAACATAGATGTCTATACGTTTGCAGATAAAACGCAGCAAAGTTTTGTCGGTTTTAAGAACTACATAGATCTTTTTTCAGGCGGCAATTCCATTTTGCAGCTTTCTATGGTCAACACGCTGACGTTTACAGTCTTTTCAATTTTGTTCCAATTCATCATAGGATTTGCCCTTGCCCTCCTGTTCAATCGACACTTTACGGGTAGTGCATTTTTCAGGGGCGCAACCATGATTTCGTGGGTTCTTCCCGTTACGGTTGTGGGCCTCTTGTTTAAGTTCATGTTTCAAGTAAAGGGCGGCATAATCAACCAGTTCCTGTTGACCATTGGATTTATACAAGAGCCTGTGGAATGGCTTTTGCAGGCAAAATCTGCAATGGCTGCCATCATAACGGCAAACATTTGGATTGGAATTCCTTTCAACATGATGCTCATTACTACAGGGCTTACCACGATTCCAGAAGAAATTTATGAGAGTGCAAAGCTTGATGGGGCAGGAAAAGTCGTGACTCTGTTCAGAATCACCATCCCCATGATAAAGCCTGCCATAATGTCTGTCCTTACCCTTGGATTCATTTATACGTTCAAGGTTTTTGACTTGGCATGGGTCATGACGAAGGGTGGCCCTGTAAACGCAACGGAACTTATGTCAACATTTGCCTATAGGCTTTCGTTTGAAGAATTTCAGTTCAGCAAAGCCGCAACTGCTGCGAATGTACTGTTCATGATTCTTTTTGTTGTCGGAATATTCTATATCAAAACCATTGATGAAAGCGAGGAAATGTAATGAAAGAAAAAGAAACCAAGAAAAAAAAGGAAGAAAAGCAAAATTATTTTGTATTTGCCATTGCCCTTATCTTTTTTGTCATATTCATTTTTCCGCTTTACTGGATGCTTGTCACTGCCCTTAAGACTCAGGTGGAAATTTTTCAGGTGCCGACACCAATCTTTCCTAAGAAAATTACGCTGGAACCGTTTGCGTATCAGCTTTCCGTTTCCGGCGATACATTGCGCGGGTTCAAGAACAGCTTGATAATTGCTGTGGGAACAACAATCATTTCCACGTTCCTTTCCATACCCGCTGCCTATGGACTGGCTCGCTTTAAGTTCAGGGGAAACAAGATTATCATTCTGCTGTTCCTTATCATGCAGATGCTGCCTTCAACACTTGTGCTTACATCTTTGTACATTATGTTTTCAAGGCTCAAACTGCTCAGTTCCTACTGGTCACCAATCCTTGCAGATGCAACGTTGGGCATTCCGTTTTCGGTCATCATTTTGCGCACCTATTTCATTTCGATTCCGAAAGAGCTTGACGAAGCTGCTCGGATTGACGGATGTAGTCCCGTTTCTGCCTTTACTAAAATAATGCTTCCGTGTGCAAAGCCGGGCATTGTGGTTTCCGCAGTGTTTTCCTTTGTATATGCATGGGGCGATTTGATTTACGGCATTACTTTCATGACCAATCCGTTGAAACGCCCTATTACTTCAAGCATCTACAATTATGTACAACAGTACCAGACGCTATGGAATTCAACGATGGCATTCGGAATCATATCCATCCTTCCTGTCGTGCTGATTTTTATTTTCATGCAGCGATACATCGTAAGTGGCCTTACGAATGGTGCCGTAAAAGCCTAGATTCGATGCAACAGGCACGTGCTGGCTGCACGTGTCTGTTGCTGTATCATTGCACTTAGTTGCTAGGAAACTGCACGTCTATTGCTCGTACTAAGCCTTGTCTCAAAAACAGACTGCTGGTTTCTTGTGCGGTAAGTGATGTTCCTGTATGCGTTTGTTTCTGGTCTCCACATGCAACTGTAATGGTTGCTGTGCTTCCTGTTGCAAAGTGATATGTCACTGGTACGCCGCACCACGTAAAGTGCAGTGTTCCGTCTGCTTTTACTTCGGATTTTTTCAGCAGCACAGGATTGAATGAGGCAATGCCTCCTTCTATTGAAACGCCCAGTTCTCCCCACCGTGTGAGTACCTCTTCTTTTACCTGACCTGTCATGCCCGGTTGCTTTGCCCCCTGTAAGTGCGGGGTGTGCGAGTACGGATCAGCAGGAAAAGCTCCATACACATCTGGAGTCTTGTTGTAGCCAAGCCCATTCCGAATGTCATAATAGGCGTGCTTCAGCTTTTCGGCAGCTTCGGTGTTGTGCCGGGCACATGATGCAAAGAAGTTTTCCTGTACGGCAAGCAGAAGCTTTGACACCATGTGCCAGTAGATGCTGCCGAGTCCTTCGTAGGCGTAGAATGTTCCCGATCGTCCTGTAAAGGACTGGTGGTTGAAGGTCTTTTCGTACAGGTCAAAAAGAGCTTTTCGTTCGACTTCTGAAGGAATGTCCTTTTCTTTTTGTGCCTGAATGAAGTCTTTCAGTACCTGTGCATTCCTGAATTCCGGGTTAAAGTGGTATGTTCCTTCGCTGTCCTGTTCCAGATACAGGTTTCCTGTCCGCTCCAAAAGAGAGGAGAGTGGTGCTGTGTCATCTTTTAAAACGCAGTTCTTGCTGCAGAATGCCGGCAGTTCCTTGTTCGGGTACAGCATGTAGGAGTTCTGGTGCGGTTCGTACATGTTGCTGTTGCGCAAGGCCTGCACAACATCCAGAGATTCTTCTGGAGTAAGCAGTGTGGATGAAAGTATCGCCACCTGTCCTTCGAGCATTTCCTGAAGGTATTCAACCTTCATGCCGCTGTCAGAAATTTTCAGCGTGTTGTATGAATGGTACAGACCGTCATTGCGTTTGTTCAGTCTGATGGAATGTTCCAGGTGCTGGTTGATGAGTGCAAGTGATGCTGCAATCTCTGTGCACGGTACGTCTTCTTCGCCAGCGTCATAGCCGTGTGCATACAGCTCCGTTCGCTCTGCTTCAAAAAGCAATCCCGCCTTGTCGGCAAATGCTTTTCGCTGTGCATCATTTTGTGCACACGATTCTGCGTTTATGCTTGCAAACAGGTTTACCAAGTCGTAAAAACATGTTTTGACAGCCTTTGGCAGTGTTGCGTTTTTTACCGGCGTGTTCTTGAAAATGTCTTCCAAATGTGCAATGTAGCGGTATAGATAGCACAGCGTCACGACAGAAAGCCCGTATCCTGCAAGTGCGTTGTTTGCATCGTTCCATTCTGGACGCTGCGTGTTCAGCCAGATTCCCCCTGCTGGAATAAAGTTTGCAATCTTGCTTATGACTATCTGAAGAGCCTTTGCTGCAAAGGTGACAAGGTAAGGATTTCCATCCTGCCCGAGAATGAGTTTTGCATCAGAACCGTTTTGAGCTTCCTGTGCCTTGAGAGTGTTGCTCAGTTCCCTGTCAAATGCAATGGTTTCGCGTGGATTTTTTACGATGTCTGCGTATGGTTTTATTCTGTACGGAACGTTTGCACTGGCATATATCTTTTCGTTGATGCCGTTCAACAGCTCGTTGCGCTTTGTCTTGTCGTAGAATTCCAACAGCTTTTCAAAATAGATGACCTGATGGTCGCCCCAGTAGCCAATCTGTGCCCACGGATTTGTGGGGTCAGGGATTTCCCAGTCAATGCCCTGTCTGTTGATTTTATACGGGTTGAATCCGTCTGCCGTCATGGCATTGAGGAATTTTGCACACATGTTCTTGATGTATTCTGGATAGGAATAAACGAGGGCCTCCCAGTTTTGGAAAATGTCGCGCCAGTTTCCTTCGTAGTTCAGGATGGAATTTCCATTGCGGTCTTTGAGCTTTATGTTAAAGATGTTCCAAGGGCGGCTTGGATCGCCGTGCCGCCGCGAGAATGTAAGCGGCATGTATTCAAGGAACAGTCGCCTAAATTGGGCATCCTTTGTATTGTTCACGAGTTTTGCAAAATCTCCGTAATTGACAAGCCCCTTTGCATCCTGTGCCGTACTGAGCTTTGTCAGATAGCCCGTGCATGGCTGCACCTGTGCGGCATTGCGCTGGGCAACGAAACGCAGAAAGTCCTGCGGATTGATTTTTCCCTTGTCTGCAAAAATGCCGCCGCGCATGATGTTGAACATGACGTTTTCCTTATGATGAAGACACGCCATGGTATCGGCAGTGTCCTGAATGCCGTCCGCTGCCTGTATGTAGCTGGTCATGATGCTGTCGCCGTTTGCGATGTCTGCTTCCAAATCTTTTACGGCTCCGGCACGGTCTTTGAGTGCCGCTTTCAACTGTACTATTTGAGGCAGCGTGCGTGCAGTGTCAAACACTTGATACCAGTTGCAAGCTTTGCCGGGGGCGAGTTCCATGTTTTTGCAGATGTAGCATGAAGCACGCTTGCCTTTTAGTACAGACTCCGTTGCAAACTGTTCAAAGCGGGGCAATCTGTCCATGTCAATGAACTGTTCCGGTGCGTTTTCCGCAAGAATCACTCTGTCTGGTGTGGAAAACCAGCATGTGTTTGCGTACAGGCCTTCGTTTGGTTCTGCCTTGTCCGATACTATTGACGACACCGTGAACAAGACGATGTTTGCATCTGTTTCCAAGTCTGTCTTTTTGTATGCGTCCAGCAGTATGCTGTTGTCGTTCTGGAATTTCGACGTGCAGCATGCAGGAAGAATGTTGCGGCATCCGTCCAGTACGGCAATCTTTTTGTCCTTGTGCGACAGGTTTTCGATGTAGCTTGTCCTGACAAGTCCGTATTTTTCACTGGAAGTCCAGCCAGTCCTGAAAAGAAGTTGCAGCTCCGTATTGATTTCTTCAAACCAGACGTGCGTGCCGTTGAAGTTCTTGTAGATTGCATGCTTCAGCTTTTTTTCTGCCGCGCGCTTTTGCACTTGTGGTGCGTGGAAACTCGAAAACGGCTCCCAGAATGCCATGCCGCTGTCTTGCTCAACGGCAATGCACGTGTAGTTTCCCGTGTATGATGCGGCATCGCTTACTTTGTCTGCCGTGTAGTACGGAAAGATTGCATGGTTGCTGTCTATGCGACCTGCAGTAATGCCTCCCTGCGACCAGCAAAAGTTCCAGATGTCGGATGTACTAGTGATGGTCATAAAGAAGTTGTCCATGCTTTCGTAGTTTTCTATTTTATACACGTCCTTTCCGTCCAGCTTTGAAAAGGACCCTTGTGCTTTCATGTTCATACGCTGCTCCTGGTTATGGGAAATGGTGCTGTTCAGAAATGCGATGTCTCCGAACGACTTCTCCAACATCCCTGTGCTCGATCAGAGGGGAATCGAAGTGTGTTCTCTCTGACCAATTCCACCATAAATCAGAAGGTGCTGATTGTCAACAAATTTCGGCAAAAGAAAGCAAAAATTTGTTTGCGAAAACAATTTAAGGGATGCTCCTGCATCTACCCTTTGCGCTCGTACAGGATTTTTCCGCACCGGTTTATGTGGTCTATGAGGTTCTGGTTTTTTAATGCTCTCAGGTCTGATATGTCTGTCAGATATGCAAGGTAAGAATTGTCGAATGCATCGGCAATGTCCATGAGGGTGTGCCTGCTCAGCGTGCCGTCCGCTACAATCGCCATGTCAATGTCAGAACCTTCGCGGAATGTTCCTTTTGCTCTGCTTCCGTAGACAAGCACCTTTTTTACCTCTGGAAACCTTTCGTAAATTCCCCTGATTATGTCCATAGACTTTTCTGAAAGTCCAAATTCATTCAGCTTCGCTGTCCTGTCGCTGTTGCATTCTTTCAAAGCGTTCCTCCAGCTGCACGAAGCACGGTTCAAAAATGTCGGCAATTTCCTTGACAAGCTGAATTGAATCTTCTTCGTCATACGTGTGACCGCTCAGATTCCTTGCCTTTATCATCTGCATCCAGTCGTCGCCATTTGCAATCAATCCTGCATTGAAAGCCTTTCTGTAGGCATCGCGGCTGCCGTTTACCTCTGTGTCTCCCTGCCATGCAAGGTAATCCTTCAAGACTTTCCATGAAAGTTCCTGCGTAAATTCAAATGCCTGCACGAGTCCGCCCCGTTCCAGTTCGGAAAGTTCCCTCTCCAAGTATACGGCAAGACCCCGCTTCAGGACTGCATGTGCTTTCTTGAAGTTTTCAAACCGCTGTTTCCATCGGACATCTTGTCCGCCGTTTTGTTCTTCCATAGCATGTCGCCTTTGATTGGTAAAATCCCCTTATTGTAGCACATTTGCAGCAATAAGGGGAAGAAACATGCGTTAAAATGTGTACTTCCAAGAGACAGGGAACGTTGCCACATACGTTCCATCGCCGTTAAGGACGTATTCGAGATTTGCCTGCATCTTAAATGTGTTTTTCCCCGTTGCATACGTAATGGCAGGTTGAATCTCAACCGTAGGGGCGGAAATTTCATTCTTGTTGCCAGAGCCTTTCTTGGACTGAGTTACCTGAATGTTTGCAGCCCCCTGTTCGCGGTATCGGGTTTGCCCAGTAGACTTATAGTTGCCAAAGTCACAGGCAACTCCTGCGGCAAGGGCAAGATTGAACTTGCCGGGCAGCAGGTCGTAGCCAACCTTTAGCCCTGCATAAAAGTCGTATATTGATTGCGTTTTGAATATATTGAACAGTGACTCCATGCCGACAGACAGGTCTCCGAAGCTTGCCGTTGCAGCAATGTTTACCTTGTGATGCCCTCCAATGCAGAGAGTGTCTGGACCTACATCAATAAGCAGCTTCATTGGAAAATCAACATAGCTTACGAGGGTTCGCTCTCCGTTGTATGTATATCCAATGCTTGCATTCACAAAAGCGATGTCCGCATTTGCATACAGCCCGTATCCGCGTACGTCTCTGTTGAGTATGTTTGTTACAAATGCACCTATGGTAAGCATGTCAAACAGCCTGTAGTCAGCACCGGCGTTTATGGCAAAGCGATAATCTAAAGTTTCGCTTTTTCTTCCAAGCAATTCATCAACGACAGAATTTATGATGCGCATCCGCTCATCTTCCAATTCTGCATTAAGGTAGTTTGGTGCAGAATCGATTGTGCATGAAAAGGGAACTTCAAGACCAATGCGCAGGCCATCGACCGGCTTCAGCACAATGCCAAAGCCGTCTCCAGTAAGGTTGCCGCCGACATGCCGGTCAATCAAGGGCATGTATCCTCCGGGAGTCCATGTGTCGTGATGCAGGACAAAGTCCGCAATGTCAAAAGGCGTAAAGCGTATTCCCCAGTCCAAATCCGTCCAGGCAAAGGAAAGGTCGTCATTGTTCATGGCAAAACTTGTATCGGTTTCTTCGGGAGCAATTGGCTTGTTTTCCAACTTTGCAGCTTGGATAGACTGGTATGTAATCATTTTTTCCCAATGCTGATTGTTGTCCTTTAGTGAAAACGTTGGGGCAAGTTCAAACCACAGCTTTTCTGAATCGTATGAAACTCCGACTTTTTCAGAAATGCCGGCGAACTCGACCTTATAGGTTCCTGCAGGTTTGCTTCTGTCTCTATGATAATTATAGAATGAACCTTGGGCTTCTACTATGTCAGAAGAGACTTCGTTGTAAAAGGAAAATCCCTGCGGAAGCTCGTAGTCTTCTGTTGCTCCCTCATACGAATATGCAAAAGCCGGTCCCTTCAGCACCAAGCACAACATGCCGAAAAGGAGAGGAAATTTTCTGTATGGTTTCATAAAAGCTCCTTGGTATGGGAAAAGAATTTCAGTGCCTGACCTTGTGCAAAACCATGGTCAGACACCGTAAGGCTGTTTGCAGGGACTATTTCTTTGTTATTGTGCCACTTACAGTTTCCACGCCACCTTGGCTGTTTGTAACAGAAAGGGTGAAGCTCCATGTTTTCCCACCATCGGAAGTTGACCCTCCTCCTCTTTCTCCGCTGTTGCCATTCATCGTAAAGTGAGTTGCATCACTGCAGGTGACTGTTCCTGTCTCAGTGCCTCCATGTCCTGCACCATCACTGGTTACAGCTGTGTATGCTCCGGCTTCTGTTACGGTAAGGGTCATTGTACCTGATTGACTGAGTGCAGTATTAGTCCACGTTCCTTCATACGTTCCCGCCATATGAACTCCGCCACCGTTTGCTGTTTTTGTGCCGCCAGAAAGAGTAATGGAGTCATTGTTTAATGTAGCACTAAATGTTCCGCCGCTAACGGAGATAGTGTATGTTCCGCCCAGCGTGAGTGCGCGGACGGAAGCTGATGATGCTTTTGAATACGAGCCTGAAAGCGTGCCGCCGGAACCAGTCATTGTTGCAGAGCCTGAATCGCCCGTGCCGTCCATAGTAAGCTTGTTATAGTTCTTGCCGTCTACGGTGTACGTGCCGATATACGTGTTGCTTCCGCTGTCATCATCGGAACTGCCGCCATCGCTGCTGCATGAAACAAAGGATGCAGCCATAAAAAATGCAAGCATAAGGGCAGAGAGCATGATGAGTACTGAACCATGTCTTTTCATTGAATCCTCCTTCAGTCTGTGTCGTAATGCATGGAAAACTGGCATATTCCTTCCTGTGTCACAGTTGCCTCCCCTATTGCTTACAAAACAGAATGGTGTGCGTTTTAGCCGATATTCTGTGTTTCGGTGTAGTTAAATTATATATTAAAACACATAATAGTCAAGAAAAAGTTCTTTTTCATGAGTTTTAGGCAATAATAAATAACGATATATACTTTAAAATGAATTCATGGGCGTAAGAAGCGTATTCATAAGAAACCTTAAGTATTACCGCAAAAAGGCAGGACTTACACAGGAAAAGCTGGCAGAAGCCATCGACATGAGTACATCTTATATTGGTGATATGGAAGCACGCGAACGGTTTCCGTCCGCAGAAACCATAGACAAGATTGCCGATGCCCTGCACATTGATGCCATGCTGCTTTTTGACGACAAAGGGTGTCCGGATTGCATAAAGGAAAGGTTTCACAAAGAATACGGAAAAACGCTGCAGGAAGAACTTTCCAGCCGCATCATTGAGGCTGTCAATCAAGTGTGCATGGAGATTTGAAATAAAACTCTTGCCATTGGAAAAATCAACAAATATTATGTACAAAAACACCAAAATCTTCTATACTAAGGCTTTAGTATGAACGACAGTACTAAAGCGTGTATAGTCCTTGCTAACGGACTTGTTTTTGAAGGTAAAAGTTTTGGAGCCACCGGTGTTATCACTGGAGAGGCTGTATTCACAACCGGCATGAACGGTTACATAGAAACGCTGACCGACCCAAGCTACTACGGCCAGATTGTCACACAGACATTCCCCCTCATCGGCAACTACGGCATCATTCCCAAAGACTACGAAAGCTCCGCCTGCCACGTGCGCGGCTACATCGTCCGCTCCTGGTGCGAAACGCCGTCCAACTTCCGCTGCGGTACAACGCTTGATTCATATCTAAAAGCCCAAAACATCATCGGACTCTATGACATAGATACCCGCGCCCTGACAAAAGTGCTCCGCGAAGTGGGCGTTATGAACGGCATGCTCATCAGCGGCGACAGTGCAGAAGCTCAGGCTGCATTTGAAGCGCTGCATGACGAAGCCAAGAAAGCCGCCCTGCTGGACAAAATCAAGGCATACCGCATAGAGCATGCGGTAGAATCCGTGACCTGTTCTGCCGTTAAAATAGAAGAAAGTGCTGACGTTGTGTTTGCAGAAAGCGCAGAGTACCGCTTTGTTCCCGTGCGCTCCGACGGCACCAAAGAAAACGATCCCGAAAAAGCCATGAAGGACGGCAAGGGCAAAAAGGTTGTCCTGTGGGATTTTGGTGCCAAGGCGAACATTCGGCGCGAGCTTTTAAAGCGCGGGCTTGAAGTCGTGACCGTACCGTGTACGGCTACCGCACAGGACATCATGGCCCTGAATCCTGACGGCATCATGCTCAGCAACGGCCCTGGAGACCCGCAGGACAATGTGCAGGTCATACAGCAGCTTGCGGTTCTGCTTGAACACAAGATTCCCGTCTTTGGCATCTGCCTTGGGCATCAGATTCTGGCCTTGGCTTCGGGAGCAAAGACATCCAAGCTCAAGTACGGTCACCGCGGAGCAAACCAACCGGTAAAGCACCTGAGCACGGGACGCGTGTACATTTCAAGCCAGAACCACGGCTATGCAGTTGAAAACGACAGCCTGCCGGCAGGTGCCGTGCTCAGTTTCGTGAACACGAATGACGGCACGTGCGAAGGCATCACCTATACGACGTTCCCGGCTTTCAGCGTGCAGTTCCATCCCGAAGCATGTTCAGGTCCTTTGGACACAAGCTTTCTGTTCGATGACTTTGTGCACCTCATCAATGACCACGACTACTTTAAGGATTTTTCAACAGCCTTTGAAAGAATCGATTCCATCAGCTATTTTGCAGGTACCATAAAGAATACCAAGGAAAAAAGCAAGGCGTGCTGATGTAAACCTGTTTGCACAATCACCGTACCTCGACACCGTGCGTCGGGGTATTGAACCCTCTGCGCAAATAAAAAAAGCCCTGAAGCAGATTTAAGTGTACTTAAGTGTACTTAAGTGTACTTTAGTCTGCTTCAGGGCTTTTTATTGCGGTATTGCTATTGGAAAACCTTATTTTTTTGCAGATTTTGCTATTTCCGTGATGGCTGAAACAACACCTGCAAGGTTCTGGAAGTCTGCCGGAACAATAATCTTTGTTGCCTGACCGTCGGCAGCCTTTTCCATCGTTTCAAGGCTGCGCAGCTTGATGACAGCATCGTCAATGCCCGCATCCTTTATCATCTTGAGACCGTCTGCCGTTGCCTGCTGCACTTCTCGGATTGCCTTTGCTTCTCCTTCTGCCCTGCGGACGGCTGCCTCTTTTTCTGCCTCTGCACGCAGGATTGTGGACTGCTTTTCTGCTTCTGCTTCAAGAATTGCAGACTGCTTCTTTCCTTCTGCCACAAGGATTTCCGACTGCTTTTGACCTTCTGCAATCAGAATCTTTTCGCGGCGTTCGCGTTCTGCTCTCATCTGCTTTTCCATTGCTTCGCGAATGGCTTCCGGCGGCATGATGTTCTTTACTTCTACGCGGTTTACTTTGATTCCCCAAGGGTCTGTAGCCTCATCGAGAATGGTCCGCATCTTGGTGTTGATGACATCGCGGCTTGTGAGCGTTGCATCCAGTTCCAGTTCTCCGATAATGTTGCGGAGCGTCGTGGCACTCAGGTTTTCAATGGCTGTCATTGGATTTTCAACGCCATAGGTATACAGCTTTGGGTCGGTAATCTGCATGTAGACAACCGTATCAATCTTCATCGTTACGTTGTCTTTCGTAATTACCGGCTGAGGCGGAAAATCCAAAACCTTTTCCTTGAGCGAAACCTTGTTGGCAACCTTGTCAAGGAACGGCAACTTTACATGAATGCCCGTCTGCCATGTTGCCAGATATGCTCCCAAACGCTCAATGATGAATGCGTTTGATTGTGGAACAATCCGAATGTTCTTGATTATGAGGATCATGACCATCAGGATGACTGCTGCCAAAAGGTAATATGTCGGTGCCATCTACTTTTTCTCCTATGCTACTTTTTATGCTGTGTTATTTTGTGTGACTAGCAACGCAGGCAGAAAATTCATCTGCACTTGCGGAACAGCCTTTTGAACTTAAAAACGCATCAAGGGTGCCTGCATCGGTAGCTGCCTCCAGTTCCTGCTGCAAGTCTGCACTTCCCATAATCTGAGAATATAATTCTTCTGCTGTCATAAAGTCCTCCTTAAGACTAATGTATTTCCCTTTATTTCTATTATCGTACATTTTATGCCCGATTCAATAGCCTGACCATCTTCTGATTCTGCATTCCACACGATGCCCTTTATTTTGACGCTGCCTTTTTGCTGTTCTCCGACGGCATCCAGGACGACTGCCTGCGTTCCGATGAGACTGTCGGCATTTGCGGCAAGCTTTTTTGTGTTCAGTTTTTTTAGTGCAATCGGGCGAGTAAAGACTAAAAGTACACTGGATATGAGTGCAAACAGTATGATTTGCACGGGAAAAGGAATGGGCATGAATGACAGGAATATCATTGCAAATGCACCAAGGGCAAACCATATTGTTGTAAGAGACAGAGTAAGAGCTTCTATGACGGCGAATGCAACCGTAAGGATAAGCCATGCCCACGGCATGTTGTTGAATACAAGGAAACAGAAATCTGTCATACCGTAAAGTATAACCATGTTCGCCACTTTAGGCAATACGAATAATGCCGTAAACTGGAGGTTTGCACCTGTTCATTCACAATTTTTCAAGAATGTCAAGTGGGCAAAATCGGGGTATTCCTATCTTTCCATTTTTCCGCCAGCAAAAAAATTTTTTCCGCCAGAAAAAAAAATTTATCTGCCAGAAAAAAAAATTTTTCTAACGGAAAAAAAAATTTATCTGGCGGAAAAATATTGTTGCATGAAAAGAAGGAAGGTCTATGATGTGGAAATCCAGAACTGGGATGAACATGACATAGGTAAGCGTACCCGCTACTATCAGGGAATTATGGACACGGAGTCCCTTCTGAAAGGCGAAGATTACGATGAGCTGAAGGAAAGCATCAGCATATTTCTGTGCAGGTTCGACCCTTTCAAAAAAGGACATGCCAAGAAGAGGTTGATGTAGCCATTGATGATGGGGCGGGCGTCAAGATGTTCAACTGCACGGCTTACGACAAGGTTGAAAATGAAAGCCTGAGGGCATTCTTGAAATACGTGCAGGATGACAGGGCGGAATCTGATTTTACGCGGAGGATAGCAGCAATGGTTATATATTGTAGAAAAAAAAAGATTTTAGTGGTATAATTTTACGGATTCTGTTTTATGAGGGGAAAACTGGAAATGCAAGCAGGGTTATTTGGACAGAAGTATTCAAGTAGAGATTATACAAAGGCAAAATATTGGGGTAAAAATCAGTTTAACAGTTCCTTCCCTGCATCTCTTGTTGCATACATGTCTTCTAAAAATATAAAATTAGTATATTTAAAGACTGATAAAAATAATAATTTATATCATGACTACATTTCTGGTACAGAATTATTTAAAATAGATCCACTTTCAGAACAGGCTTTCTATAACTTCGAAGCAGGATATTCATCATATGAGAAATTTTACACAGGCGACAGAGAAAAAATTGACCTTGTAATGATGAATCGCGAAACAGAAGAAAATCTTTGTGGTTTGGAAGTAAAACTTACTGCACTTCCAGATAATACAACAAAAAAGTTTAGTGAAGATAAGTACAGTTGTGAAATTGTAATGAGACCTCCAACAATTTGTTTTTTAGCTTGCTCAATATGTGAAAACTACGAAAATAATAAAGAACATCTAAGAAGCCTAATTTCTGGAATTCCGAAGATTAATCATTGGGAAACGCCAGAAGAAGTCGCTCCTCATTATAAAGCTATTGAAAATGTCGTTTTAAAAGTTGCAGCTGACATGAGCGATAAGCAATCTCCTCTTATTTTGCAACCGGTATGGAAAACTGTAAAGGACAAAATGCAACTGGCAGATGATTGTCTTGATGCGTTTGTTTGGTCAAATTTAGCAGTTCTTCAGATGTGCTTAAAGGGCGAAGAAAATTTCGGTACAGAAATTTCTCGTTTTCAGCGTACAATTGTTTGGATTTATAAAATGCTTTTTGATTTTTGCGCCTATGACAAATTTGATTATGTTGAAATAATCAAAAATCATTCGTATGGAAATGCAAATGACAAGGCATTTGCAATATCTGGAATTCAGACTCATAAATTCCTTATGTGTGAAGAACTTACACATCCTAGAATCAATAAAAATGAAATTAAAAATATAATACTTGGTGGTGGTCAAAATTTGCTCAGCCCTGAGCGACGCTTTGATGCTGTTCTTTTTTATAGTCCTGAAATTTTTAAATAATGGAGAGGAGGACGAAATGAAAGTTGTTGATTTATTTTGTGGCTGCGGCGGATTAAGTCTCGGCTTTATGAAGGCCGGTTTTGAAATTGCTGCCGGCTTTGATTTTTGGGATGAAGCAATAGAAGTTTATAAAAAAAATTTCAACCATCCAGTAATAAAGCAGGATTTAATAAATGTTGCCGAGGCTTCGGAAAAAATTAAAAGTTTTTCTCCCGAGATGATTATCGGCGGTCCGCCGTGTCAGGATTTTTCTTCAGCAGGAAAACGAAATGAAGATAACGGCCGTGGTGACCTTACAGTTTCTTATGCAAAAATTATTTCAAACATTTGTCCTGAATGGTTTGCAATGGAAAATGTTGACAGAATAAAAAAGACTCAGAAACTTGTAGAAGCGATGAAAATATATAAAGAATCTGGATATGGACTAACTTATACTGTACTCGATGCAAGTCTGTGTGGGGTTCCACAGAAACGAAAGCGGTTTGTAATGATAGGTCATAAAGGCTCGGAAGATGGTTTCATGGATTTTACGCTTGTTGAAAAACTTTCAAGTAAACCTATGACTGTTGCAGATTACTTTGGAAATGAACTTGATGTAAAATACTATTATCGTCATCCGAGAAGTTATGCCAGAAGAGGTATTTTCAGCATTGATGAACCCAGTCCAACGATTCGAGGTGTAAATCGTCCAATGCCAGATGGCTATAAAATACATCCTAATGACCCTGTAAAATCAAAAGACGGAGTTCGCCCATTAACAACAAAAGAACGCAGCATGATACAAACATTTCCGAAAGATTTTATTTTTCTTGGCTCAAAAACAAATCAAGAACAAATGATAGGAAATGCAGTTCCTGTAAATCTCGGTAAGTTTATTGCAGAAGCTATAAAATCTTACATTGAAACAACAACAATAAAAGAAGCTGTTTCATTAAAGAAAGAAATCGCCTAACAAGAAGTTCAAAGCCGACAGACCGGTCAACCTGGTTTGCGGTCTGACTCATTGTTAGGCTCACACGCCACTGGCGTGGTAAGAAAGAAAAAGTATTAAAATGAAATTAACAGAAATTGAAAAAATTGCAAAAGAAAATTATTCCTCAGCCATACTCCAAAATAACTGGAAGGAATGCATAAATTTTGCCTTATTTTTATTAGATAATGAAATAGAATCTGAAAATATTTATATTTTAGCAGGATTGGATGGGAATAATTATGACGATATAAAAAAATATTTTTTCTCTGTAATAACTGAACTTGGAATAAAAAAAATCGACGAAGATATAAATTACAATTTTTTATGTTATTTAGGAAGAAAAACGCAGAATAATGAGATTGAATCTATTTATGCCTTAAAAATTTTGGAACAAATGTATCATAAAACAGATGATGAAAGGTTCATTGAATGGATTGCATTTGGAGATGCTGTTGATTTATTAGAAGATGGTATAAATGATTATTTTTACGGGTATAAAATAAATAAGAACAACTTACCCGATTACATTAAAGAAAAAATCTTATTAGATATGGAACTATACAAAAATGAAATTCCAGAAAACTTTTATAACATGGGATTTTGTGAAAAATGTAATAAATTAATTATTCCAACAATAGGAAAAACATTTTTCACAAAAAAAATTTTTTATAAATGTAGTAATTGTAAAACGAAAAATAGTAATTTCTTATGGTGCTGTGATAATAAAGGTAAAAGGCATTACTTGGAAATTAAAAAATAGCATAACACATGGTTTTCAAAACCGATAAAAACTTTGTCACAAAAGTTGCTCTTCGTGGCTTTGCGTCACCGCAACTTTTGCGCCAATTTTGCCGTTGGCAGAACCGTTTTTGCGGTTTAAAACGCTAGTTATGTGGACGCCCGCACTGGGGCGCTTCCGAAGGAGAAAAATATGAAAAAGTATTTTTTAGTTTTATTAATCTTCAGTAATTTCTATTTTTCTTTTGCAGACGATTTTCATCATAAGTATGTATTTTATAAATTTGAAAATGAAACACGGTTACAAACAATTGTAACTAATATTTTTAATGAATCTAATAAAAAAATAAAAACTATAGAAACTCGAATCCCATATAATATGCCAATTTACTCATCAGAAGAAATTGAATATGAATATACGGATAATCAATTATTTAAATTAAACAATGGAAATAAAATCCATTCATATAAATTTAACGATGAAAACAAAATTATAGAAGAAAACTTTTATGACGATAACAAACTAGATATTTTTAATACTGTAAAATATGAATATGAAAATGGAAAAATAATAAAAAAGAAATCTTTTGCTTCTGAATATAAATATACATATAGTAAAGATGGCGATTTAATTGAAATTACTGATAATCATAATAATAAAGAAATTTTTAAGTATAAGAAAAAAAATAATCATATAATTCAAGAACAATTATTTACTTTTGAAGATGGTAAGGAAATTATTCAATATACAAAAAAAATCTTTTACAATAAAAAAGGACAAGTTGTAAGAGAAGAAATTTATGGAACTAAGGATCCGGTGACTTTGGCGGATTTTTTTGATAATCAAGATTATATAGAAATAATAATTTATGATTATTTGTAAAAAAAATATAAAATTAGCATAACACATATAAGGCCCCAAGTTGTCAATACTAATTCTAAAAAAAATACAACTTAGGGCTGTTTTTTTAGAAAAAACAGTCTTTCTTGTGAGAAAAAAATGGAGCTTCCGTTCAAAATAAAAAAGCAAAGCCTGAATCGCAATTCAGAAAAAGATTCCAGGAAAAGCGTCCTGAATCAAACACATATAGTCGGTTACGTAAAACCTGAAAAATCAGATTTACGGCACGAAGACATTTTTGGAGAAAAGGACGCGAGTGACGCAGCGTCCGCCAAAAATGCCGAATGCCCCTGCGTGAAGGTGAACCGGTACCCGTGCCAG
>FLNX01001327.1_pt1 | contig 23234 bp, 21 predicted proteins | sample 1140341 | NCBI WGS metagenome assembly FLNX01 (sample SAMEA3878208, study PRJEB12797) | bioreactor metagenome | biome: Moose rumen | place: Sweden | collected 2011-10
GCTTTCGGCCCTTCAGAATGAAGGCATAGAGGCCGTGCGCGAAGCCTTAGTAGGCAAGGTGACACTCTTCTCTGGTAATTCTGGCGTGGGGAAATCTACGCTTATCAATGCCCTGCTGCCCGATCTTGACATCAAGGCTCGCACTGGCGTCATCTCTACAGCGCACGACAAGGGCATGCATACCACCACCTTCTCTGAGATGTACGAGGTGCCAGGCGGAGGCTACATCATCGACACCCCAGGCATCAAGGGCTTTGGCACCTTCGACATGGAAGTAGAGGAGATAGGTCACTACTTCCCTGAGATCTTCCAGTTCTCGCACCAGTGTAAGTATGGTAACTGCACCCATCGCACAGAGCCTGGCTGCGCTGTACGTGAGGCTGTAGAGCAGCACTACATCAGCCAGAGTCGCTACACCTCCTACCTCAATATGCTGGAGGACAAAGAGGAGAGCAAGTATAGACAAGGGTATTGAACGTTAAACATTAAACGTTAAACATTAAACATTAAAACTCTAAACCCTAAACCCTAAATCAAATATCACGCTTCTTGGTGGAACATCATTGATTATCAGCACTTCCAGAAAAGTGTTTGTCACGCTGTTTTCTTTGTCGTCAGCCCTTTACTTTGTATCTTTGCCTTGTAAATACACACAAGGCGTATGAAATCATATATATTTACCATATCTCTGTGCTTGACATTGCTCATGGGCTGTCGGCACACCCCATTCCCCTCTGCCTTTAGTGAGGCAGAGCGTATGATGTATGAGGCACCAGACAGTGCCTTCCTATGGCTCGATGCCCTGCCACATGCACAGTATTCTGAGGCTGTAGCTGCTCGCTACGCCTTGCTTCTCACGCGTGCAGCCGATAAGTCGGGCCGTTCGCTGCTGCCCTACGACTCCCTGCTGAACATCGCCTTGCGCCACTACCCTGCTCAGAGTGAATATCGGGCATGGGCCTTGCTCTACAAAGCCTGCATGGAAGATGAGGTCAATCATAGCGATGAGGCCATCCGCCATCTGCAAGAAGCCTTGCTCATCTTGGAGCAGCACCCAGAGGAGCGGGAGACCAAGCGCATCGCACTGGGCTTGCTTGGCGATCTCTACTACCAGCATAAGCACTACGATGAAAGTCTGAAAGCACAGCAGCAGCTACTCAGCTATTGCACCTCTGTGCGCGATTCTGCCCTTTCCTTTAAAGACATCGGCTCTGCCTACGCCATGAAAGGTGAACGTGATTCTGCTTATCACTACAACCGATTAGCACTGCATTATGCACGCTTGGCCAATGACACAGCCCTTACTGCCAACTACCTGCACTCCTTGGCCCTCACCCACCACCTGTTCAGCCAGCCAGACTCTGCCTTAGTCTATGCCCAGCAAGCACTGGCCACAGCCCCAACTTCCGAGCCTAAAGGGCGCTTCTACTATACCATTGGTTCCTTGCTCGATGAGCAAGGGGCATCCCCTGACTCTATCGCTCTGCACATGCAGAGGGCTGCGTTAGACACCACCTACGATGGGCGTTTCATGACCTCTCTAATTCTCAGCGATCTGGCAGAGCAGAAAGGCGACTATGAAACGGCCATCGACCACCTTTATAACTATATCGACCATCTGGATTCCCTCTACACCGCAGAGCGCAGCGTGGATGTGCAGCAGTTAGTCTATGACTACGACACCCGCCTACAAGTACAGGCAGCTGAGGCACAAGCCCGCCAGACACGCTTGCTTCTCATAGGCGGAGCAGTCATCATCATAGGTCTGCTCACCATCTGCTACTTGGTTTATTCTGAGAAGAAGCAGAGACAACTACAAGAGGCACAGCAACAAGCAGCCCAGGCCGAAGCCAAAGTTGCCACCCTGAAACTGGCACTCAGCAATCGTGAAGAGGCACTGAACGAACTGAGGCTCAGCACCCTGCATCTGGCGCAAGGCCGATTTGCACAGAGTGAACTATACAAGAAGCTCTGCCAACTCTCAGAGAAAGAGGGCAAGCAACCACTTCCCGTCTTATCGCATACCGATAGAGAACGACTCTACAACGAGGTTTTTGAGCTGTTTGCAGACTATATCAAGGAGCTGCGTGAGACTTCCCCATCTCTCACAGATACCGACTTGCTCTACCTCTGCCTGCAAGATTCTGGCCTTACCAACCGTGCCATTGCCATTGGCATGGGGTATTCCGACCTCAGTGGTGTACGTCAGGTGAAAAAGCGTGTGAAAGAGAAATTGGCGAAGCAATCTGCTACCTAAAATTTCATTTGTCACGCGTCAAGAAAGCATTCCCTCTGAGAATCATACATTTAAGCATCCCACTTTGTCACGCTCTTTTTTTGGCCTCCACAAATGAAACCTCTAACTTTGCCCTTGCAAGAAAGCGATAAACTGTATGTTTCACCTTAGCACATTTATATTATGAAGAAATTTTTACTATTACTTATGATGCCGCTGATGCTGGGAGCATTGGCAGCTTGTAGTGATGACTCGGAAGTAATTATCAGCGATAGTGAAGTAAATGAGACACGAACTGATAATAGTTCATATACTGGCATCTCCTCTTACTACTGGGTAAGTGGCGAAAAACAAGCCATAACATTAACAGATAGTAAATCATACATCCTTTTTCTTAGCTCCGATCAAGACATCGTAGTAAGTAAGTTGAAAGAAATAGGTGTAACGATCACCGAGGATGAAGTATACAAATCTGGCATCTATGAGAAAGGAATGGAGGGGACCAACAACCAAACAAAATACTTTGAAGAATGCGAATGGGCAGGTGTTAATCTCACCTGTGAGCAAGTGCTAAAGATACCAGAAATCATTTATGCTGCCCCTTATTTCTTAGACAGAAATGGGAATGCGAAGTTTTGTATTACGAGTTTCATATACGTCCTGACTAATGGAGAAAAAGAATCTGTGGAACAGGTTGCAAAAGCATATGATGCACATTATATCGGATACAAAACAGGTTTTGGTGACTACAATGTTCATTACATTGCATGTACAAAACAATCAAAAGACAATGCACTTGGTATTGCCAATGCATTGGTTGAAAATCACATATTTGCAGGTGCAGAACCTGTAATAATGGGACCATCCCACGGGCATGGTTTCGCTACAGAAGGACTGACTCATTAATTAATAACTTTTAATTTCATTGATAATATGAAAGCATGTATTAGATTTTTTAGCATCATTGCAGGACTATTTTTATTTTCCTTGATCAGTCATTCTTGTCAAGATTCTTTAGAAGAATATACAGATAAAGAAGAGAACTCTCCTATGACCCGTTCTGAAGATGAAGAATACATCACAGATTATTATTGGTGTAATGGAGAAAAAATAGCCATTAAAAGAATTAATAATAAATCCTATGTTATATACAAAGCAGCCAATGAGGATCAGTTGCTCACTTCATTATCTCGTAATAAATTTGAATTCAATATATCTTCAATTAAAACATATAAATACGACGGAACAGATTTGTCTGGCAATGCGGCTAAACAATTTCAAAATCACAAGTGGTTAAAAGTTGAAGGTAATTATAAAGACATTTATACTAATAAAGAAGTAGTCTATTCTGCCCCTTACTATTCTGTCGGGAGTAATGAGCTTGCTTTAACCAATCTCGTATACGTCATTTTGAAAGATAATGGTGACATAAGTACTTTAGAAAAGATTGCCAATGAATACAACGTCGGAATTATAGGTAAGTACATAGATATTCCTAATTTGTATATCGTTTCCTGTACAAGAGATTCAAAAGGGAACTCGTTAGAAATTGCCAACAAACTCTATGAAAGCGGTCTTTTTGAAGGTGTAGAACCTGCTTTTATGGGGATAAGATATCATACAAATGATTCTCTTTATGATTACCAATGGAATCTTGCATATTCTACCTATTATGGGAGTAGTTCTGCCAATTATAATATAAAATATACCCAAGCATATAATTTAATACCAAGTTCCAGCAGTATTATTGTAGGAATTATTGATTCTGGAATAAAATTGTCTCACCCAGATATCAATTTGCATTCTTTTAGTTGGGATGCTCTTAGTAATTCCAGTCCAAGTCAAGTCTATGAAGCTCACGGTACCATGGTTGCAGGAATTACATCTGCATATACAAATAACACTATAGGTATTGCAGGAATATCCCCTTGTGTAAAGGCAATGTCTATTAGCAATGTATTGGACAATACATCACAAGCAGCAGTATTTGCAAGTGCTATAAGAAAAGCCGTTGATCAAGGTGCTGACGTAATCAATAACTCATGGGGAGATTTTACAAACTCCCAACTCCTTAATGATGCTATTGATTATGCTGTGAAGAATGGACGGAACGGGAAAGGATGTGTTGTTGTTTTCTCTTCAGGAAATGATGACCACAATTATTTGTATTATCCTGCTACATATTCAGAAAATGACATTATAGTAGTTGGAGCTATTTCTTATGATGGAAAAAGGAAAAATAAAACCTCGTCAATTGACGGACAAACTAATTGGGGTAGTAACTATGGAACAGGACTTGACCTCGTTGCTCCAGGTGTATTGATTCCTACTACCTCTACAAACACTTCCGGCTATACTAATTTTAATGGAACATCTGCAGCAGCTCCACACGTATCTGCTGTTGCTGCTTTGATACTTACGAAGAACCCATCTTTATCATATAAAGATGTGGCTTTCATCTTACAAAAAAGTGCGAACAAACAACTTCCAAACTATTCATTTAATACAACAAAAATCGGTGGTAGCTGGAATTCACAAGTTGGATATGGACTTCTTGATGCTTATACAGCATTAACTATGGCTCAAGCATCAACAAATTCTGGATCCGCTTATATCTCTGGTCAAAGTAATTTAACAGTAGATACAAATGGCTATGCTGGTGCAACACTCACTGCATATCCAAATGCTGCTTACACATATATTTGGAGTGGTATTTTTTATGGGCAATGTGATAGATGGTATCTATGGCCATCTGGTGGGCTTGGAACTGGGGCAAATGCAGACGTAAGTGTATACCTCAATCCTGGGCAATCAGGAGGGACACTTGTTCTAACATGCAGAATCTATAATGGCACAACTTATATTGGAACAGCAACGCACTACCTAAATGTCGCCCCATAAATCATATTTTGTTTATAGTTTCAAAAAGGATGAGATTTTATAACTCATCCTTTTTTGAGATTATTTTTTTATCTATCTTTGTTGACACCATTAATTATTGTAAGGAATCATGAAAGGAAAGATATTTTTATTACTTATGTTCTTTTTGTCTATAGTAACATCATGCCATGATATTACAAAAGATCTAGAAGACATAGCTACTTTAGATATTCAAAACTCTCAAAATGATGTAAAGAATAATCGTAGAGACAAGCAAAAGCCAAAATTAGATTATTCCTTTGGAGAGAAGCATGAACACCAGCATGGTGGTGATGTTCCTTTTTATGCAAGTTTAAAGCAAGTAGATAAGAATCTACAACTACAAATAATTGTTCCATATAATAACTTGTTTGTTACAGATATTGTAATTACCAACTATATGCATAATATCATTTTTCAAGAATCCCAAATGATTATAGAAACCAGAAAAGCCATAGACATTATTCCTGCCAATGAATATCCATATTATGTAACAATAATTACCCCAGATCACATCCTAACTGGTATAATAAAGTTGGTTGATGTAGATGAAGCCGATGAAGAATAGCTTATGACTAACTACCTTTCTTCTCAAAAAAAACACAATTATTATTAAGAAATACAAGGCACATCTCCAGATGCCATATAAAAAAGAAATATCACATTAGTTGATAACGAAGACGAAGAGTAGCCTCTCACTACCAATTAAGGAACTGAGCAGTCCTTTCGTCTCGCCAAAAAGCACATCTTCGATTCCACCCTTCACAGCGGCAGAGATTGCCAATGAACGTCATATATTAATTACTGTGAAGGGTGACCTATGACCCTTCACCACCCTTCACCACCTTTCACACTGCTAACCCTTGTTTTGGTTGGAAATGGTGAAGGGTTGTGAAGGGTTGTGAAAGGTGACGACAACCCTTCACAAAAGTTTTGCTATTACTATCATAAACTTTCTGCGCCATTGTGAAGGGTGAAGGGTAAAATCGAAGTGGGCTGTTTTTTGGACTAACTAAAGACATCATCAGGTAAAAAACCAGCCATCTTATAGATAAAGTGTTGAAGTAGTATTGACAAACATTGAGGAATGGCGTAGTAAAGTTCAATCAGCAGTGCTGTCTGTACAATCAGCAGTGGTGATTAAACTTTGCTTCACGCATCGTAGGGTTTTATCTCACGTATCTCGACCTTTTTCCCTACGCTTCTTTTGTTTTTAGCAAGAAGAGCCTGTATCAGAAAGCATAGCAGAAGGAAAGCAGCTTCACTTTTGATAAAAAAAATAATATCCTCCTGCTTGTCAATAATAAAGTTTAGATTATCTTTGCCAATGAATGTGAACTTAAGTTTTATATGAGCCAAAGGGAAATTAAAAATAGGATTGCTTATTACAATTGTTGTATTCAGGCTTTTGCTGCTAAGTTTAAGCTAAGCGGTTCACAAGCCTATCGCTACCTTCATAACTTTAAGGGGCTCGATTTCCTAAATGAGTACTACGACATAGAGCATACTTTTTCTATTGATGAGGCTGTCATTGATTTAATTTCCATTTGCGAAAGAAATGGAGGGAAGTTAGCATGAAACTATATCACGGCTCAAACATTTTCATTGACTCCATAGACTTGACCAAGGGACATTGGGGTAAGGATTTTGGCAAAGGGTTTTACCTCAGTGCAGATAAAGATCAGGCTCAGAAAATGGCAGAAGTCACAACGTTCAGGAACTCACAAGGTTCTCCGACGATTACTACATTTGAGATAGATGAAGCTATTTTTTCATCAAGCAATCTCAAAATCAAACGTTTTGATGAATACACTGAAGAATGGGCGAAGTTTGTCGTTTCTAACAGACGAAATGACATTGGTGTTCAGATTCATGATTATGACATAGTCATAGGTCCTATCGCCAATGATAAAGTGGGTGTGCAGATGCGCTTATATATAGAAAAATACATTGACGTTTCTGAATTAGTAAAAAGATTGCGCTATACTCACCCTACTTTTCAGTATTTCTTTGCAACCCCTTCATCCATACAATATTTAAAGAGAGTATGAAACAGGAAGATATGAAGCTGTTGGTTGAATACCTTTCAAACGAACTGGTAGAGAGGTTGATGAATACTTATGAGTGGGATATCCAGAAAGCTATGAATGTGCTCTATAATTCGGAGACATTCTCAAAACTTGAGGATCCACGTTCTGGACTCTATTATCAAGGTGATGTCTATGTATTTAGTTTTCTAAAAGAAGAAATAGAGAATGGCAAGATTATGTAAAGACACGTAATGCAAATATGCAAAATAAGAAAGCCCCGATGCTCTTTTCAGCATCGGGGCTTCATTCGTTTTAGAGAGAACCTATGGCTTAGATCTCCCAACCGAGGGCAGATGCACCCAGAACGGCAGCATCGGCATCCTTCAGCTCTGACATCAGCAGCTTGGTCTTGCCCTTGAAGATAGGCATCACGTTCTCATCGATGGTGCGCTGGATAGGATCGAAGAGCAGGTCGCCGGCATGTGCCAGACCACCAAACAGCACGATAGCCTCAGGGCTGGTGAAGGCAATGAAGTCAACGAAGGCCTCACCCAGGATCTTACCAGTGAACTCGAAGATCTCCTTGGCAATCTTATCGCCAGCCTTAGCAGCGTTGAACACATCGAGAGAGGTGATTTCCTCTGCAGGAATGTCACGCAGTGAACTTGGCTCTGTGCTTGAAGTCAGAATCTCACGAGCAGAGCGAGCTACACCTGTAGCAGAAGCGTATGCCTCCAGACAGCCCTTGCGACCGCAACCGCAGAGACGACCGTTGTCGCGACGGATAGTCACGTGACCCAGCTCACCTGCGAAACCATCGTGGCCGTAAACCAGCTGACCGTTGCAAACCACACCACTACCCACACCTGTACCCAGGGTGATCATGATGAAGTCCTTCATACCACGAGCTGCACCATAGGTCATTTCACCGATGGCAGCAGCATTAGCATCGTTGGTCAGTGCGCAAGGCACACCCATCTTCTCAGAAATGAGGTTTGCCAATGGAATAACGCCCTTCCAAGGAAGGTTTGGAGCAAACTCTATCGTACCAGTATAGTAGTTGCCGTTAGGAGCACCTACGCCGATACCCTTGATCTTACCCTCTGCATCGTTGGCCTTGATAAGAGCCTTCATGCCAGAAGTCAGAGCTTCCACATAGTCCTCTATCTTCTCATACTTCTGAGTTTTGATTTTATCTACTGCGAGCACGGTTCCACGTGCGTCAACGATACCAAACACTGAATTTGTTCCGCCAATGTCAATACCCATTACATAGGGCTTCTCTACATTTGTTGTTACCATGATATTAAATAGTATTAGTTAAATAAATGTTCATATTCTGTTACAAATTACTTAAAGTTTTTTGACTTATCAAAATTTTACCTGCTAAAAAACGTATAAAAGAGGAAAAATAAATTTTTTTGCTACATCTTTGCAACAATATGCCACATACATGCGTCTAATGTAATAAAGAAAAGATTATGATACAACTGACTGACATCAACAAAACCTACTACAGCGGTTCGCCCCTGCATGTGCTGAAAGGCATCAACCTGCACATCGAGAAGGGTGAATTTGTCTCCATCATGGGAGCATCGGGGTCGGGGAAATCAACCTTATTAAATATACTGGGCATACTGGACAACTACGACAGTGGGGAATACCTGCTGAATGGCAAGCTGATCAAAGGGCTGAGCGAGACCAAAGCAGCGGAATATCGCAACCGCATGATAGGCTTTATCTTCCAGTCGTTCAACCTCATCAGTTTCAAGGATGCTGTAGAGAACGTGGCCCTGCCTCTTTTCTACCAAGGCGTATCTCGTCGCAAGCGCAATGCCTTGGCGCTGGAGTATCTGGACAAGCTGGGACTGAAGGACTGGGCACACCACATGCCCAACGAGATGAGTGGCGGACAGAAGCAGCGTGTAGCCATAGCCCGTGCGCTGATCACCAAACCCCAGATCATACTGGCAGATGAGCCTACGGGAGCCCTCGACAGCAAGACCTCTGTGGAAGTGATGGAGATACTGAAGGAGCTGCATCGGGAGGGCATGACCATCGTCGTGGTGACGCACGATATCAATGTGGCCAACCAGACAGACAGAATCATAAGAATCAAAGACGGACTGATAGTATGAGAGATTTGATACAGGAAATAGCTGCATCGCTGAAGCGCAACAAGCTGCGTACCTCGCTGACGGGCTTCGCTGTGGCATGGGGCATCTTCATGCTCATCGTGCTGCTGGGTGCTGGCAATGGCATCATCCATACCTTTCAGGCAAACATGAACACCAATGCGCTGAACGTGGTGACCATCTATCCAGGGGTGACCACAGAGGCCTATCATGGCTACAAGGAAGGGCGAAGCATCAGCTTGGACAATCGGGATCTGAAAACCACGGAGGAGGATTTTCAGGACCACATACTCAGCACAGGCGGTGTGGCCTATCAGGGAGGGGTGACACTGAGCTACGGACAGGAGCATCTGTCGCTCTCGCTCTATGGGGTCTATCCCAATCACGCGGAAATCAATGCGCTGAAAATCAGGAAAGGCAGGTTTGTCAATACGCTGGATCTGAATGAACGGCGAAAAGGCATCGTGCTGCATGAGCGCACAGCCGAGATCTTGTTCAGCCCCTCACACACAGAGCCGTTAGGGCTGTTTGTCAAGGCTGGCAATGTGGTCTATCAGGTAGTGGGCATCTATAGTGACCAAGGCAACGACCAGAACAGTCCTGCCTATATTCCGCTCTCAACCCTACAGCTGATCTATGGCAAGGGAACCTCCCTGAACCGCATAGTGACTACCACCCAAGGACTCGACACTGAGGAAAGCACGGAGACCTTTGAAAAGGATTACAGAAAGGCGCTGAGTGCCATACATGATTTCGACCCAGACGACCAGAGTGCCGTGTATATACGCAATCGCTTCACGCAGTATCTGCAGAGCATGACGGTGATGAACCTGCTGCGCATCGGACTATGGGTCATCGGTATCTTCACCTTGCTGAGTGGCATCGTGGGTGTGTCGAACATCATGTTCATCACCGTCAAGGAGCGTACGCATGAGTTTGGCATCCGTAAGGCCTTAGGTGCCAAGCCACGCTCCATCTACAAACTGATTGTCGCAGAGAGCATCGCCATCACCACCCTGTTTGGCTACATCGGGCTGGTATGCGGAGTGGCAGCTACGGAGTGGATAGACAAGGCATACGGCAGTGCTACGATAGATGTGGGCGAAGGTGCTGGAATAAATGGAGTGACGCTCTTCATAAACCCTACGGTGGATATGAGTATTGCCATTGGGGCTACAGCACTACTAATAGTAGCTGGCATCCTGGCAGGACTCTTCCCCGCCAAGAAAGCTGCAGACGTAAGGCCCATTGAGGCGCTGAACGCAAGATGATTGACAATTGAAAATTGAGAATTGAGAATTGAGAATGTAAATAAATAATTTATAATTCATAATTCAAACGAATGCGCATAGACAGAGACAACATAGAGGAAATACTGCTTACCATCAGCAGGAACAAGACGAGAAGCCTGCTCACTGCCTTTGGCGTGTTCTGGGGCATCTTCATGCTGGTGTTCATGCTGGGAGGCGGACACGGGATGAAGGAGATGCTGGTGCAGCAGTTGGCTGGATTTGCCAGTAATGCTGGCTTCATAGCAGCTGATCAAACAAGCGTGGCCTACAAAGGCTTTCGGAAAGGCCGCACTTGGGACTTGGAGCTCGCTGATGTAGAGAGTCTCAAGCGTGTGAAAGAGCTGGAGACCGTGATAGCTACTAGTTCCCTTTGGGGCAAGACATTCATCCATGACGATAAGAAGTATGAAGATGGCACCCTGCAGGGTGTGACTCCAGACTTCGCCAAGATACAGAGCACGAAGCTGAAATATGGTCGATACATCAACGACATGGACGTGCTTCAAGGGCGCAAGGTCTGTGTGATAGGCAAGTTCATCTATGAACGTTGTTTTGCAGAGGGAGAAGATCCTTGTGGCAAGTATATGCAGATAGACGGCGTGTATTACCTCATTGTGGGCGTATCGAATGATGATGGAACTATCAGCGTGCAAGGATGGCCGCCAGAGTGCGTCACCATCCCCTTCAGCACCATGCAGCGACTATACAACTTCGGAAATACGGTGCAGCTCATCGGATTCACCGTCAAGAAAGGGGTAAATGTGAAAGAGGTGCAGCCCAAGATAGAACGCATCGTCAAGGAGAATCATCTCATCTCGCCTGACGACAAGCAGGCGGTGATGTTCATAAATACGGAAGCGCTCTTTAAGATGGTGGACAATCTGATGACGGGTTTCGACATCCTGATCTGGATGGTTGGCTTGGGCACCCTCTTGGCTGGTGCCATCGGAGTGAGCAACATCATGATGGTGACCGTGAAGGAACGTACCACGGAGATCGGCATACGCCGTGCCATAGGAGCACGCCCGCTGGACATCATGCAGCAGATTATGTCGGAGAGCATCATGCTCACAGGGGTAGCAGGCATGGGGGGAATCTGCTTCGCTGTATTCCTGCTCAACATCTTAGAGACAGCCACAGGTGAGTCTGATTTCCAGGTTACTTTCTGGTTGGCTGTCGGTACCTGCCTCATCTTGCTACTACTGAGCATCTTGGCAGGATTGGCCCCTGCCTATAGAGCTATGGCCATCAAGCCTATTGATGCGATAAGAGACGAATGATTGTGCGGAGCACAATAATAAAAAATTCAAAAATTAAAATATTCAAAGATTCAAAGATTAAAGGATTATATATTTATGAGAAAGTTTGTGAAGTATGGAGTGATGGCACTCATCGCCATTATATTCATCGGAACATTTGTGTTCCTGTATCAAAAGTCACTGCCCAAGGTGACGGAGTATGAGATTCTCAGCCCAGAGCGTACCACCTTAGAGAAGACTACTGTGGCTACGGGCAAGGTGGAGCCTCGTGATGAGATCTTGATCAAGCCACAGATATCAGGCATCATCTCTGAAGTGTACAAGGAAGCTGGTGAGATGGTGAAGTCGGGCGAGGTCATTGCCAAGGTGAAGGTGATTCCTGAGCTTGGACAGCTGAACTCGGCTGAAAGTCGCGTACGATTGGCAGAGATGAACGCCAAGCAGGCAGAGAATGAGTTTGCACGCAATGAGCAGCTTTTCAGGGACAATCTCATCAGCCGTGAGGAATTTGAACGGGCTGAGGTCTCTGTAAAGCAGGCGCGTGAGGAGTTGCAGACGGCTCAAGACAACCTTCAGATAGTGAAGGAAGGCATCACGCAGAGCAGTGCTTCATTCAGTTCTACCCTTATCCGCTCTACCATAGACGGTCTGATATTGGACGTGCCTGTGAAGGTGGGCAACTCTGTGATTATGAGTAACACCTTCAATGATGGCACCACCATAGCCAGCGTGGCGAATATGAACGACCTGATTTTCCGTGGGAAGATTGACGAGACAGAGGTGGGTAAGGTCTATGAGGGCATGCCTGTGAAACTGACCATCGGTGCCCTTCAGAACCTCACATTCGATGCCACCTTAGAATATATCTCTCCTAAGGCTACGGAGGAGAACGGTGCCAATCAGTTCGAAATCAAGGCGGCTGTCAAGGCTCCAGAGGATGTGAAGATTCGCTCTGGCTATTCTGCCAATGCTGAGATCGTGCTGGAGCGTGCTGAAAACGTGCTGGCAGTGCCAGAGAGTGCCATCGAATTCAGCGGAGACACCACCTTCGTCTATGTGCTCACGGCTGCAGGTAAGCCCCAGGAGTTCCGCCGCCAGCAAGTGGAAGTGGGTATGAGCGACGGCATCAAGATTGCCATCAAGAGTGGCATTAGCGAAAATGAACAAGTCAGAGGTTTGGAAATTAACGAAGAGTAAGACAATGAAAAAGACCATCATACTATCAGCCATCATCGCACTGGGGCTGCAAGCCAGCGCCCAGCAGCGCTGGACCCTGCGTGACTGCATAGACTTTGCCACTGCACACAATGTGGATATCTTGCAGGCAGAAAACAGGGCTGCCCAGAGCGAGGTAGAAGCCAATACGGCTAAGTGGGCACGCCTGCCTAATCTGAATGCCAGTGGCAACCAGAGTTTCAACTGGGGACGTACACAGACTGCTGTGAAAGATGAGGATACGGGCGACTATACCACCAAGTATGTAGATGCCAGCAGTCGTGGCACCAACATGAGCCTCAGCACCAGCATCCCGCTGTTCACAGGTTTCGAGCTGCCCAACCAGCAGGCATTGACTAAGCTGAACCTGAAAGCAGCCATCGCCGACTTGCAGAAAGCAAAGGAGGACCTGGCCATCAACATTGCCTCAGCTTACCTGCAGGCACTGTTTAATAAGGAACTTCTGCAAGTGGCTCAAGGACAGGCGGCACTCAGCATGGAGCAATTGGAACGCATCGAGACTTTGGAGCGTCTGGGCAAAGCTTCTGCTGCAGAAGTGGCAGAGGCTAAGTCGAGAGTGGCGCAAGACGACCTGAATGTGGTGCAGTGCAACAATAACTATCGTCTCTCCGTGCTCGACCTCACCCAGCTGATAGAGTTGGAGACGCCAGAAGGGTTTGAGGTGGCAGATCCAGAGCAGATGTTCAGTCTGAAAACTCTCACCCCACCCGATGAGATTTTCGCCACTGCACTGATGAGCAAGCCTGCTATTCAGGCTGCTCAGGCACGTCTGGAAGGCAGTGCGCATAGCATCAAGGTAGCGCAGAGTGCCCTCTATCCGTCGCTGAATTTCAACGGCAGTCTGGGCACCAGCTACTACTCCACCCTGAATCGCACCTTTGGGCAGCAGATGGGCGACAACTTCAGCAAGTACATCGGCCTGAGCCTGAACATACCTATCTTCAATCGCTTTGCGACACGCAACCGTGTACGCACGGCCCGCCTAAAACGCGAGAGCTACGCCTTGCAGTTGGAGAATACCAAGAAGTCGCTCTATAAGGAAATCCAACAGGCGTGGTACAATGCCACCGCTGCAGAAAGCAAGTATCTGAGCAGCGAGGCTGCCACAGAAGCCAGCCTTGCCTCCTTCGAACTTACCAGCAAGAAGTATGAGAATGGCACAGCCACAGCTGTGGCTTATAACGAAGCAAAGCAAAACCTGATGAAAGCCCAAAGTGATGAGCTTCAAGCGAAGTATGAGTATCTCTTCCGCACGAAGATCTTGGACTTTTACAAAGGAGAGGAAATCGATTGAACGTTAAACATTATACATTAAACGTTAAACATTAGCTATGCAGGATGATTCCATCCGGATGGAAACGGCAAAGCCGTAATGTTTAATGTTTAACGTTTAATGTTTAATGTTCAATGAAATACCGTCTGGCTGAAGGCTGATCAGCCTCATCTTATAAAGCTCTCCTACGGCCTTCTTGAAGGTCTTCTTGCTCACACCGAAGGTCTGGTAGATTTCCTCGGCATCGCTCTTGTCGTTGAAGGACGTGAAACCCTTATGGTCGCGGATATAGTGTAGCAGCGTCTCTGCAAAGTCGTCCACCTTGCGAGGGCCAGCCTTCTGGAGAATCAAGTCTATCTTGCCATCCTCACGCACCTGCTTCACGAAAGCCTTGAGCCGCATGCCCGTATGGAGGGGTTGGAAAATTTCGCTGTCGTAGAGCATGGCTGCATACTTATTCTCCACGATGGCCTTGAAGCCAAGCTCCGTCTTCTGCCAAATCAGGATATTCACCTGCTCATCTGCCTCATAAGTGGGGCGTTCTTTAGAAAGGAACTTATCCACCTTGGCAGAGGCCATGAGGCGGAAGCTCTCCTCGTCTTGATAGCAATACACGATGTAGCTCTTCCCCTGCACCATGCGCATCTTCTGCTCACGGAAAGGCACGAAGAGGTCTTTCATCAGGCCCCAATTCAAGAATGCACCATACTGATTTACCCAACTGACTTCTAGATAGCCGAACTCACCCACTTGTATCAATGGCGTCTGCGTGGTAGCCACCAGTCGCTCCTCGTTGTCCAGATAGAGGAACACGTTCAGCAGGTCGCCCTCCTTGGTGCCTTCAGGGATGTATCGCTTAGGAAGCAAGATCTCCCCATCATCGCCCCCATCCAAGTAAAGTCCGAAATCCACGAACTTCACCACTGCCAGTTGGTTGTATTTACCCAGTTGTATGCTCATAAAGACAGAAGATTAGAATTGATAACCCAGAGTGAGATGCACAGAGAAGTTCTTCAGGTCGCCTTCGAGTGCCACATTGTCGAACAACCCATCGCAGGCAGGCAACAAGCCCCATGAGCAATCAGCGCCAATGAGGTAGTGCTGGTATTTGAAATCTGCGCCAAAAGCCACACCTGCATCCAGATTCTTATAGGCATCAGCCCCAGCCTTGTAGGTGGTGCCTGACTTGGTTCTCAGCAGGGTGATGTTATCATAGGTGCAACCATCTGTGAAGAGCTCGCCCACGAAGGTGCGATGGAAATCCATATCGTCAGAGCTGACATGCGCCTTGCCTACTATGCCCCAAGCCACATAAGGACCAGCCTTCAGCGCCACTTGCGAGTCTTGCCCCAGATTGATCTTAAAGGCAGCATAGACAGGAAGTTCGAAGTAGCTCAGGCGGTTATCCAAAGTCACTGGCACTATCTGCTCATTGCCATAATCCCCCTTGAAGTTAGAGCCTTTCTGCACGAAGTACAGGGCTGGCTGCACCGCCCACTGTCTGGCGACGGGGATATCCACTGTCAGTCCCACCTTATAAGATAGGCGGTTCTCCATAAGCGAAAGCCCTTGGAGTTTAGACATACCCACACCCGCACGCACTTGCAGGGCAACCTGTGCCTGAGAAGCCGTTGCCAGCATCAAGCCAACCAGCATGGTCAGCATATAGCAAAACACATTTCGTTTCATAGTCGGAAATATTAAATTAGCATTTGCCTTACTAAATGCAAATTTACGTAAAACCTTGCATGGATTGAAGAAAAAAGGCAAATATTTTGCTTTTTCGCTCAGATTGCACTACCTTCGCACCCGCAAAAGTTTGGTGTCATAGCTCAGTTGGTAGAGCAAAGGACTGAAAATCCTTGTGTCCCCGGTTCGATTCCTGGTGACACCACACGCCTCAAGCAGGCATCGGAAAGTAGCGCAGTTGGTAGCGCACTACGTTCGGGACGTAGGGGTCGGGCGTTCGAGTCGCCTCTTTCCGACAGAAGGCGACAAGCGAGACCGCTCACTTGCCGCTTTTTCTTTTCCACTCCTTTGGCTCTTTACAAATAAACTGCTATTTTTGTAGCCATTAATCAACTATAGAACCACAATGATGAGAAAGACATTTGTAACGCTCTGCCTGATGCTCATAACTCTGAGCCTCAGCGCCCAAGACATCACCCGCGAATGGGTGGAACGAAACTACACCAAGCGTGAAGTGATGATACCTATGCGTGATGGCGTGAAAATCTTCACCGCTATCTATGAGCCCATCAATGCGGGCAAGCTCACCCCTATCATGATGTCACGCACTCCCTATCAGGCCTCTCCATACGGTGAAGGCTACTCCTCTACGCTCTGGGGAAAGCTTCGCAACTATGCCCGTGAGAAATACGTCATCGTGCTGCAAGATGTACGTGGGCGCTGGATGAGCGAGGGCGAGTTTGAAGACGTGCGTCCATACATTGAAAACAAGCAGAGCAACCAAGACATCGATGAGGCCAGCGACACTTACGATACTGCCGAATGGATAGTCAACAACGTAAAGACCAATGGCAATATTGGTGTGCTGGGCACAAGCTACCCGGGGTTCTATGCCACCATGGCCGCACTGAGCGGACATCCTGCCATCAAGGCTGTAGCGCCTCAGGCACCTGTCACCGACTGGTGGATGGGCGATGACTACCACCACCACGGTGTACTCATGATTACCGATATGTTAGGCTTCGTGGCACAGTCGTTCGGTCGTCCACGTCCTGTTCCCACCAAGACGCAGACACGCATGAAGCCTTTCTTCCAAGATGACGAATATTCCTTCTTCCTACGGCAGAAGACCAACAAGAACCTGACCGAACTGGTAGGCGACAGCATCAAGTTCTGGAAAGACCTCATGGCACATCCCAACTACGATGCATTCTGGCAAGCACGCGATCCTCGTCCACACTTGCATGATGTGAAGCCTGCCGTTCTGGTGGTGGGCGGACTGTTCGATGCAGAGGACTGCTATGGCACTTGGGGCACCTACAAGTCGCTTAAGGCCCTCAGCCCTCAGACGCAGACACAGCTCATCATGGGACCTTGGTTCCATGGTGCTTGGGAACGTGATCGTGGCAATCACCTTGGCGACATCTACTTTGGAGCCAACACCTCCGAATACTACCTCAACGATGTGGAGTTCCGATTCTTCCAGTATTACCTCAACGGTGAAGGGCCAAAGCCCGATCTCGACAATCACATCAAGATGTACATTACTGGTGCAGACGAGTGGAAGCAGTTCGATGTGTGGCCTCCAAAGAATAGCAAGGAGACCAAGATCTACCTGCACGAAGGCGGGAAGCTCTCTACTCAGGCTCCTAAGCAGAGCAAGTCGTTCTCTGCCTACACCTCAGACCCTGACCATCCCGTGCCTTATACCGACGAGATCAATCGTGGTAAGACGCGTGAGTACATGACGCACGATCAGCGCTTCGCCTCCCGTCGCCCTGATGTGCTCACGTTCTATAGCGAGCCTATGACAGAAGACCTCACCTTCACAGGTGAAATCATTGCCGATCTTCTAGTGTCTATCAGCACCACTGATGCCGACTTTGTGGTGAAGGTCATCGATGAGTTTCCAGAAGACTTCAGCTATCCGCAGAGCTACGCCCAACGCTTCAATGACGGTCAGCCTCTCACCACCCTGATGGGCAGCTACCAGATGCTGGTACGTGGTGAGGTGATGCGTGGGCGCTATCGCAACAGCTTCGAGTTCCCAGAGGCCTTCAAACCAGGCAAGATCACGCAGGTGCGCTTCGCCTTGCCAGACATTGCCCACTGCTTCAAGAAAGGCCATCGCATGGTGGTGCAGATCCAGAGCACTTGGTTCCCACTGAACGACCTGAATCCCCAACAGTTCATCGACATCACCAAGGCCGATGAGAAAGACTTCATAAAGTCGGACATCCGCATCTACCACGATAAGGCCCATCCATCAAGCATCACGCTGCATCAGTTGGATTAATAATAAGAAAAAGGAGAGCTTCATTGCTCTCCTTTTTCAATTTCCATACTCCACGAAGTGACGATTGTAGCTCAGGGCACCTAAGATGCCCCAGCCGTTTTGGACATTGCTTGGAATAAGCATGGGCTCGGCATCACGTTCGTTTCCCGTTATACGATAGAGCTGCATCGCCTTCAGGAACTTGTAGAGGTCCTCAGAGATGGCCTGCAGTTCCACCATCACACGCGGGGCTATCTCGGGTATCTCATCCTTCGACGTCTTGTTGAAGTCCAGAGCATCCGGTGATACGTATGCCATCGGACTGTCTATGGTGAAGGTGCGCCCAGCTGCCTGACTGCCTTCAAAGACAGTGGAGAAATAGGCCGGCCAACCGCCGAATCCCTGCACCAGGCGGTTGTCGGTGAACAGCTCGTCATCGGAGAAATAGACATCCTGCATCACATAGTAGTGGTAGCATAACCGCTGCCAACCGCCGTCCTTCCAATACTGGCTGGATGTCACCAGCGTCTGGCTGCGCTCGCTCCTCACGCGCAGGCGGTAGTAGCTGTTCTCACCTACGCCCGTGATGCGGCACCTCAGCCTCATGACGGTGTCCGACTGGTTCACCAGCCCCTCCATGTCCTGATAGGGGTTCTCCGCCAGTACCTCATGGCCCACGATCTCTATGCCAGGCTTGGCGGGCACCGCCGTCTCGGCACTCAGCTCCTTCCCTCCGCTCACGGCCTTCACCCTGATGCGGTCTCCCTCCTGCGGGACGTAGCCGCACGTATAGCAGAAGCCCAGCTCGTCGTAGTGCATCGGGTAGCTTTCCTGCCCGTTCACCTCCGCCGTCACCTCGGCATCCCTCACGGCCGTCTTGGCCAGGTAGTCGTCTGTCAGGTAGTCGGTAGTGAGGTCGTCCTTGAAAAGCACGGCGTGCTCATAGTCGTAGTACTGGATGGACGGCACCCTGTCTATCTGGTAGGCACGGCTCAGGCAGACCGTCAGCGGGGTGCCTATGACGGCCGTGCCGTTGATTACCAAGTCGGTGGCCTTCTCGTTCTCAGGACCCTCGAAGTCGAGCGTCCGCTCGCAGGCACCGCACAGCAGCGCCGACAGCAGGAGCAGGATTGTATATCTATTCTTCATCGTTTCTCAGAGTTTAAGTGTCAGACTTATGAAAGGCATGATGGGGAACATGCAGACACCCTTCAGCTCAGGACGGCTTCCCACGTATCCCCAGTAAACTGATGACACGTTCTGCTGGTTGTACAGGTTGTAGATGCCCAGGTCGCATATCATCTCCCCGATGCCTATGCTGCCGTGGTGGCTCAGGCTCACGTCCAGTCGGTGCACGGCAGGCAGCACGTAGCTGTTGCGCTGCCCATAGGTGCCGGCACGCACCAGGTGCTGCACGTAGGTGTCCTCGTAGTAGGCGAGCGTGATGTCGGCATAGGCGGGGTTGCTGCCGTAGTCGATGTCGCTGCCGTCGGAGGTGGTCGGGTAGTAGTTGTTGAACTCGTCAAAGACCTGCCCCACCAGCGTGGTGGTGGCGAAGGTCACGCGCCTGCCGCTCTGGAAGGTCCATGCGGCCGACAGGTCCCAGTTCTTGCTCAGGCGCTGGCTGATGCTCACGTTGAAGTTGTGCCTGCGGTCGCCCGAGGCGTAGAACTCGCGCCCGCCGTTGAGCACCATGCCCTCGCGGTCGAACGTGCGGAGCGACTTGCTCCATGTGTAGCCCACCATGCCCGTGGTGTTGCCTATGGTCTTCTGCGCCAGCAGCTCCACGCCGTAGGCGCGTCCGCGTCCCTGCGCCGCCAAACGGCTCCACGTGTCCTCCGTATAGAGCGAGGCACCCTCGCGGTACTCTGCCATGCCGTCCAGCCACTTGTAGTAGCCCTCCACGGAGAGCTGTATGCCGCCCCTCAGCTCACCGCTGATGCCCAGCGACACCTGGTCGGAGGTGCCTGGCTTCATCGTCCTGTCCATGGATACCCATACCTCCGAGGGGGTGGTCAGGCTGCCGCTGCTCAGCAGGAACATGCCCTGCGACATGCGGGCGTACGAGGCCTTCAGCGAGGCCGACCTGCCCAGTGAGAGGCGCAGCGAGGCACGTGGTTCCAGCAGCAGCGAGCTCTTACCATCTGCATTGTAGCCCTGCAGGCGCACGCCGAGATCGGCCTTCAGCCAGGGAGCCACCGTCCAGTCGTCCTCTGCATAGGCGGAGAAGGTTGCCAGCGTACCCTTGCCGGAGACGAGGTTGGTCTTTCCGCTTTCCGACGTGGTATATCGGTCCTCACCCAGTCCCACGTTCCATACTATCTCCTCGCTCAGCGCAGCCTTACGCCAAGTATGTCTGCCAGCCTCCACCGTGGGTGTCAGGCGCAGACTTCCCCCCTGCACTCCCACGTGTACCTCATGCCTGTCAGGGAGCGTGTAGGTAAGCTCCGCCCTCGCGCTCAGGTCGTCCACCTTGGAGCGGTAGGCCGTCAGGCTCTCCGTAACGGTCTGCGAGTAGAGCTCGGCACCGTCATGCCCATGGTTCCACAGGTCGATGCCCACCCAGCTGTCCTCATAGGTGGCATGGCTCAGTCGGTAGTCGTAGCCGCTATAGCTTATAGAGGCATCGAGCCTGAGCGAAGGGGTGAGCTGTTGCGTGTATAGCAGTCCGCCCAGCAGGTTGTTCCAGCTGTTGCGCGTCTCGCTGCGCTTCGCGTTGTCTATGTAGCCCTGTGCGTCGCTCTTTGCTTCACCGTCGGGCTCGAAGCGCAGGTTCTTGTCGTAGCGGTAGTTCTGGCTGGTTTCCAGCGGGGTGGCGTTGTTCACATCGTGTCCCATATAGAACACGGCGGAGAGCTTGGCATCCTCGGAGAAGCGGTGCGTCAGCTTCGCGTTCACGTCCCAGTAGCGCATGTGGGCGTAGTCGTTCATCTGCCCAGGGTTGTCGTAGATTACCTCCTCCAGCATCGGCTTCACGATGGCGTTGAAGTAGGACACTCGGGCTGCTATGCTATAGGAGGTGTGCCCCTTCCACAGCGGCCCCTCGGCCTGCAGGCGTGACGAGAGCATGCCCGCGGTGACGGAGAGGCGGTGGCGCTGCATGTCGCCCTCGCGCAGGCTCACGTCCACCACGCTGGAGAGGCGGGAGCCGTAGCGGGCGGGGAAGGCACCCTTGTAGAGCACCACGTCGTCCATCACCTCGGCATTGACGGCAGAGGTGAAGCCCTGCAGGTGCTCGGGGTTGTAGAGCGTGATGCCGTCAAGCGTGAACAGGTTCTGGTCCTGCTCGCCGCCTCGCACGTAGATACCTGCCTTGCCGTCGCCTGCCGACTGCACGCCCGGCAGTCTCTGCAGTGACTTCAGCACGTCCGTCTCACCCAGCAGCACGGGCATCTTACGTACCTGCTCGGCACTCACGGCTATGGCACTCATCTGCGAGCTCTGCACGCCGAAGCTGTGGCGCGTGCCGTAGACCTGCACCTCACGCAGGTTCTGCGTGTCCTGCCGCAGCTGTATGTCCAGCTTCGTGTCCTGTGTCAGCGTGACGGTCTGCGTCTGCGAGGCATAGCCCACGTAGCTGAACACCAGTTCCAACGGCCTGCCGCTGGGCAGGGTGATGGTATAGCGCCCCGTGGTGTTGGTGGTGGTTCCCGTACGGCGGTCGGTATTATAGACCGTCACGCCTATCAGGGCCTCACCCGTGGCAGCATCCGTCACCTGTCCGCTCAGCACCACATTCTGGGCGCTGAGCGGGAGGGACAGGAGTAGCAGGGCTACCGTAAAGAGAGATATGAGGGACAATCGTTTCATCGGAATTGATATTTATTCATTTTCTGCACGAGTAGAAGCCAGTTCGTCCTGAACTGCGCTTTCGTCAATAACTTCTTCCAGTCCACTTTGGCAGGAAGCTACCATTAAGCCTAATGAAAGGCTTGCTAAAATAATAAGAGTCTTTTTCATAGTCCTATTATACTCTTTTCTTTAAACTTTTTGGCGTTTTTAATGGGAAAGGTGTACAGGCTCCCAGACCTGTTCAGTTAAGATTGCCCACCCTTTTTCGTCCGTTTCATCATTATCGTATTTAAAGAGCTCAATATCCTCACACCACTTTCCATAAATTTTGAAATAATCAGAAATACAGTCTTCTTGCCCAAACCTAGGATCGTCTATTGATTTATAATAAGGTTCTGTAGGAGGATAAACACTTCCAGCAAATACTAACTCCCCAGATTTGGTTATTGCCATAAGATAAACGCTTCTTTTCTCTTTCGGGTTATCACCGAAATAAAACCTAAAAATGCAGTACTTATCTCCAAATATATTTTTTTCATTATGTTTGATGCCATATACCTTATAGGGCTCGGCATTATCTGGAAGAGGGGTGTAGATGAAATCATCTGGCACTTCGTTTGTGGATTCCATTTCTTCACTATTATCAGTACAGGAATGAAGAGCGAAGGCCATCAATGCCACAGGATACCACCATTTCCATAATCGAATTGTTTTCATGGTATTTCAAATTTTAATGTTGCTTTTTAAAGTACAATAATATCCGTCAGTTCATCAATAATATTAACACGAGTAGTTGCTAGTTCGTTCTGAACATCGCTTTCGCTAATCAATTCTTCCAGCCCGTTTTGGCAGGATGATAACATAAAGCCTACTGAAAGACCTACTGATAGAATTAAAGATTTCTTCATGACATTAAATTTTTAATTAAACAATAAAAACTACTATAATAACTTTAATCCATGTGGTGATAAGTTCCTAAAGGCTTAATAGCGTTCCTTAAATGGTGTTTTATGCAACAAATCAAAGATATTTCTTTCAAAAATACGATGATTATGTCTATTACAGGCTGTCTTAGATGACACATTTTAGGTTTAGGAA
>FLNX01001665.1_pt1 | contig 23215 bp, 18 predicted proteins | sample 1140341 | NCBI WGS metagenome assembly FLNX01 (sample SAMEA3878208, study PRJEB12797) | bioreactor metagenome | biome: Moose rumen | place: Sweden | collected 2011-10
GTTTCAGGCTCTCACACGCAGCACCCATCGAGGCGCAAGCCGTCCGCCCCATCATCATCGACCGCCCCGCCATCGACACGCAGCCGCCAACCGCTCCGCCCTGCAATGGCAAGAACCCATCGAGGCGACCGCCTAACAGTCACACCGACCAAAAGCCACGTTTCAGGCTCTCACACGCAGCACCCATCGAGGCGCAAGCCGTGACCCGTTGAGCAAAGCAAGAAAATCAAATGACCATCAAATAAAAACCCGCTGAAAAACAGCCGTTTAATTACCGATTAAACAGCGTTTAAGCGTTTCACAAAATAAAAAGTACAAAAAAACACTTGTACGAAACGAAAAAGCCCGTATATTTGCCCCGTCTAAAAAGTTACGCGGCACGAAAGAAGCCGCAAAAGCGGCGTTTTTTATGCCCATTACATAGTATTAACAAATTGAGTTATAGTAAAATATGGCTCTGACGGACGCGGCAGCGGAAACGCCCGCAAAGGTTTTGCGTAACACCTTAGACACCCGTAACAGAGCCTTTTTGTTTAACAGTCTAAAAAGTTACGCACAATGAAAGACGACAAAAAAGAAACCGCTACCCCCCCCCAGTAAAACACTGGAAAACAGCGTGTTACAAGAAATGTTTGAAAAGGAAAAAGACTTGAAAAACGAGGCTTATTTCTTTATCATTGCAAACGGAATGAGCAAGGATTTTTCAAGATGGGCAAACAGCCGACACGCGCAGGGCAAAGCCATAGGAACGGCACACGCGGAATGTTTGGAGTTTATGATGAGCGAACCCCAACCGATGAGCGACCCACGCCCCGCGTCCGATGGTGGATTGATTGAAACGCTGAAAAGTTGCAACGAAACGCAAAGGCAATTAATCCAACTGCAAGAAGAAAAGATAACACGATTAACGGAATTGTTAGCCGACAAAGAGGCGAAAAATGATACAAAACGCAATTTGTCCCCCATTTGACCCCTAAAAGCAAAAAAAATCAAACTAACAAACTGACAAACAGCGCATTAAATAAAAACGCTATTAGTGCCGTCGGTACCACCTCCTTCAGAGACGTCATTCGTGCGTCTCTTTTTTTATGCCGTCGTTCATGTACGGGCACAAAAAAAGCGCTCCCAAAAGGAAGCGCCTTTTCGTTTAGGTGTGAACCACACCTTTAATCCATTGATTAGTCCACGCTCAAGGCCGGGAACACTCTCAGAGTGTTGGGCTTGATTCTGTTGTCGCGGGTGGTGCTGATGGTCTTGGTGGTGGCGTCATCGAAGGTGATCACCATGTCGAAACCGTTCATGCAAGCCAGCGGGCGCAACACGAAGTAGAAGGTCTCAGCGTCGGCAGCGGTGGTACCGAGGGTGGTGTTGATGCCATCGAGGGTAACGGTGTTGCCGGAAACGTCAACGCTGTAGCCAAGGTCGTCCTTCAGGGCGGCGATTTCAGCAGCAGTAGCGCTGTCGAAGTTTCTGAAGAAGTCCATCAGTTCGGCGGGGTCAACCTTGTTCACCTTCAGGGTGACATCACCCGTGAGGTTGAGGTTGTTGTCGGTGATGGCAATGTTCTCCACGGTCTTGCCAGAGGGGCTGTAGAACTTCATGACGAGGACACCGCAGATGTTTCTGAAAGCGAAGACATCATTGTCGGCGTTGTCGATCTTGGCGGCCATGTAGAGGGCATCCTTGGAGATCTTGCCGGCGCGGTAGTTCTGAACGGGATCCAGCTTGAAGATGGCTCTGTTTTCGTTGGCCAGCTGATCCTTGTCAACGTTTTGGCCAGGATAGAAGGCGTACTTGGCATCCATCATTTCGTCATCGATGGTGACGTCACTTTGGTTAGGTTCGAACTCAGGATTGTTGCCAGCGGTAGTCACTTTGTACAAAGCGGCTTGCGAATTGGCAGCATCAGCATCGTCAACATTGAAGAACATGGCCAAATCGCCTTCTTCAAAGGACACGCGATAGTTGTCGTCGATGTAAACTCTGCCACCGTCGAAACCGTTACCAGTTTCCACGACGAAGGTCTCATCGAAGTTGACACCGCGGTAAACCTTAGCGGTGGTCTCTTGTTTGTTGCACGAGGTGGCTACAAGGGCAACCACACCCAACAGGCAAATGCCTTTCACTAATTTTTTCATTTTTTTGATAAGTTTAGTTGATTTTAATGATTTGATTATTGTTGTTTGATTGGTTCTCTTTGCTTATTTTCAGTATCTTACGTGTCTGTTTTTTGTTTTAGGTTGATATTATCTTCGTTGTTTGACGCTGCAAAAATAGGAAAAATTTCAGACGTGCAACAAAAAAATCGCATTTTATTCATTTTTTTTCCAAAATATTGATATTTCTACACCTTCAACACGGCACACCTTATTAATATATGGCGGCATGGAGAAACTTAGGGCGTTTTGGTTGAAAAAAAGCCGGCTCCGCGAAACCCGACCATCGGTTTTTCGTACCTTTGCCGAAATTTTGGACGTTATGGCTAAGATTAATAAACAAAGGACTACGAAGCGCGAGGTGCGCTTTTCGACAGGTGCGACGGACACTCGCGGCACGAAAGCCCGCAATTGCTTGTTGGCGGTTTTGACCGGTGGTTTGCTCAGTGCGGCCTGGCCCACATGGGGCATCGCGCCATTGGCCTTCATCGGCTTCGTGCCGCTTCTGCTCTTGGAAGACCGCATCGCGCTCGGCGAAAAGGGAGGGCTGTTCTGGCTGTCGTTCCTCGCCTTCCTCGTATGGAACGTCGTCGCCACCTGGTGGATTTGGAACGCCACGCCCGCCGCTACCTTGGCCTGGATACTGAACGCGCTCTTCATGGCCACGGTGTTCTACCTGTTCCACCTCACCAAGAAAAAGGTGTGCAACAACACTTGGGGCAACTTCTTCCTCGTCCCGTATTGGATGGCCTTCGAGCTGCTTACCTACCATTGGTCACTCAAGTTCCCGTGGCTCAACCTTGGCAACGTGTTCTCCACCTGCCACAGTTGGGTGCAGTGGTACGAATACACGGGCGTGGCTGGTGGAACGCTTTGGGTGTTGGTTGTCAACGTATTAATCACAAACATCATCCTGTTGTTCAAAGCGAGATTGACGAAACCGCTCCTCATTAATGTAGCTGCCGAATTGGTGGTAGTCCTGCTGCCGATCCTTGTCGGCAAAGGCATCTACAAGCATTACGAAGACCAAGGGGAAGACGTTGAGGTTGTCGTCGTGCAACAAAACTGTGACCCTTGGAACGAGCAGTTCGACGCCAAGTTTTACGAGGAAGTCATCCAAAACAACATTAATCTGTCGCTGCCTTTGGTCACACCCAACACGCGGTTCATCGTCAGCTCGGAGTCGGCCATTCAGGAAGGCATCTGGTTGCATGAGACAGACAAAGTCAAGGCACTCAACACGTTGCATTCCTACCTCAAACGCATTCCGCAAGCGGCGTTCGTCATTGGCGGTACCACCTACGAATGGGTGCCGAAAGGCATGGAAGACGACTTCCCCGCGCGGCAAATCGGCAACACCGACCGGTATTATTACTGCCACAACTCCGCCCTGCTCCTCGACACGATGAATGTGCAGCACCGCAACAAGTCGCAGCTCACGCCCGCAGTGGAAGCCATCCCCGAATGGATGGGCTTCCTGAAGAACTTCAGCCTCACAATGGGCATCGCCCGAGGCACCCTGAAGACCGACCCCGAAGCCAAGGTGATGGCCTTCGGCGAGCACAAGGTGGGCGCGGCCATTTGCTACGAGTCGGCCTTCGGCGAATACGTCGGCTCGTTCTGCAAGAAAGGCGCCGACCTCATCTTCGTCATCACCAACGACGGCTGGTGGGACCACACGCCCGGCTACCGCCAGCACTTCGACTTCTCGAAGCTGCGGGCCATCGAGACCCGCCGCTGCATCGCCCGCTCGGCCAACACGGGCCGCTCGGGATTCTTCAACCAGCGCGGCGACGTGCTGCAACAGACCCGTTATTGGCAACCCGATGCCATCCGCGAGACCCTGAAAGCCAACACGAAAGTAACCTTCTACGCCCGGCACGGCGACTACCTCAGCCGCATCGCGGTGTATCTCACCTTCGTGCTGCTCATCACCTTGGTCGCCTGCACCTTGATTGGCGTTGGGAAAACCAAGAAAGCCGCCAAGAAAGGCAAGAGGAAATGAGCGAGCTGACGCTATCGTTAGGCCCTTTCCAAGGCATCACCGACGCGCCGTTCCGCAACGTGTTCAAGCGGCACTTCGGCGGCATCGACAAGTTCTACACGCCTTTCTTCACCGGCATCCACAAGGAAGACCACGCCAAGAACCTGCAAACGGAGGAAATCGACCCAAGATGCAACGACGTGGATACACTAACTCCACAGATTCTCAGCACCGACGCGGAGGAGATCTTGCGCTTCGCCAAGCAATGCAAGCAGTTGGGCTACAAGGAAATCAACCTCAACATGGGCTGTCCGTTCCCCCGCGTGGCCAACAAGCGGCGCGGTAGCGGACTCCTTCCCTACCCCGACATGGTGGAGGCGATGATGGAAAGGGTTTTCGAGGACATTGGCGAGATGAAGTTCAGCGTGAAATGCCGCTTGGGGTACTTCAGCCCCGCCGAAATCGAGTCCGTCATTCCGATTTTCAACCGTTTCCCACTCAGCGAATTGATCATCCACCCACGTATTGGGAAACAATTGTACAAAGGCGAGGCCGACGTGGAACGGTTTGCGGCATTAATACCTTATATTAATGCGCCGTTGGTTTATAATGGAGACATTTTTTCGGTGGAGGGGTTTGAAAGAATTCGAAGAACTATAGAGTCCAATTCCATTGGGAGATTGCGGGTCAAGCCCGCAATGACTTCCACAAGCGCAAGCGTACCCCAAAGCGTCATTGCGGGCACAGACCCGCAAATCCTCGTGATTCGACGACGCGAAGCGAGTCAATCTCCCGAGCCAACATTGGGTAATAAAACCATCAATAGTTTTATGCTGGGACGAGGACTTTTGGCCAATCCGTTTTTGGCGGAGGACATTCGAGGGGGCGCGTGCCATGCGCCGGAACGGAAGGAGCGGCTGCACCGTTACGTTCTCGACCTGTACGAAGACAGGTTGCGCCATGCCGGAGGCAGTCCGAAAGTTTTGGGACGCATGAAGGAACTGTGGTCGTACATAATGAACGACTTCGAAGACCCGCAAGCCGTTTGGCGGAAAATCAAGAAGATTAATGCGCTGAAGGAATACGAGGAAGCCGTGGAGAGGATTTTCGGAGAGGAAAGAATCGTGATTTGAGATTTGAAATTTAAAATTCAAGATTTAAAATTCAAGATTCAAGATTTAAAATTCAAGATTTAAGATTTATAGGATTATTGGATTACTCTTTATGGGTTTTCTATAATTTATTTATTTTCTGATATTTATGATTTTAAAATAATGAATAGAAACATTATTTTTATCATTGCATTAGTATTTTGAAACACTAAATAATTAGAATATTTGATGTTTTTAAACACTGAAATTCTATAAAAACAATGATTTAAAACATTTTTTTCGATGAAAGTGAAGTGATTTCAGATATTATTCGTACCTTTGCGGCAAAATTGGAAAAGCCATGAAAGAATTGGAAGACTTGGATGAAATCATGCGAAGCCATCGCAACAAGTTGGCCGCCGTGGGGACGAATTTCCACAGGAACCTCTATCACCAAATCGATTGGGACGACCGGTTGATTGGCATCAAGGGGCCACGCGGCTGCGGCAAGACCACGCTGTTGCTGCAACGCATCAAGGAGAATTTTGGCAACGATGGGCAAGCCCTTTACATCTCGTTGGACAACCTCTGGTTTGCGTCGCACAACTTGATGGACCTCGTGGACTACCACTACACGCACGGCGGCACGCACCTTTTCATCGACGAGGTGCATCATCTCCCCTATTGGCAGACGCTGCTGAAGAACATCTACGACGACTATCCGCAGTTGAACGTGGTCTATACCGGCTCGTCGATGCTCAGGATCGACCACTCGCAAGGCGACCTTTCGAGGCGACAGTTGGTGTATCACCTGCCTGGGCTGTCGTTTCGCGAATACCTTGAGTTTGAAGGGCTTTACCAATGCGAGCCATACGAATTGGAAGACATCTTGAAAGACCACGTCAAAATCGCGAGCCAGATTTGTGAGAATATCAAGGTGGTGCCTGCCTTCGAGAAGTATCTGAAGCAAGGCTACTATCCTTTCTACAAGGAAGTGAAGAAAGGCTATGCCATGCGACTGCAACAGGTGGTCAACCAAGTGATTGAGAACGACTATCCCGCCATCGACGAGGTGTCGATGAGTACCATCCGAAAGACCAAGAAGATGCTGATGATCTTGGCGGAGAAGGTACCGCAAACGCCCGTGATGACCGAGCTTTACGCGCAGTTGGACACCGACCGCAACCAAGGGCTGAAGATGATGCACGCCTTGGAGCGCGGCGGCCTATTGGGGCTGCTTTCGAGCGAAGCCAAGAGCTTCAAAGGCTTGGCGCGTCCCGACAAGATTTTCCTGAACAACCCCAACCTGATGTATGCCCTGACCTCAAGACCTGAAATCGGGACGGTGCGCGAGACCTTCTTCTTCAACCAACTGAGCCAGACGCAGACCGTGACCTTCCCGAAGAAAGGCGACTTTCTCGTCAACAAAACCTACCTTTTCGAAGTGGGCGGCAAGAACAAGACCTTCGAGCAGATCAAGGACATCGAAAACAGCTTCTTGGCCTTGGACGGCATCGAGGTCGGGTACCACAACAGGATACCGCTTTGGGTGTTCGGGTTGATGTATTGAGACGCGGGACTGCGGGACTGAGGGACTGAGGGACTGAGGGACTGAGGGACACGGGACACTTTAGCGCAAAAAAAAGACTACGGGACTTGGGCGATTCCCATAAGTCTCGTAGTCTCGTGTCTGAAAGTCTCGCGTCGATTACTCAAACGAGGCGATGGCCTTCTTGATGATCTCGATGGCTTCGCGAAGCTCGGCCTCGGTGATGACCAAAGGCGGTGCGAAGCGGATGATGTGCTGGTGGGTGGGCTTGGCCAACAGGCCGAGGTCGCGCATCTTGAGGCACACGTCCCAAGCCTCCTTGCCGTCTTTGGGCTTGATAATCACGGCGTTGAGCAAGCCTTTGCCGCGCACCTTCTCGATCATCGGACTCTTGATCTTGTTGATTTCCTCGCGGAAAATCTTGCCGAGACGCTCGGCGTTCTCCATCAGGTGCTCTTCCTTGATGACCTCAAGGGCGGCGATGCTCACGCGGGCCGCGATGGGGTTGCCGCCGAAGGTGGAGCCGTGCTCACCCGGCTTGATGTTGAGCATGATGTCGTCGTCGGCCAAGACGCACGAAACCGGCACCACGCCACCGCCGAGGGCCTTGCCGAGGATGAGGATGTCGGGGCGCACACCTTCGTGGTCGCAGGCGAGCATCTTGCCCGTGCGGGCAATGCCGCACTGCACCTCGTCGGCCATGAACAGCACGTTGTGCTTCTTGCAGATGTCGTAGCACTTCTTCAGGTAGCCGTCGTCAGGCACATACACGCCCGCCTCGCCTTGGATAGGCTCTAAGAGGAAACCGGCAATCTCGTCGCCTTCCTTCTCCAGCACCTTTTCGAGGGCGTCGGGGTCGTTGTAGGGGATGCGGATGAAGCCGGGGGTCATGGGGCCGTAGTTGGCATACGACTCGGGGTCGTTGCTCATGGTGATGATGGTGATGGTGCGACCGTGGAAGTTGCCTTCGCAGCACACGATCTTCACCTTATCGTTCGGGATGCCTTTCTTGACCACACCCCAGCGGCGGGCGAGCTTCAGGCCCGTCTCGTCGGCTTCGGCGCCCGAGTTCATGGGCAGCACCTTGTCGTAGCCAAAGTATTCGGTGACGTATTTCTCCCACACGCCGAGTGCGTCGTTATAGAAGGCGCGGCTGCTGAGGGTGAGGCGCTCGGCCTGGTCGGTCATGGCCTTGATGATTTTGGGGTGGCAATGGCCTTGGTTGACAGCGGAATAGGCCGAAAGGAAGTCGAAATACTCTTTTCCTTCGACGTCCCACACCTTGGCGCCCTTGCCCTTGGCGAGGACGACCGGCAGCGGGTGGTAGTTATGGGCGCCGTACTTGGCTTCCAGCTCCATAGCTTGTTGCGATGATGTGATTTGCTCGATCATGATTTGTTGGTTATTTAGAATTTAAAGATTTAAGATTTAAAGATTCAAAGTATCTGACGCGGGACGCGAGACTTCGGGACGCGAGACGCGCAAAGCGACTTAAAACGCGGCTGCAAAGGTAGGGTTTTATTCTGAACTTTCTCCCTTGTGGCCAAAATAATGTTTCACCCATTTTCCGATTAACCATCCGAGACAGAGGGCGAGAAAAATGGCTATCGTTCCATAAAAGGCAAGACGATACTGCTGCAGCTTGGATTGCAACGAATCCAAAAGGGTGTCTTGCTTTTCCTCGCGGGCGAGGAGGTCGGCCACCACAGCCTCAAGCTCGTTGTTTCGGTCATACAGGTCGGCGTTTTCCCTGACGAGGGCGGCACGTTCCTCATCGATGTCGCCAAGTTCCGATTCCAGCGCATCATAGCGTCCCAAGCGAGCGTAGTCAAGAATAAGCGACACTCTGGCCACGGCGTGCTTTTTGGTGATGCCCGTTTTCGACTCCAATTCAAAATAACGATTCAGGTACTGAAGCGATTTTGCGGGCTGGCCAAGGCGGGAATAAACCGTTCCCAACCCGACACAGGCCGCCATTTGGCCGGAGAGGTACGACTCGTTTTCCGCCAAGGCCAAAGCCTCGGAATAACCCTTCATGGCGGCATCAAAGGCTCCGCGTTGGTATTGGATATCGGCCATCTCCGACAACGCTTCCGACTTCAGCACCCGCATCCGATTCTGGTCTATCTTTTTATGAACCTGACAATCAGCATAATACATCGACTTCCCATAGTAATACATGGCAGAATCGTAATCAATGAAATCGTAGGCATAGAGCGAGCCGAGGTTCATGCAAATGGTTTGCAGCATATAATAGTCCTCGTTGGCTTCGAACCAGGCGAGGAGGGAGACAAAGGCCTCTTTAGCCTCGTGAGGCTTCCCGCTTTCGAGGCAGATGGTGGCGATGTTCGACTGGGCTTGCATTGCCAACGACGCCATGCCCACGTCGGCGGAAATCCGTTTCGCCTTGTAGAACGCATCCAATGCGGCTTGAAACTCGTTTTTATGGTAGTGGATTGTGGCAATGTTGTTGATGACATAAGCCATGGAAAGGCTGTCGTTCAGCATCTCGGCGAAATGCAAGGCCTTTTCGTATGACAAGGCTGCCGAATCGATGCTTCCCAACAGCAACTCATAAGTCGCGATGCTCCAGAGGGCTTCAAACATGTTGGCAGTGTCGGCCAGCATCTCGTTTTGCCTATACGATGCGTTGAGGTATTCCTTGGCCAAATCAAGGTCGGCGTGATGGGCGTACTGAATGCCGAGGACGTAGTTGGCCTTGGCCTCCAAGTCGCCATATCCCAATGCGTTGGCCTCTTGGATGGCTTTTTCGCCCCAATCAATGCAGTCGTCGAAGGAAATGTCGTAAAACTCCCAAGTGAGTTCCATCATCGTCTTCACCTTCTCGCGGCCTTCCTGCACCAGAAAAGCTTCTTGCAGACTGTCCACGACATGGGTGTCGATTTGGGCGAAAGCCGAGATTGCCAAAACCATGAGAGCCAATATGTTGAGAAATCGCTTCATCCAAGAAACATGTTATAACGCTGTTCGTCGAAGATGGTGGTCGGTTCGCCGTGACCCGAAAAGACTTCCGTGTCGTCGGGCAGGCGGAAAAGCCTTTCCTTGATGCTTTGGCGGAGCGTTTCGTAGCTGCCGCCTGCAAGGTCGGTGCGCCCGATGCTGCGGCAAAACAGCGCGTCGCCGGTGAAGACCCAGCCTTCCGTTTCGGCATAGAGGCTGACGCTGCCACGGGCGTGTCCGGGCGTGCAGATGACTTCCAAGGTGCCCTCGCCAACCTTGATGATTTCGCCGTCCTTCAAGTCGATGTCGGGAAACGGACAGCTCGCGCCTGTGCGAAGGCCGAAAAACATGGCCTGCTGCCTGACGGTCTCATAGTCTTGGCGCACGTCGGGATGGGCCGCCACCGAGATGCCATAGCGCTGCTTGACGGCGGCATTGCCAAGGATGTGGTCGATGTGGCCGTGGGTGCTGATGACCAACGTCGGCTTGAGGCGATGGCCGTCGATGAAGCCGAAGAGTCGGCCTTCCTCGGCGGGCGTGGAGCAGCCCGGGTCGATGATGACGCACTCGTTTGTGTCGCCGTCATAAACGACGTAGGTGTTTTCCGCAAAGGGATTGAAGACGAAGGATTCGAGTTGGAGCATGGATAACGTTTTTCGGGGGCAAAGGTATGAATTTTTCCGCAGCATTCTAAAGAATTTGCCTATCTTTGTCCGCCAATTTGGATTTTTGATGCCCTCGACAAAAAAATATCCGATCCTGTTTTTGCTGCTCATGGCCTTTGTTCCCGTGGCCCATGGCCAGTTCTACAACGGCATGGACATGCCCTTCGGGAAGAACCGCGTGCAGTGGACCGACTTCCATTGGTCGTACTACATGAACGACAACTTCGACGTGTATTACTACCAAGGCGGCAACGACCTCGCCCGCTATGCGCAGGCCTACGCCAAAGACCAGATTCCGCGCCTCGAAACACGCCTCAACAGCCGCTTCAGCAAGAAAATCCAGTTCATCGTCTTCAACAGCATGGGCGACTTCAAGCAAAGCAACATCGACCTTGAGGAAGAGGAAAACGGCAACACGGGCGGCATCACCAAGATCATCGGGTCGAAGGTGATCCTTTATTTCGACGGCGACTACACCCACTTCGAGGCGCAAATCCGCGAGGGCATCGCACGGCTGCTGTTCAGCCAAGTGATGAACGGCATCAGCGTGGGGTCGCAAATCCGCAGCTCCTACCGCTACGACATCCCGCAATGGTTTCGCGACGGCCTCGTGGCCTTCATCGCCGGCAACTGGGACAGCCACAAGGAAGCCCAGCTGCAACGCGGCATCGTTTCTGGCAACTACAAGAAAATCAATCATCTGCGCGATGACGATGCGCAAGTTGCCGGCTATTCGTTCTGGAACTTCATCGACGAGAAATACGGCAACAAGTCATTCAACGACATCCTGACCTTGGCCGAAAGCACAAGCAACATTCGCAAGGCCCTGCTCTATGTGACCGGCAAGGAATACAAGGCACTCGTCGAAGAATGGTTCGCCTTCTACAAAACGCGCTACGAAACGCTTTTGTCCAGCCAGCCCAAGGACATGATGCGGCTGAAATACAGGAAATACCGCACCTTCACACAGCCCTCTATCAGCCCAAATGGGAAATACATCGCATACGTCAGCAACGACGAGGGGAAAATCCGGCTTTGGCTCGAAGACCTTCAAAGCGGCAAACGGCAACAGCTTTTCAAGGCCGGCTACCGTTCCGACGAGAACATCGACACCTCGTTTCCGCTCTTGGCTTGGCATCCCAACGGCGAAATCCTGTCGTTCATCCTTGAGGAAAAAGGCAAAATACAACTCTACAACTTGGACATCAACAGCGGAAAGAAAGCCAGCACCTATCTGTTTGATTTCCAGAAAGTCAGCTCGTTCTCGTATGCCCACAAGAGCCGCAAGATCGTCCTCGCCGCCACGCGCATGGGCAAGCCCGACATCTATGTCTATAACCTGTTTTCCAACACCTTGGAGCAAATCACCAACGACTGGCACACCGACCTTGATCCCGTCTTCACCTTCGACGACCGCCAAATCGTGTTCAGCTCGAACCGGCAGAACGACACGCTGAAAACCGACGCAGAAATCGGGTTCCAAAGCAAGCAGTTCGACCTTTACGCCTACAATTATATTAATAAAGGTGCGGTTTTGCAGAACCTGACGCGGCAACGGTTCTCGAACAACATCCTGCCCGAGCCTTTGAAGGACGGCAGCCTGCTCTACCTGAACGACACGAGCGGCTACTACAACCTCTACCAAATCCGCTTCGACAGCGCCATCAGCCACATCGACACCATCGTGCATTACCGCTATTTCGGCAAGCGTGAGCAACTTACCGACTATTCCGCCAACATCATCGACTACAGCTACCAGCCTCGCGACCACAAGGCCGCCCTGCTGATGGCCGACCAAAACGGCGAGAAGTTCTTCATGTCGCCCATCCTTCGCGGCAAGGAAACCAGCCTCAGCCAAATGAGTCCCTACGCACAAAAAAGGCTGATTACCGAACTGGTACAGAAGCAGAAAGACACGCTTGTGGAACCCGTTTCGAGACACAGATTCTCAACAAGTTACCGATATTCGCGCCGCAAACGCCAAATCAACGGGCCTTTGGGCGGCGATTCGACGGCCTTTGTGCAGCAAGACGCCGCACCTCCCCCAAAACCCCTCAAGCGCGACACCCTCCAGCGGCCCAACAACTACTATGTGGAACTCTTCGCCGACCAGCTGATGAGCCAAATCGACTTCTCAAGCATGAACTACAGCTACCAGCCCTTCAGTGGCGGCACGTCGCCGATTTACCTCAACTCGGGCTTCAACGTGTTTCTCGGCACCACCATGAAAGACCTGATGGAAGACTACAAGATCGAACTCGGCGTGAAGCTCAACACCAGCCTCGTGAACAACGAATATGTGCTGCGTTTCAGCGATTTCAGCAAACGCTTGGACAAGTCGATCACGCTGCACCGCTATGTGACCGACAACGCCGACCGCTATTATTACCGCACCTTCACCAACGAGGCGTTCTACACGCTGAGCTACCCTTTCAGCGAGATACTAAGCCTCAGAGGTACAGCCATCTACCGCAACGACCAAAAAGTCAACTTGGCCATCGACGACTACAGCCTTGCCGACAAAGACGCCTTCGAGAACTGGGGCGGGCTGCGTGCCGAGCTCGTCTATGACAACTCGAAGCGCATCGGCACCAACCTGCGCGTGGGCGCAAGAGGGAAAATCTTCGCCGAATATTACCAGAAAGTCGCCAAAAACACGGCCAACATGGTCGTGGCCGGCTTCGACTACAGGCATTACACCCGCATCAGCCGCAACTTCATCTGGGCCAACCGCGTCGCGGGAAGCACCTCGTTTGGGCAGCAGAGACTCATCTACTACATGGGCGGCGTTGACAACTGGATTTTGGCCTCATTCGACCAAGGCACGCCCATCGACTACGGGCAGAACTACGCCTACCAAACCCTTGCCACCAACATGCGCGGCTTCAGCCAAAACATCCGCAACGGCAACAACTTCGTGGTCTTGAACAGCGAATTGCGCTTCCCCGTGTTCGGCTACTTCACGAACCGACCCATCAACTACAAGTTCATCAAGGACTTCCAAGTCGTGGCCTTCGGCGACTTCGGCACCGCCTGGACGGGATGGAACCCCTACGACCCAAGCAACTCGCTCTTCACTTCGCACCTCACCGACGGCAACCTTAACATCAGCGTGACGGAGATGAAGAACCCTTGGGTGGGCGGCATCGGTTGGGGACTGCGCACCACCTTGTTCGGCTACTTCATCCGAGGCGACATGGCTTGGGGCATCGAGGACGGCCACATCAGCCAGAAACCTCGGTTTTACTTGTCGTTCAACCTCGATTTCTGATCATTGGTAAAACCGTCGCTCCTTCATGTAACGGAACGCCCGTTCCGGCATGAAATGGCGCACGTCGCGGCCTTCCTTGACGCATTGGCGGATGAACGTCGAGGAGATTTCGAGAATCGGGGTTTTCAGGACGGTCACCGACGGATGACGGGCAAGGTCGCCACCGTCGTAACCCTCGCGGGGAAAGACCAACAGCTCGTAGTTGTCGAGGATTCTCTGGTACTCGCGCCAGTTCTTGAAGTTTTGGAGGCTGTCCATGCCGCAGATGAAAACAAACCGACAGTCAGGATATTGCTTAGAAAGCGCAGTCAAGGTGTTGATGGTGTAGGATGGCGTAGGCAGGTGCATCTCCACGTCGCTGACGCGGAAACGCGGGTCGTCGCCAACGGCCAACCGGACCATCTTCAGGCGCTCGGCGTCGTCCAACAGCTCGGCTTTCTTTTTCAGTGGATTTTGCGGCGACACCACAAACCAAAGCTCGTCCAAGTCGGAAAACTCGACCAAATAGTTGGCCAACATCACATGGCCGTGATGGATGGGGTTGAACGAGCCGGAGTAGATTCCTATTTTTTTCATTGGTAGTGTATCTTATGGGAACACCGTTTTCTCGCCTTAACCGTCATTGCGGGCTTGGACCGCAATCTCCCAAACGAAAGGGATTCATCTTCGCGTTTGGGAGATGGCGGATGCTTCTCCGCCATGACGGTAAAAGGCAAAAGGCATCCCTTACCCTGTATATGAATCGTTAGAACTATACAAAAACTCTTTAACCACTTCGAGGATTTCGCGCTTGGCGGTCTCAAGGTCGTCGTTGATGATGGTGCGGTCGAACTTGCCTTGGGCGAACTCCGTCTCCCACTCGGCCTTGGCCACGCGCTTCTCGATTTCCTCCATCGCGTCGGTGCCCCGTTTGACGAGCCGCTCGCGCAGCACCTCGACCGACGGCGCCTGTATGAAGACCGACAGGGCTTGGTCGCCATAGTGGTTCTTGATGTTCACGCCGCCGCAAACATCCACGTCGAAAGCCACGTGTTTGCCGTCGGCCTGCATTTGTTCCACGACCGAAAGCAAAGTGCCGTAGCAACGGCCCGGATAGACCTCCTCCCATTCGAGGAACTCGCCGTTTTCGACCCTTTGCTTGAAGTCGTCCATCGTGAGGAAATAGTATTCGCGGCCGTTCACCTCTTCGCCGCGTGGCGGGCGTGTGGTGGCCGACACGGAGAACGCCATTTCGGGGATGTTGGCCATCACATGGTTGAGCAACGTGGTCTTGCCCGAACCCGATGGCGCGCTGAAAATCAGAAGTTTTCCTTTCATAGTTGTTCAGTTGTTCAGTAGTTCAGTTGTTCAGTTGCGCAGTCCGATTAACTGACAACTGCAAACTTTATAAGATATTACACACTTGTTCCTTGATTTTTTCCAATTCGTCCTTCATCTGCACGACGAGTTTCTGGATGTTCACCTCGTTGGCTTTCGAACCTAACGTGTTGATTTCGCGGCCCATCTCCTGTGCGATGAAGCCAAGTTTCTTGCCCGCTTGGTCGTCGTCGCAGCTCTCGTTAAAGTAGTTGCAATGCTGGCGCAGGCGGACTTTCTCCTCCGTAATGTCCAATTTCTCAAGATAATAGATGAGTTCCTGCTCGAAGCGGTTCTCGTCGTATTGGCCCGAGGAAGTCAGCTCGGCGAGGTTTTTCACCAAACGCTGCTTGATGACCTCGTGTCGGCTCTTCTCGTAAGGCTCGACTTGTTCCAACAGATTGAGAATCAACGCCACACGATGCAACAAATCCTTTTTCAGTGTTTGGCCTTCCTGGACACGGAAGTCGTCAACTTTGTCCAACGCCTGACTGAGGGTTTCGCCGACCTTGGCGATGAAAGTCTCGTCATAATTCATGGTTGGGACATTGAAGATGCCCGGCATCCTGAACAGGATGTTGGCCAAGTCTGCCGAAGACGGAAGGTGAAGCTGGCCCGAAATCGACTCGATTTGGTCTTTGTAGGCCTTCACAATGTCTTGGTCGATATGGTAGGTTTGCGTCAAGTCGGTGTCGGTGAGGGTGACAACCGCATCGATTTTGCCCCGTTGCAGCTTGGCCCCGATGCTGTTGCGGAAGTCCAATTCGGCAGAACGAAGCTCGTTGGGAAGCTTTATTTGAAGATCTAACTGCTTGCTGTTCAGCGTCTTGATTTCAACGGTAATGGTCTTTGAGTCATAGGTTTGCTCGGCAACGCCGTAGCCAGTCATCGAACGAATCATGCTAATGGATATTTGTTGGGGCAAAAATACGTTTTTTTCCAATCGGGAAGTCATTTCTTTTTCAAAAGGCCGACCATCTTGAAACTCACGTCCGTGAAGATGATTTGTGCGTTGCCGTTGCGCTCGATTTGGCGGATGGCCTCGTCGAAAAGCGCGGCGATTTGTGTCAAATTGGCAGCATTGACGAAAGGCGCGAAGTTGCCGTTGAACTTCTTCTCGTCGTCGGGAAGCATGACGATTTCGGCCAAGTTGTTGTTGAAAAGCAGTGCGTTGCGGACGATGCGCAGGCCATAGTTGAGCAAATCCTTCTGCTTCTCGCGGCCCAAAGGCTTAATTTCGTCCGCAAACTTGATCAGGTTGACGTAATCGGCGCGGAAACAGAGGCGCATCCACTGCTGGAAGGTGGTGAAGAAGAACTTGCGGTCTTCCGACTCCTGCACCGAATGGCAGGCCGTCAGCCAGTCGCCTTCCGAAATCATGGCCGCGTCGTGGGCCTGCTGCGGCGTGCAGCCGAGTCGCTCGACCAAGGCCCGCTCCACCTCGTTAACCTCAATCGCCGGCACCTTCACCAACACCGTCCTCGACTTGATGGTGGCCAAAAGCTCCTCTGCGTCCTCGGCGACGAGGAGGAAGACGGTCTTCTCGGGCGGTTCCTCAAGCAGTTTCAGCAGTTTGTTGGCCGTGTCCACACGCATCTTTTCGGCCATCCAGATGATGGCGATCTTGTATTCGCCCTCGTAGGATTTCATGCTCAGCTTGCGCAGCAGCGAGGCCGCGTCGCGCACCGACATGTAGCCCTGCTTGTTCTCCACGTCAAGGAAGGAATACCAGCTCGAAGTGTCGGCATAGCCTTGGTTTTGAATGACATACTCGCGCCATTCCTCCATGAACAAGTCCGATTCGGGGTTGCTTTTCACCTTTTTGGTGGTGGCAGTCGGGACGACGAAATGCAGGTCGGGGTGTACTAGTTTCTGCATCTTTTGGCAGGTGGGGCACACGCCGCAACTGTCGGTCTCGGTGCGGTTGGGGCAAAGTATGTATTGGGCGTAGGCCAAGGCCAACGGCAGCTTGCCGCTTCCGGCGGGGCCCAAGAAGAGTTGGGCGTGCGACACATGGTTGTCGCGCACGCTTGTGATGAGCCTTTGCTTGAGGGCGGATTGTCCGATGACGTCTTTGAATTGCATAGTTTTAATGCTGATAGAACACGTCAAAATACCGTTGAAGTTTGACGGGATCGGTTTGGTAAATGTTGTCTCCGTAATAGCAATCGGCGAGAACTTCGTACAAACGACAAAACTCGCCCAAATTATGCTTGCCACGTTGCGCATTGATGGTGAGCGAAAGCAACTCCAAGGCCCGGTCGGCGGCCTGGTGGCATTGTTCCATGTTGCCTTTGCGTTGCCAGCGGTTGGCTCGCGACACCTCGCTGCCGATGTTCAGCATTTGTTCGGCCAAACTCATTGTTGCCCAGCGTCCGGCAGCCAATTCTGTGTGTTGGTAATTGCTCATAATATCAAAGAATTTACAACGTCAACAATACGTTTACGAACAACGGGGTCTTGAACATCTCTACTGCGGTTGCCTTGATAGGGACGAATGTTGATGAGCGAGTCGAATTCTATATAGTCCTCGCCTTCCATTTCGGGATAAAGGTTGATTCCCCACAAATCGGCTTGTTCCGATCCTTGCTGAAGCAGTTCTTGCTCAATGTCGGCGTGCAGTTCAGCATCCAAGCCGATAATCGCCTTTTGTACATCGACAACTGCCTTTATCATGTCACCGAAATAACCTGGCAGCATGGCTTCTAATTCGCCCCGTCGGATAGGTTGGGATATGATTCTCATTGTGATATTCTTTTTGTTTCGGAGGGCAAAAATACAATTTTTCAAGCATTGTACCTGAAAAACGAATAAATATCTTTACTACAACTTCACCTGCAAAACGATTGTTATGATCCAGTTGGCCTTAGGGGAGAAGATTGTGGAGGTGGTGAAGTGAAATTACATATTACCTTTTGCTTCATTACATGTCGAGCACAATACTTGTAAATTGTCCAATGTGGTTTCACCGCCTTTTGACCATGGAATAATATGGTCAAAATGAATATTGTGCAAACCACCACTACATTCGACGCCACAAATCCTACAACGATTACCATCTCTCATTAATACCTGTACTTTAAGATGGTCACTTGGGTCGCGTTTTGTTTTATGCTTAACGGATGAAGTGTTGTCGTTTTCTGAAATCTCATTTATGGAATCGTCATCATTTTCAGAAACATAGGCTATGAAACTCTCCAAGGCTTTGTACCATGTTCCATAATGACGTAAATAAGTGCCCGATGAAATCATAGATAATTCTTTATTATCCATATCTCGTCTTGAAGGTTGCTTTCCTTTTTTTAGCCAAGCATCTTTTATATTTGACAATAGTTCTTCGTCAGAATAAAAAGTGTTACTTATATCAGCACCTGCCAATGCTAGTGCATTATTCCATTTGCCAAATCGCCTCGTAACTGTAGAACTATTTATTTTAGCATTTGCATCGAACTCTTTAATTGTCAGTTTAGTCTTTCCAAGTTTTTTCATTACCGATTTCATTTCTTCTAAAATGTCTTCATCGGTAATCGCTTCTTTCTTTATGAGATGAAATTCCATACGCTAATTTTAGATGCAAAAATACAATAATTCCGCGTTGGTAGCCCAACATAACGAATTAAAACTTAATTTTGCACCCAAATTCAAACGCCCTATGCTTAGCGAACAGGAACAAATCAGACGTAATTCGTTGGCCGAACTCTACAAGCTCGGCATCAACCCGTATCCGCAGGCCGCGTTCCCGGTGAACGTACGCACCACGGACATCCTTGAACAATTCGACGACAACAACCCCGACCAGTTTCAGGAGGTCGCCCTCGCGGGCCGCATCATGAGCCGCCGCATCATGGGTGCCGCCTCGTTCTGCGAACTGCAAGACCCGCACGGACGCATCCAGCTCTATGTGAAGCGCGACGAAATCTGCCCGGGCGAGGACAAGACCTTATACAACACGGTGTTCAAACGCCTTCTCGACATCGGCGACTTCATCGGCGTGAAAGGCTTTGCCTTCCGCACACAGATGGGCGAAATCTCGGTGCACGTCAAGGAACTGACGGTGCTGAGCAAGAGCCTGCGCCCGCTGCCCATCGTCAAGGAGAAGGACGGCGTGAAATACGACGAGTTCAACGACCCCGAGCTGCGCTATCGTATGCGCTATGTTGACCTCGTGGTCAACGACCGCGTGAAGGACATCTTCATCACCCGTACCCGCATCATCGACAGCATCCGCCGTTTCTTCAACGAGAGCGGCTATCTCGAAGTGGAAACGCCTGTGCTGCAAGCCATTCCGGGCGGTGCCACGGCGCGTCCCTTCATCACGCACCACAACGCCTTGGACATCCCCATGTACCTCCGCATCGCCGACGAGCTTTACCTGAAGCGCCTCATCGTGGGCGGCTTCGAGGGCGTGTATGAGTTCTCGCGCAACTTCCGCAACGAGGGCATGGACCGTACCCACAACCCCGAGTTCACGGGACTTGAGATCTATGTGGCCTACAAGGACTACCTCTGGATGATGGACTACACCGAGGAGATGATCCACCGCTGCGTGATGGATGTGTTGGGCAAGGAGACCGTGAAAGTGGGCGACAACGAGATCTGCTTCAAGCGTCCCTTCAAGCGCATCACCATGATCGACAGCATCAAGGAGAAGACCGGCATCGACATCACGGGCATGGACGAAGCCCAACTGCGTGAGGTGTGCAAGCGCCTCGACATCGAAGTAGATGACACGATGGGCAAGGGCAAGTTGGTGGACGAGATCTTTGGCGCGAAGTGCGAGGGGACGTATATCCAGCCGACCTTCATCACCGACTATCCCGTCGAGATGTCGCCGCTCTGCAAGCGTCACCGCGACAACCCCGAGCTGACCGAGCGCTTCGAGCTGATGGTGAACGGCAAGGAATTGGCCAACGCCTACACCGAGCTGAACGACCCCATCGACCAGCGCGCCCGCTTCGAGGAACAGATGAAGCTCAGCGAGCGTGGCGACGACGAGGCCATGTTCATCGACCAGGACTTCCTCCGCGCCTTGGAATACGGTATGCCGCCGACCTCAGGCATGGGCATCGGCATCGACCGTTTCGTGATGTTGCTTACGGGGCAGACCACGATTCAGGAAGTCTTGTTGTTCCCGATGATGCGTCCCGAGAAGGTGGTCAAGAACGCCACGAAGGAAGACTTCATGGCCCTCGGCATGGCCGAGGCTTGGGCGACGTTGTTGCTCTCCAACGGCTACAACACAATGGACCGGCTGAAAGCCGAGAAGCCCACCGCCTTGCGCGAGAAGCTGAACGGCCTGCGCAAGAAGAACAAGCTCGACATTCCAGCTTTGCAGCTTGAGGATGTTGAGGCGTGGCTGAAAGCCTAAGACAAAAAAAACGCGAGGTTTTGCGCCTCGCGTTTTTCGTTTATTTCACCCTCAGCCGTTGCCCGATTTGCAGCGTCTTGGTCTGCTTGATGCCGTTCAGTTGGCAGAGCTTCGAAACCGTGGTGCCATGCCGCTTGGCGATCTTGCTCAAAGTGTCGCCCGACTTCACCTTATAATAGACAGGGCTTCCCGATCCAGCGTTTTTCGAGCTTGACGCGGCAGGAGCGCTTTTGGAGGCTGCTACCGACTGGGCGTCGGTTTGGCCGTAATGCGAATTGCAGTTGAAATAGTGTTTTTTCAGGACAAACACCTCGTCGCGCAAGGTTCCGCTTGCAAAGTCGAAAATGCGCTCCGGATCGAAAGCCTGTCCCATGTAGCGCGTCTCGAAATGAAGATGCGGCCCGGTGGAGCGACCAGTTGAGCCGCCGTAGCCAATCAGTTCGCCAGCCTTCACGATGTCGCCGCTTTTCACTATGTATCTCGACAGGTGCCCATAATAAGTCTCCAAACCGTTGACGTGCCTGATGACGATGACATTGCCATAGCCACCCGACATGCGCGTGGGCATGGCGATACGCACCACCCCGTCGAAGGCGGCATACACGGCATCGCCCGTGTTCAACGCAATGTCAACACCCTTGTGAGGGCGTGTTTTCCTGTACTTGAACGCCGAATGCACCGGTCCGGGGTGAGGGATGCAATAGCCGTGGACAGAATCCACCAAAAGAAGAGTCACCTCGTCGGGGAGGTCCTTCGGGTCAACCCCAATGACATGGATGACCTCCGTGTTCCAATATTCCGTGTCCAACGAGTCGGGGATTTCAGGTTTGTCCAAGTCGTAATAACGCCATGTGTTGTCATCAAACAGAACCACCTTGCGGAACTTGTCCTGCGTGTCGATTGTGTCGAACGGCGTGGGGATGGTCCCAGAGGTCTCTTCGACCACTTCCTCCAAAGCTTGTTCAGGGCCTATTGTGTCGCATTCCATCAACAACGAGTCAGCATAAATATATATGGTGTCGTGCACGACGAAAGCCTCTTTCAAACGTTTAAAAATACCCTGCTTTTCCTGGGAGAAAACATTCGAAGCGAACAAGAAACAAACGGTGAGAATCAGGAATCTTTTCATCTATCGACAGTTGAAATTGTGAGTTAAAGAGTGCAAAGGTAAGCAAAAAATCGATTATGGAGACAAAACCGGAAGCAAAAATTGCATATTGACATTTTGTCAGTCTTTTTTTCTTTGGCACAAAGATTGACAAAAGCAGGCCGTTGCGATGAAGCAACTGCAACACGCTCGCGTCACGCAATCCCGCGTCCCGCGTCAGAAACAACGAATAATCAAACAAGTAACAAACAAAAATAGGAGAACAAAAACATGTCAAAAATCATCGGTATCGATTTAGGTACAACCAACTCATGCGTGGCCGTCATGGAAGGCAACGAACCCGTTGTCATCGCCAACAGCGAAGGCCACCGCACCACCCCGTCGGTGGTGGCATTCACCGACAACGGCGAGCGTAAGGTGGGCGAACCCGCCAAGCGTCAGGCCATCACCAACCCCTTGCGCACCGTCTATTCCATCAAGCGTTTCATGGGCGAGACCTACGACAAGGTGGAAGCCGAGATGCGCCGCGTGCCCTACAAGGTCATCCAAGGCCCCAACAACACCCCGCGCATCGACATTGACAACAAGAACTACACCCCGCAGGAAATCTCGGCCATGGTGCTCCAGAAGATGAAGAAGACCGCCGAAGACTTCCTCGGACAAACGGTGACGGAAGCCGTCATCACGGTGCCCGCCTACTTCAACGACGCCCAGCGTCAGGCCACCAAGGAAGCCGGCGAGATTGCCGGACTCAAAGTGCGCCGTATCATCAACGAGCCTACCGCAGCTGCCTTGGCCTACGGCTTGGACAAGAAGAAGAACGACGTGAAAGTGGCCGTCTATGACCTCGGCGGCGGCACCTTCGATATCTCCATCCTCGAATTGGGCGATGGCGTGTTTGAGGTGAAGTCGACCAACGGTAACACTCACCTCGGCGGCGACGACTTCGACGAAGTCATCATCAACTGGTTAGCCGAAGAGTTCCAGAAGGACAACGGCATCGACCTGCGTAAGGACCCGATGGCCCTGCAACGCCTGAAGGAAGCTGCCGAAAAGGCCAAGATCGAGTTAAGCTCGTCGAGCGAGACGGAAATCAACCTGCCTTACATCATGCCCGTCAACGGCATCCCGCAGCACTTGGTCCGCACCTTGAGTCGCGCCAAGTTCGAGCAGCTGGCCGACAAGCTGATCCACGATACCATCGAGCCTTGCCGTCGCGCCCTGCAAGACGCCGGCCTGACCGTCAACGACATCGACGACGTCATCTTGGTGGGCGGCTCGACCCGTATCCCTGCCATCCAGAATATCGTCCGCGACTTCTTCAAGAAGGAGCCGTCGAAGGGCGTCAACCCCGACGAAGTGGTGGCCATCGGCGCCTCCATCCAAGGCGGCGTCTTGACCGGCGAGGTGAAGGATGTGCTGCTGCTCGACGTCACCCCGTTGAGCCTCGGCATCGAGACCCTCGGCGGCGTGATGACCAAGCTCATCGAGAGCAACACCACCATCCCGACCCGCAAGTCGGAGGTCTTCTCGACCGCTGCCGACAACCAGCCCAGCGTCGAAATCCATGTGCTGCAAGGCGAGCGTCCCATGGCTGCCCAAAACAAGACCATCGGTCGCTTCATCCTCGACAGCATCCCGCCCGCGCCGCGTGGCATCCCGCAGATCGAAGTCACTTTCGACATCGACTCCAACGGCATCCTGAA
>FLNX01002255.1_pt1 | contig 23210 bp, 10 predicted proteins | sample 1140341 | NCBI WGS metagenome assembly FLNX01 (sample SAMEA3878208, study PRJEB12797) | bioreactor metagenome | biome: Moose rumen | place: Sweden | collected 2011-10
GCCCGATTCAAAGCCCGTGATAGAAACATTGCCGCCCGTGTACTCGAAGCCGTCTTTCTTCTTGTTCTTGTCGCGGAAATTAATGTTCAGAGTGTTGCTGTCACTTGCGCCGCCGACAACCGTCACGCTCTGATAACGAACCGCCTCCGCATTCACCGAAACAACGCCGCTGTTGTAAGTTTCTTCCGCCGCGAGATCTATTCTGCCCTTCGCGCCGTCGAACAATTTCAATTTGCCGTCGCTATCAACAACGCCGTCCTTTGTGAGATAGCCGTTGTCTTCGCCGCTTTCATTTACAAGCGAAACTTTTTCAATATCATCCTCGTCGTTGCGGAAATTCAAAGTGTTCTTGTTGTTAATCGTGAAAGACAATCTGCCGTTGCCCGACTTCGCGCTCTTTATGCTTCCGAGTTTATCGCCGATTGACAACTTGTCTTCTTTGCTGTCGAAGTTCTCGAAAACATCTTTGCCTTCGGAGTAGAAGAAAACATCCGATTCGCCGCCGATCGAGCCGCCAACGAGGGTATCGTCGCCTGCGCCGCCGTCAAGTGAATTCGATTTGGTCTCGCTGCCGATTATGTAGTTGCCTTGATCGTTGCCCGCGATTGAAATTGCGTTTGTTACTGCCGAAGCGTCAACTGTTTCATAATTGCCCGCCGTAAATGTTTCGGAATCATAGCCATTCGTCAACGTTATGCTTTTATCCAGCGCGATTGTGTTCTTCGTGAGCACATAGAGATTGTTGCCGCTTACCAGAGAAATTGTGCTGTCGGCTCCCTCCTCGAAAGTCAAACTGTCGGTGCTTCCGAAATTCATTATGAGATTGTCGCCACTTGTTGTGACGGTCGCATCTGCGGGCGAAAAATCGCGGCTGTTCATGGTGACAATGTCGCCTTCATTGTAACCGCTGATTGAATCGGAGCCGCCCGTGAATACAAAGGTGTCGTTGCCGTTGCCGCCAATCAGCAAGTCGTTGTCGTCGCCGCCGTCAAGATATGCGCCTATCGAGCCCGCAACAAGAGTATCTTCGCCTTCGCCGCCCAAAACCGTGCCGCCGTAAATACTGCTCGCCACAATGTAATTCGCTTCGTCGTTGCCCGTGATTCTTATCGTGCGTTCAACCTTCGAGGCGTCGATAGTCGCGATTTTTTCATAAGCCTCCAAAGTTCCGTTGAAGGTCGAGCCGTACTCTGCACCCAGCGAAATTGCTTCCGTGTTCTTTTGAATTGAATTCGGCGTGTAATAATAAATATCTGTGTCTTTCGTGATTTGAAGTTCTGACGTTGCCTTGAAAGTAAGTGAATCGGTTGCATTAAATCCAAGAACAAAATTGCCGTTGCTTGATGAAATACTTGCGAAGTCCGTCGGAGGCGTGAGAACTTCGGAGTCCAAAATAACCGTGTCGGAGCTGTCGTAGCCTTCGATTGTGTCACTGCCCGCCGTATAAACAAATTTATCTGTTTTGCCGGATCTGCCGACGAGTGAATCATTTCCTGCGCCGCCGATTAAAGACGAACCCGCATCACTGCCGTTAATACTGCTTGCGTTGTTGCCGCCCTTAATTGAAATCGCATTTGAAATTGCTGTGGCGTCGATATTGTTAATCGCGTCGTCCACTTCGAGAGTAGATTCTTTGTAAGCTGCGCCGAGTGTCACGCCGTCACTTGATACAATCGAAGTTGCGGTGTAAGTGTAATCGCCGATTTTGGCGGAAATTCCTTTGAACGTCAGCGAGTTGCTGTTGTCGAAATTGAGTTTAAAGCCGCCGTCCAAGCTTTCGAGTTTCGCGCCGTCGGTTATTGGATCAAAGCCCGACAAAATAATAGTATCAGCGTCCGCTGTGAAGCTTTGGATTGTGTCATTGCCGCCGTTGAAAACAAAGGTATCGTTGCCGTCTGCGCCAATAAGATAATCGTTGTTATCGCCGCCGTCGAGATATGCGCCGACCGTACCCGCTTGGAGAGTATCTCTGCCCGCGCCGCCGAAAAGACTTCCTGCCACAACCGAACTGCCGACAATGTAATTTGCAAGAGCGTTGCCGCTGATTGAAATCGCAGTTTTCGCCGCCGAGCCGTCGATTGAAACAAGTTGATTATACGGGCTTACCGTCGCCGCAAAGTTTGTTGCATCTGCGCCGAGCGAAGCGGCTTTGCCGGAAATTATCGCGTCTTTCGTGTAAGTGTAATTGCCAATCTTGACGGAAGTTGTGTCTGTGAAAGTAAGTTTGTTCGTATCGTCAAAATTAAGAGTGAAGTTATCGCCGTTGGAAGTAAGTTTGTTGCCGTCCGTGAAAAGCGTTTGAGTTGTTGTTACCGAGTCGTCGGATTCAACACCTTGAATCGTATCCAAGCCCGCCGAGTAAACGAAAGTATCCTTTCCTGCGCCGCCGATAAGCAAAGCATTGCCCGAACCGCCGACAAGGGAATCTGCGCCCGCGCCGCCGTTGAGCGTTACGTTCTTGCCTTCGACATTTACGAGAGTATCTTTGTCGGAGCCGCCCGAAATTGAGACGTTGTCACCGTGATTGTAAATGGTATTTACTGTATCCGCTAAGCCCGTGAAAGATTTGCCCGAATAATCGTTGCCTGCCAGCAAATGGAAAGTATAGCCATCCGCAGAAGTTACGGTCGCGCCGTTTTCGCCGAAGTTAGCCGCCGTGAGGCTGACATTTTTATCCTCGACCTTGATGCCGCTTGTCGATTGAATTCCGCCGAGTTGAATTTCTGTATCCGTTCTTGTAATTGTTCCCTTGAAGACGACAGATTTATTTTCAGCACCTGTTATCGAATAACCGTTGAAAGTTCCTTCAGCGGTTACGTTGCTTGCATCACTTAATATGGATGCAAAAGTTGCCGTGCCGTCCGAACTGAGACTCCAAGAACTTCCAAGGTTGCCGCCTTCGAGTTTAAGCCCGCTTATGCTGACTATTTCTTCGGCTCCAAAAGATACGGCAAGCATAGAATCCGTGCTTCCGACTTCTGCCACCGCATAAATACTTCCAACTGCTTTTCCAAAAGTAAATGTGTCGTCATTTGTAAAGCCGCTTACACTGAACGAGTTCACGTCGCTTGCAATGCTGATAACGTCGGAGCCGTCTTTGACATCAACTGTGGCATCAGCCGCGCCCAAAGAAATTATGTTCGAGCCTGCGCCGCCGTCGATATATGCCGCGCCGCTTGCAAAGATTGTATCTGCTCCACCGCCGCCGTATACCGTGCCGCCGCTGACCGAAATGAAATCTGCTTGCGAGCCGCCGTAAATCGTGCCTTTGCCCGTGATTGACGTTCCTTTGTCACTGCCGATAATGTAAGAATCGCCCGTGCCGCCGTTAATTGAAATGCCGCCGCTTTGTGTGACTGCAGAAGCGTCTATCGTTGTGAAAGTTCCTGCGTTGAAAGCACTTGCTGTTGTAAAGTCTTTGACAAGCGTTACTTTGTCGGTACCCGAAACAATCGAAGTCGCCGTGTAAATGTAAGTGCCCGCGTCGCTTGTCAAAGAAACAGGCGTTGTGCCACTGAAAGTTATCGAGTTGCTGTTGTCGAAATTGAGTTTAAAGCCGCCGTCCAAGATGTCGAGCTTGGAGCCGTCCAGAATCGGGCTGAAACCTGCCGCCAATTTTAAGCTGTCGCCTTCGCCGTAGCCGCTGATTGAATCCGCGCCGCCGCTGTAGATAAAGGTATCTGCTTTGTTTTCAGTGCCGACAAGAGTATCATCGCCCGCACCGCCGTCGAGACTGCCGCCTTCTTTGCCCGATTTGATGTAGTTGTTGAGATCGTTGCCCGTGATTTTTACAGCCGCAGTTACTGCCGAGCCGTCGATTGATTCAAGCGAAGAATATTGCGCGGTTGTTGCGTCAAAGCTTCCTGTGATATCTGCTCTGAGCGTCGCACTTGTCTTGTCGCTGTTCAAAATCGCGTCTTTGGTGTAGATGTAATCGCCGATATTTACAACTGCCGAATCATTGAAAGTGAGTTTGTTTGTGCCTTCATTGTTAAACTGAATCGTGAATTTACCGTCGGAGGCTGTGAGACTTGCTCCGTCCGTCGGAGCAATGATTCCGTCGTCTCCCGTCAAGCTGACGAGGTCGCCCGAAGCAAAGTCGCTGACAGTTGCCGTGCCGCCGGCGTAGTAGAACGTATCATTTCCTGCGCCGCCCGTGATTGAAATTGCAGAGCCGTTGATTGAAATGAAATCTGCACCCGCGCCGCCGTCGATTGAAACGGTCGAGCCGCTGTTGACGATTGAATCATCTCCGTCGTCGCCGCCGATTGTCACGCTTGCCGCAGTGTTGTAAATCGAATCCGCGCCTGCGCCACCAACGATTGAAACTTCCGTGCCGCTGTTGGAAATGTAATCGGCATCTGCGCCGCCGTCAATCGTCACGCTCGCCGCGCTGTTGATAATCGAATCTGCGCCCGCGCCGCCCGTGATTAAAAGTTTGGACGCGTAGTTTGTGATTGAATCATCGCCCGCGCCGCCGTTGATTGAGACGCTCTCAATGTAGTTTGTAATGTTGTCCGCAACGCCCGAACCCGTGAAAGTCGTAACGGAAGCTGTGGCACCGCTAAGCGACACCAACTCAAAATTGTAATTGCCGCCAAGCCCGACTGCTATTCCGTCCGCGCTAAAGTTGTTTGCCGTCAAGCTGAAATTGCCGCCGCCGACAGAAATTCCTTTTCCGTTTCCTATGCCGCTGAGCTGTAACGAATCGTCATAGCGCAAAATTCCGTCGGTAGGAGATTCATTTTTTTCATAAACGAGCGTAGCACTGTCGCCGAGATTTCCCATGCCGTCCGCGAAATTGCTGAACAAAGTTGTAGTAGTGCCGCTGGAAGGAACAAGTTTCACAACGCCGTAATCATTCGCAACGGAAGCTCCGCTTGCAACTTCGACGCCCCAACCTGTCAGATCGTCGGCACTTGCATTTTGGAAAGTGAGTGTGCCTGTCGTAACGCTTAACGGGACGGGCAGAGTGGTTTCAATTTTATAGCCGCCGAAGTCAATCGTTATCGATTTGCTGATTGAAATTGCGTCGCTTTTAATTTCGGCATCTTTAAGCAAAGTAATTGTTGCACCGTCGGCAACTTCAGTTGAATTAATCGCATCTAAAAGACTGCCGTAATAAGTTTCTTGTTCGCCTGTTGCAGGCTCCACAACATTTGCGCCGCCGGCAGAAGAACCCGTGGCTTTTACCGCATAAAACTCTGTTTCTTCGCCAACGAAGTCGTATTGCCCGCCGTTAAAGCTTGACGGTTCGTCAGTAAGGAGTTTCGCAACCGCTTGAGTCGAAGTTGAAGTATCTTCCGCCATCTTGTTTTTTGCCTCGTCCTTAACGGCAATACTCGAAATGACGACGTTGCTGTCGGTTCCTTTGCCGCCGACGGTTGCGCCCTCCACAACATTAATCGGGTTTTCGACAATCGCGCCGTTGACAACGAGTTGGTCGTCTTCTTTTTTGCTTTGATAGTCAATGGCGTTGCTGCCTTCGCCCTCTGAAGAGAATTTGCCGCCGTAAAGTGTCGTTTTGGTTGTGGAATCGGAATCATTTCCTATCGACAACGCAAAATCTGTGCCCGAAATTTCAATGTCGGAAGCAGTTTTCTTTGACTTGTTGCCGTTCTCGTCGCCGCCGATTATAACTTCAACGTCGCCCGTCGGAGCAATGTCAATTCCCACAACTTTTTCTGCAGAGTCGTCATCAGCGGCGGGCTCAACCCAATTTGCGTTTTCTGCTACGTTAGGCATAAAAATTGGTGGATCAGTTACGCCTCCTTGAGCATTTTGACCGCCGCCTTCTATTGTCTCTGTCTTTGAAAATAAGTTATTAAGCTCGGTGGTATCTTTAGTATAAAAACCGCGAATTTTGCCGCCGATAACGTTAAGCAAGCCCGCGAGCATTTTAATGCCCGTCTTGCCGATTATCGAGCCGCTGAAGATTTTAGTTTGCTTTGCACCCGCGAGATTTTGAACGGCATTGTATCTTGTAACGATCTTGCCGCCTCTCATGTTGAAGACGCCGCTGTTTTGGATGGCATCAAAATAATAACTTTCTACTGCGCCGCCGCCTGCCGAGTCGATTAAATTTAATTCGCCGCCCGCACTTATGGAAATAAGCGCGCTGTTGGTGTCGGCATTTTTTTTGTAAAGAACTTTGCCGTTCAAATCAATACTTACTTTGTCGGAAATGTTGATGGCGGTTTCTTCGGCGTCTTTGAGCAATTTGATTGTGTCGCCGCTTTCGGCAAAGCTTAAGGCGTTTTCGAGCGTCGTGTAGAATTTATTTCCGCCGATTGACGCAACCGCATTTACGGGTTTATCTACCTTATGCGAATAGTAACTGGTTTTGCCGTCGAGAGACATTGTAAATTTGGCTTCTTCGGCGATCATTTTTGCTACTTGTTCTGCGCCGACATAAAGTTTTGTGCCGTCCAAGAATTCGTACTCGGTATTTTCGTCAACATACTCCGAAAGATCGCTGTTGAATATGCCGCCCGTGATTGAGAGAGTGCCGCCGTCAACCGTAACCGAGCCGGTGACTTTGCCTGTTATTTCGCTGTCGCTTAAAGTCAAGTTGCCGCCCGAAGCAACAGTAATGTCGCCCGCGAAAGTTTTTCCGTTTAAGTCAATGGTTGCGGTGTCGGAAACGCTGATGTTTTCTTCGACATCGACGAGTAATTGAATTGTGCCGCCTGTCGTCAGCGCGTCGCTGAGTGTGTAGAATTTTCCTTCGCCGATTTGCGCAACGGGAGAATAAGTTTTCTCCGTGTCGCCAATTTTTACGGAGATATTTTCGCCGCGAACTCCTTCAAGCACGACAACATTACTGCCGTCCGTGAACTTGACATTATCGCCGTCAACTTCAATCGTCGGAGTGTTTGTAAACTCAATAATATCCGTGCCCGCTTCGTAACCGCTGATTGTGTCGGTACCTGCACTTGCGACAAAAACGTCTGCTTTTCCCGTCGCGCCGACGAGCGAGTCTGCTCCTGCGCCGCCGTCGAGAGTGCCGCCTTCCGTTCCCGCAATGATAACATTATCCTCATCGTTGCCTTTGATTGAAATTGCGGTTGTGACAGCCGACGCGTCAATCGTCTGATAATTGGTTCCGCTTCCGTCGAAAACGTTCGCATGATTTGCGGCAAGCGTAATGCCTTCGCCCTTCTTGCCTATTGAAGTTGCCGTGTAAGCGAAAGTGTCATTGCCTTTCGTAATTTCAACCGCCGACGCATCTTTGAAGGTCAAGGAATTGTTTTCGGAAAACGCAAGCACTAAGTTACTGTCGACTTGCTTGATGTTGTCAAAGCTTGTCGGAGCCGCAATATCATCAGACGACAAAATAACGGTGTCTTTCTTTTCGCCCGTGTCGTTTGGATTGTCTGCGGAAAGGTAACCGTCGATTGTGTCATTGCCGCCCGAATAAGCAAAGGTATCTGCTCCACCGCCGCCAATGAGTAAATCATCGCCCGCGCCGCCGTCAAGATAATCGTCGCCCGTATAGCCGTAAAGGGTATCATTACCTGCGCCACCGTCGATTGATACACCGCCATCGCCCGCTATGAGTTCATCATCATTCGTGCCGCCCAAAATTTTTTTAACTGTGTTGCCACTGTTTTTCAATCTGATGTAAAGTTTAGAAGTAGCTTCGCTCGCGTCAATGGTTGTATAATTTCTGATTGAAGCTCCAATTAAAGCTTGTTCAGATTCATCAAGATAACCACCACTAACATTATTAATGGCATCAACAATGACCTTGCCATATTTTGTGGTATCAGTAAGTTTCCAAGTTTCGTTATTTGTGCCAGATGATTGAAGAGTCGCAATGGGTTTATTAACTTCCTCTGCACTACTAAGTCCCCAACTTTCATACTCTTCGTCTAATGGTTGCCATTCTTTATTGATGATATATTTTAATTTGCCTTCATGTTCAACCCAATAACGTCCGCCATTACTGAAAAGATCGCTATTTACTGTACTTTTTTTAGAAAAGCGTTGGAGATCAAAAGTGAGGTCGTCCGCACGAGTCGCTGTGGTTGGGGTAATTTGTTCCCGCAAAAAATTTTTTCCGTCCATGAAATTCTATGCCCCTTTCATGTCTTCCGTTGCCGAGCAGGTTCTTTAAAAAAAATTTCTCGTCGAATCTCTGTGGGGGCAAAGTTTCTTCGACAAATTTTTTCTCGGTAGCCGTCTCGGCATAAAAATAACCTGAGTCGCGCCACAGTCCGAGCGACTGCCGCGACGTTCGAGTGATTTTCTTTATCAACCTCCTTTAACATTTGATTTTTGTTCGACTCGCTTTGTGCATTGTAACCGATCAGAATCTGTTTGTCGATCACTTTTTTAGAAAATTTTTTGACAAAAAAAAAGAGCCCGTGAGTTTTTCACGAGCTCTAAATTTTTTTTAAAGGTTGTTGACGACGCCGGCAAATAAAATTGTGCCCGATTCAACGTCGCGAATCATGAACAGGAACGGACGCTCGGCAAGGAAATAAACTCTGCGCGGCGGACGAGGATCGGGAGTTGCGGTTGCTTCGACCATTACAATTTCCGTGACGGCGGCGGCTTCGGTGCCCGACTCGTCAACCTTGACTTTCGCCCGATGCTTGGCGTTATCAATCTTAAGCGGCGTGCCGTTGACGATATTAAAAAATTCCGCGCCGTCCGTGAAAGATTTTTCAATGCCCATTGCCTTAAGATTTTCGACAAGATTATTTTCAATGTCGAGTTCAAATTTCGGCAGGCGAACGACAACTTCACCGTCAAAGGCGGGAGTTTTTTTCAAGGCGTCAAGAAAATCTGCGCGGGCAGAAAAATTTTCTCCATTCCAAAGCTCGGCAATATTCAAAGCGTCTTCGTCAACGGGCAGAATCAGATACATTGCGGCACCCGCGCTGTAAGGAATTTCAATGCCCTTAAATTTTTCGTCTTCGCAGTAAGAAATTTGTTCCTCAAAAGTTTTGCTCATCATGTCGACTTTTTTAATCGAGCCGTCACGATTTTTAAAATCGCGTTTGAAAGTTTGACGCGCCTTGAAAGGCATTGCCCATTTGCCTTTGAAATAAACGACGTTAAGCAAATCGGTCAGCGTGGCGGCGTTGGCAATGGAATTGTAATTCGGGATAAAACCGTTCGTCTTGTCGGAAACCCAAGCGGAAATTTTTTGCTTCTCGCCGCGCAGGTTGTTTTCAAAATCGGCTTGGCGCACGTCAGATTTGTAAATGTCGGTCACAACTTGCTTAAAATTTTTGTCGAGCCCGCGCCCGATAATTTTTTTGTCGACAAGCAAAAGATTTGACTCCATAAAAAGATTTTCGCCGCGATAAATTTTTTCGGCAGACTCGGAGAAATTTTTGTGGCAGTCATTGAGATTTTCTACGTTATCGGCTTCCAGCGCGTGTAAAATTTCTTGGCGGGTATCGCCGCTTGCGCCGTTCGCCAAAATACTCAACGCCGCATTGATTCCGTAAGGCGAATAGAAAATATTTTCGTTTTTGTCGAGAGTCGCGAAGTATTTCCAACAAAATTCCTCAACGCTCGTCGAAAGATTCCGCGCAGGTTCACGTTCAACAATTTTTTCCGCCGCGCAGGCAAAACTTGATAAACTCAGCAAAAGAATCACCGCCATAAAAAATTTTTTCATAATCAATCCTCCCCAAAAAAAAAATTGTTAGCGATTAAAATTCTAACCACTAACAACTAACAACTAACAACTAGAAATTATCCTTTAGCTTTGAGTTCTTGGAGTTTCGGACCCATAATGCGCTTGTAAGCCTCGACGCCCGGCTGATTGAAGGCGTCAACATTCAAAAGTTCGCCTTCATAAGCAACCGACATCGCAAGCAGATACATTAATTCGCCGAGATGATATTCGTTGATTTCGGGGAGCGTGAAGCAGGCGTTGAAACGTTTGTTGGACTTGAGAGCGTCCGCGTTGGATTGACGAGCAACTTCGAGAGCATCGCCCATTTTTACGCCCGAAATATCCGCGAGTTTTTTGACGTTCGGGAAAACGTTCGGGATTGTCAAATCGTTTGCCCACTTCGCAACTTTGATGAACTGAACAACTTTATCAAGCGTGCCTTCCTGATGCTGTTGGGTCTGGGAGTGCATATCGGTTGTGCCGACTGCGACAAGCGGCGTGCGTCCTTCGCAAACTTCGTTGCCTTCTTTGTCGAATTGCTTGCCGAGAGATTCAGCCAAAAGTTGGATATACCATTCGGACAAAGATTTGAGATAATCGCCGTAAGGCATAAGAACTTCGATATTGCGTCCATGTTTTTTGTAAGCCGCAACTTTCAGAGCCGCATTGAGCATTGCAGGATTCTGCCAGATGTCGTCGTTTTGGCAAGCCTTATCCATGTCCTGCGCGCCCTGCAAGAATTTTTCAATGTCCATGCCGATAACAGCCGCCGTCGAAAGACCGACTTCGCAGAAAACGGTAAAACGTCCGCCGACGCCGTCGGGAACAGCAAAACATTCCCAGCCGTTGTCAACCGCAATTTGTTTAAGGAGAGTTTTCTTCTCCATGTTGGGATCAGTTACAGCAACGATTTCGACTTCAATATTTTCATCTTTCTTGAGAGCGTCAAGGATAACCATGAAATTGCTCATTGTGTCGAGAGTGCCGCCGCTCTTAGAAATGCAAATCAACATGACTTTGAACTTATGATCGATTTTCAAGTTCGGGTCGTGGCTGTGCGAAATTTCGGGATTGTTATGATTGTATTTTTTATCGTGCGAGTGTTCATGACCAAGTTCATGGTGCATTGCGTGATGATGTGCCGCCGCCATAGCTTTAAGATGATTGATGATGTCGCCTGTTCTGCGCGGGTCGATATTTTGTCCGCTGAAATAAACTTTCGGCAAGCCCTTGCGCTGTTCGGGCGTCCAAGTGTTCCAAAATTCTCCGCAGAAAATGTCGAAGAGAACTTTATTGCCCAAGAAGGAGCCGCCGATACCGAGCGAAACAACCGCATCAACGTTGTTGCGGATTTTTTCGGTGAAGTCGTGAAGGCGTTGAATGCTGGCGGGCGAATTGAGATTGAGTTTGCCGTTTTCTTCGGTGATGTAGGGGAGTTTGGAGAAATAAACTTTTTCGGGCGCGCCGTCTTTGCTGAGATGCGCTTTGATAAAGCCCGTTTCGCGCATGACTTTCATGGCTTCGTGCGCTTTTCTGAGAGCGTCAAAGTCGATGTCTGCTTCGGTGACTTTGCCTTCGCCGAAAAGATTATCATAATCGAAACTGAAACCGGATTTTAAAGTAAGAGCCATCAAAAATTCTTCCTTTCAAATTCCAAAAACATTAACCACTAACCATTAACCTTAACCCATTGAAAAAAATTACACGACGGAAGCGACAATGTCTGCTGCCTCTGCCTGAATTTGCTTGAGATGATCTGCGCTGACGAAACTTTCAGCATAGACTTTGCACATGTCTTCGGTGCCGGAGGGACGAGCCGCGAACCAACCTTGATCTGTAACGACTTTCAAGCCGCCGATAGATGCGCCGTTGCCGGGAGCTTTTGTGAACTTGCCGGTAATTTTCGCGCCTGCAAGAGTGTCGGCTTTAAGATTTTCGGGAGCCAATTTGCCGAGAGCCGCTTTTTGATCGGGAGTGGCGGGCGTATCTTTGCGAGCATAGAAAAATTCGCCGAATTTATCGGTAAGTTCTTTATGATGTTCGGAAGGATTCTTGCCGGTCTTGGCAGTAATTTCGACGGCGAGCAAGTCCATAATGATACCGTCTTTATCGGTTGTCCAAACGCTGGCGTCTTTGCAGAGGAAAGATGCTCCCGCAGATTCTTCGCCGCCGAAGCCCATTGAACCATCAAACAAACCGTCAACGAACCATTTGAAGCCGACGGGAACTTCACAGAGTTTGCGTCCGATGTCCGCCGCAACTTTATCAATCAGCGAGCTTGAAACCAAAGTTTTGCCGACCATGGCATCTTTGCTCCAGCCGGGACGATTCGTGAACAAATATTTAATCGCAACTGCAAGATAATGATTCGGATTCATCAAACCTTGCGGAGTAACAATGCCGTGACGGTCATAGTCGGTGTCGTTGCCGAAAGCAATATCATATTTATCTTTCAGCGCGATAAGATTAGCCATAGCGAACGGCGAGGAGCAGTCCATACGGATTTTGCCGTCATGATCGGGCGGCATGAAGGAGAAGGTATAATCAATGTCGGGATTGACGACTTTGATGGGATTTTTAATTTTGTAGACTTCGTTAATCAAATCCCAGTAGAAAATGCCGCTGCCGCCGAGCGGATCCGCGCCGACGTTCAAACCGCTGTTAATGACGGCGTCCATATCGATAACTCTGCCGAGAGCCTCGACGTAAGGTTTCATATAATCCATGAAGTGAACATTGTCGAGTTTAATTGCGCGTTCAAAAGGAATGCGTTTAACAACTTTGTCAACGCCTTGCGCAATAATTTCGTTGGCGCGATTTTGGATTATCTTTGTAGTTTCCGCGCTTGCGGGGCCGCCGGTTGTCGGATCGTATTTTATGCCGCCGTCCGTCGGAGGATTATGCGAAGGCGTGATAACGATACCGTCAGCCTGTTTTGCTTCTTTGCGCTCGTAATTGTGTGCAAGAATTATGCGCGAAACAACGGGCGTAGGAACGGGTTTAAAATCTTCTTGGAGAATAATTTCGACGCCGTTAGCCGCCAAAACTTCGACGCAGGAACGGAGAGCGGGCTCGGAGAGAGCGTGAGTATCCGCGCCAATGTAAAGCGGTCCTTGAATTTTTTCGGCAGTACGATATTCGTAGACAGCTTGCGCAATGGCGAGAATGTGTTGTTCGTTGAAGCTGTGGAGCTTGGAACTGCCACGGTGTCCCGAAGTGCCGAACGCGACGCCCTGAGTTTTATTCTCCGGGTCGGGTGCGAGTGTGTAGTAATCGCTGATCAAGGACGGAAGGTTGACAACTGTTTTACTCATAATGAGTCCCCCTTTGGTTAAAAAATTTTTATTCACATGCTCTTTGCGAGCGGAGTTTTCAATTTATTTTTCTGAAATCGTAAAGGATAATTGAACGATTTTCGGAAGCGAAATATTTTGCGTTCAGTTGAAAATTATTTTGCGCCATTGACTTAATCAAAAAGTCTTCGGTGAAGTCGGTTAGGAAAGGATTTTTCCATCTCCGATTGGCGTTATTTTCTTTGTCGACGGGGCGGCAAATCATTAAAATTTGTTTTTGCGCGGCATTGCACATGTCAGCCAAAAACTGCGGGAGCGGCTCGACAAACTCGGCGGTAAAAGCGCAAAGAATTGAATCGGCTTTTATGTCGGGAAATTCTCCGTCGTTGAAGTCGCAAACAATAATTTCTTCGTCATGTTTTTTGAAGTCGACGGGAAAATATTTCACGCCTTCGGGACAAATTGACTTGACGAATTTTGAATTTCTGCAACCCAAATCCATTAAGCTTTTACAATCGGGAATTAATTTTTCCATTGCAAATTTCAACCTTGAGTCATTGCGCGACGGATTGTTGTAAGAAGAATCAAAATCGGAAAGATTGTTGACCCGATAACCCAAAAGCCGCATTTGTTCTTTCTTGTAATTTTTTATTTCGTCAAGGAGCGGTTGATAGAGATAAAGTCTTCCGACGCCGTCAGCTTCCTGCTGAATGCCCACATCGGGGAGGTTGCCGTTAGCCTCGATAAGCACCGGTTCATTTTTGTTATTTACGGCAATGTCCCAACCGATATGGCGCAGTTGCGGAATCATTTTTGACGCCTTTTTAACCAGAGAACATACTTTTTTCCAGCAAGGATATTGAAAACCCTTAAAAGTTTTTCCGCTGTCGGCATGTTTTTCAACAAATTCATGTTCGCCGGACAATCCGTCTGACGTGATTATCCCGGTTTTGGGATCTATAATGACAGAATATCCTCCGCCGACACGAACATTATCGACAATCCCGCCTGCCCTGCCGAATCTGCCGCTTGTCGCCAAAATATGAACTACATTGTGAATGTCAAGGATCGTGTACAAGCGAATTGTGTTGACTGTATCGGGGCAAAACTCCGACAAAGTTTCATGTTGCACAACAATTTCTTCCAAAAGTCGATTTTGATTTCTTAAGGTTGCAAAAACCTGTTCGAGATTTTCATTTGAATTTACGGCAATAATTTTTGCTCCTTTTCCGAAGCTGCCGAAAGCAGTTTTGGAGAAAAAGCGCGGATGTTTTTCAATGAAGATTTTAAATTCCTCAAAAGTACAACTGCGGGTATAAAGCCAATCTCTGCGGAGAAATGCAGAAAATAATTTGTTTGTTTCGGATTTATCGTTTGCCAATGTTCTGGAATAATAATCGTTGCATATTGTTCGAGTTAATAAGGCATGTCGTTTCGTTCTGAATTCGGCGCGAATTTCAAACGACTTCTTGTAAAACTCAAAGTCAAAATAATTATCTTCATCGGCACCGATTTTTACGGCAAAAAGGAGATAATCACAGAAATAAACATTCAAATCCGTCTTGGTTTTTTTGAGCGGTTTCTGAGAGGAAAATTTTTTGCTGAAAGTTTTATATGCCTTATCAAATTTCTCTTCCGACCATTTTTTCTCGGCGCGCAACTTTTTAATTGTTGTCGCGTCCAATTCAAAATCGTCTCCGAAATAATCTGACGGAATAAATTCCTCTTTCAACTTGTCGGGAACTTCGACGGGGAATTTCAAGCCCAAGAATTGGCAGGCTTTAAAAACTCCTTCCGACAAACCGTAAACATTTTTTTCGGTTGTCATAAAGTTTCCTTTATCAGCCGCGAATAATCGCAAGTAATTCGTCGCGCTTTGTTTCCATAAGTTTTTTGTCGCCGCGAGATTCGACATTCAAGCGAATAAAAGGTTCCGTCTGCGAGCCGCGCAGATTGAATCGCCAATCGTCAAAGTCAATGCTGAGTCCGTCAATGCGATAAACCCTGCCGCCCGCGCCGTAAATTTTTTCAATCTTCGCCATGATCTCTTTGACTTTTTCGGTGCTTGAAACTTTGGTATTAATTTCGCCGGAGACAGGATATTTCGCAATTCTGTCCGCCATAAGCTCCGAAAACTTTTTATCGCTCTTGCAAAGGAGTTCCAAGATCAAAAGCCAAGGGATCATGCCGCTGTCACAATAATAAAAATCGCGGAAGTAGTGATGCGCCGACATTTCGCCGCCGTAAATCGCATTTTCCGCCCGCATTAATTCCTTTATGTAAACATGTCCCGAACGAGACATAATCGGCTTGCCGCCGAGATTTTCCACAATATCAATCGTATTCCAAATGGCGCGAGGATCATAAATAATTTTCTCGTCGCAGTTTTTCTCAAGAAAAGCTTCGGCAAGAAAACCGACCATGTAATAACCTTCGATAAAGCCGCCCGTCTCGTCGAAGAGGAAGCAACGATCAAAATCGCCGTCAAAAGCAATGCCGCAAGCCGCTCCGCTCTCGATAACCGCCTTTGAAGTTTCTGCGCGGGCATCTTGGAGCAGAGGATTAGGGACGCCGTTCGGAAAATAGCCGTTGGGATTGTTATGAACTTTGACAATCTCAAAAGGCAAAAATTTTTCCAACTCATTTATAATCGGACCTGCCGAGCCGTTGCCGGTGTTGATGACGACTTTAAGCGGCTTAAGATTTTTCACGTCGACATAGGAAAGGAGACATTTTATATAATCGGGCAGAATGTCAATCCTGCGGACGGTGCCCGTTGCCTTTCTGAAAGACCAATCGCGACTTTCGTCCTCAACCGCCGCCTTGACTGCCAACAAACCTGTTTTGGGAGCGATGGGGCGAACGCCTTTGCCGACAAATTTCATGCCGTTATATTCTTTCGGATTGTGTGAAGCGGTTATCATAATCCCGCCGTCGAAGTCATGAAAGCCCGTCGCGAAATAAATCATTTCCGTGCCGCATTGCCCGATGTCATAAACGTCGCAGCCCGATTCGGTAAGTCCGCGAGCCAGCGCGTCAAAAAGGGTCGAGCCCGAAAGTCTGATGTCGTGCCCGACGGCAATTTTTTTTGCATTGAAAAGTTCGGGAAAAATTCTGCCGACGCGATAAGCAAGCTCTTGATTGATGCTTTCGGGATAAATTCCGCGAATGTCATACGCGCCGAAGCCGGAGGTATTAACCGCCATACCCGCACACTCCTTTTTAAAATTTCACTGTTCGTAGTTGTGGCTTGTATTCTATTCGACAGAAAATTTTCCTGTTAAATTGGCAGAAAATTTTTAAGGAATTTTTTGATAATGAGTAATGAGCAATTAGTAATGAGTAATGAAAACCTAAATTTTAAATCATGTTGCCGACGGTTCGATTTGTGCCGTTGATATTTATCGGAGTCGAGTCAGAAACATTTTTGAGAATAATTTTTCCCCCGCCGTTGATTGTGAGTGTAAGCGTATCGTTTTTGAAAGTCGCCTTCTTATAATCGACGGCGCGATCTCTTTTATCGAGAATTTGCAACATGTCTCCCGCCGAAAAATCGGTAATGACATCGTTGCCATCGCCTGCGCGGAAAATAAAAATGTCGTTGCCATCTCCGCCCGTGAGTGTATCATTTCCCTTGCCGCCCCACAAAGTGTCGTTGCCGCTTCCGCCGATTAAAATATCTCCTTTCTTGCCGCCGATAAGTGAATCAGCTGAAGCCGAGCCGCTGATTGAAACTTTTTTCTTGGCAAGGGAGGCGTCCGCCTTAAAAACTCCAATTTCTTCGAGATTAATTTCTCCGCTGAAAGAGCCCAAAACTTTTGCCGAATTTTCTTCGATAAAAATTCCGTTGCTGAAAATTGTATCCGAGCCGCCCGAAGTTAAAGTTATTTCCGAAGTGTCTTTGACGGTTATGGAGCCGCTCCCGATTTTTATAATCGAGTCATTCTTTTTTATCGAAGCGTCTTTAAGGGTTGCGCCGCTCCCCAAGCTGATTTTATCGCCCGCGCCGTAATTTTGGATAATGTCTTTGCCGTCGTTTTTGGCATAAACAAAAATGTCCGTGCCTGCTCCGCCAAAAATTGTATCGTTGCCTTTGCCGCCGTTTAATGTTGAGCCGTCCGCGCCCGCGCTAATCGAATTGGCTTTGTTGTTGCCCGTAATGGAAGCCGAGCTTGTCTGCGAGCCGTCAATCGTCACGAGGCTTGAATAATTTTTCGCGTTGAAATTTTTTACTTCGGCGGCGAGCGTCACGGATTTTTTTCCGCTGTCAAAAATTTCATTCGCCGTATAAAAATTTGTGACCGAATTTAAGTTGACAGCTTTACTCGCGCCGTTTTTGACTGTCAGAGAATTTTCTTCGCCGAAGTTAAAAATTATGTCGGAGCCGTCGACGGAGAAATTTTCATAAGCAGAAGCAACGCTGATTTTATCTTTTGCCTCGTAATCGGTGATAACATCTTTTCCGCCGCTGAAAATGAAAACGTCGCTTCCTTTACCGCCCGTCAAAGTATCGTTGCCGCCCGCGCCGTTGAGGGTGTCGTTGTTTCTTCCGCCGATAATAAAATTGTCGAGAGAATTGCCCGTGATTTGAACTTTAGTTGTCCGATTAATCGCGTTGGCTGATTTAAAGTCGGCGGCAAGCGTCACGGGCGAAGTTGTAATATTTGTTACGGCTAAAGTTTTTTCTACGGGGAGTGTCTCTGTCGAATCGATTTTCACTGAGGAAAAACTTTTCGCGCCCTGCAGAGTGGCAATCGCAGTTGCGGAGGCAAGAATAACGTCGTCATTCATTATCGTAGCAGCGACAATGCCGTCCATCTTAAGCTTGTTGCTTGACGCCCAATTTTTAATCAAATTTTTTCCGCCGCCCAAAGAAACCACGTTACTGCCGTTGCCGCTCGCGAAAATGATTGTATCTTTGCCTGTGCCCGTGATAATCGTATTGCCGCCGCTCGTGTCGATGATAGAAATTTTGTTGTTGCCGTCGCCGGCATTAATGGAAGAATACCAGCCGCCCGAACTTATTGTGTCGTTGCCTGCGCCCGCTGAAATTGTGGAGTGTTGAATATTTCCGTTGTTGATAAAGTTATCGCCGCCGCTTATGTTGATAAAGCTGTAGTAGCTATGTCCCGAAATTGATTCAACGTTGATTGTGTCGTCGCCGTTGCCCGAAATAATCGTTGAGCTGTTATGTGAGCCCAAAGAAATTTCGTTGCCTTCGCCGTCTCCGAGACTTACGAGTCCGCCGCCGATTGAAACTCTGCTGTTGCCGTCGCCCGCAATAACTTTATTGCCCGTGCCGAGCCCGCCTATAACCGTATTGTTTCCTTCGCCAAGTTTTATGTAATTGTCGCCTGAAGAGCCCGCTATCGAGATGGCATTGTCACCTTCGCCCGCATAAATGGAATTATCGCCGCTCGCGTCTATGATAGAAATTTTATTGTTGCCGTCGCCCGCGTCAATGGAAGAATACCAGCCGCCCGAACTTATGGTATCGTTGCCTGCGCCTGCCGAAATTGTGGAGTGTTGGATATTTCCGTTGTTGATGAGGTTGTCGCCGCCGCTGATGCTGATAAAACTGTAGTAACTGTATCCCGCAACCGACTCAACGTTGATTGTATCATTGCCGTTGCCCGAAATAACACTTGAGCTGTTATGTGAGCCCAATGAAACTTCGTTGCCTTCGCCGTCTCCGAGACTTACGAGTCCGCCGCCGATTGAAACTCTGCTGTTGCCGTCGCCCGCAATAACTTTATTTCCCGTGCCGAGCCCGCCTATAACCGTGTTGTTGCCTTCGCCGAGTTTTATGTAATTGTCACTTGAAGAACCTGCTATAGAGATGGCATTGTCGCCTTTTCCTGCATAAATCGAACTGCCGCCGCTCGCGTCGACGATAGAAATTTTGTTGTTGCCGTCGCCTGCGTTAATGGAAGAATACCAGCCGCCCGAACTTATTGTATCGTTGCCTTCGCCCGCCAAAATTGTGGAGTGTTGAATATTTCCGTTGTTGATGAAATTATCTCCGCCGCTGATGCTGATAAAGCTGTAGTAGCTATATCCCGCAACCGATTCAACGTTAATTGTGTCGTTGCCATCTCCCGAAATAACACTTGAGCTGTTATGTGAGCCCAACGAAACTTCATTTCCTTTGCCCGAACCGAGACTTACGAGTCCGCCGCCGATTGAAACTCTGCTGTTGCCGTCGCCTGCAATAACTTTATTTCCCGTGCCGAGCCCGCCTATAACCGTATTATCTCCTTCGCCGAGTTTTATGTAATTGTCGCTTGAAGAGCCCGCTATCGAGATGGCATTGTCGCCTTCGCCCGCATAAATCGAATTTCCGCCGTTTGCGTCGATGATTGAAATTTTGTTGTTGCCGTCGCCCGCGTCAATGGAAGAATACCAGCCGCCCGAACTTATTGAATCTGCTCCTGCACCCGCTGAAATTGTGGAGTGTTGAATGTTTCCGTTGTTGATGGAGTTATCGCCGCCGCTTATGCTGATAAAACTGTAGTAACTGTATCCTTCGACAGTGGCAACGTTGATTGTATCGTTGCCATTTCCCGAAATAACGGAGCTACTATTATGTGAGCCCAAAGAAACTTCATTGCCCGCGCCGTCGCCGAGACTGACTAACCCGCCGCCGATTGAAACTCTGCTGTTGCCGTCGCCCGCAATAACTTTATTTCCCGTGCCGAGTCCGCCTATAACCGTATTGTTTCCTTCGCCGAGTTTTATGTAATTGTCGCCCGAAGAACCCGTTATAGAAATGGCATTGTCGCCCGCGCCTGCATAAATCGAATTTCCGCCGTTTGCGTCGACGATTGAAATTTTGTTGTTGCCGTCGCCTGCGTCAATGGAAGAATACCAGCCGCCCGAAGATATTGTATCGTTACCTGCGCCCGCCGAAATTGTGGAGTGCTGAATGTTTCCGTTGTTGATGGAGTTGTCGCCGCCGCCCATGTTGATAAAGTTGTAATAATGATTTCCGGAAGACATTGCACTGACGGTATCGTTGCCGCCGCTTGCAATTACTGTGTTGCTGTTGGCTGCGGCAAGATAAATTAAATTGTTGTCGGTGCCCGCGTCAACATAAACGCCGCCGCGCCCGACGTTGATTGTGTCATCGCCGCCGTAAGTAACTATCAGTGTCACATCCGATTTGGAGCCGATGGAAATTGTGTCCGCGTCGTCCGAGCCGTAAATATATTTGATGGTTGCCATTTTGAATCACTCCTTAAAAATTTTTTGATTCAAATGTTGTGGAGATTCTATCATCAACGGAAATTTTTTCAAGGTTGAAAACTGCGCGGGCGTATGATAAACTTCAAGAAATTTTTCAGGGAGTTTCAAAATGCCCGATGAATTTAAAGAAATTTTGCGCCGCGAACTTGACGAGCTTAAGGAAAATAAAATTCGAGTCGGCGCGTTGGCAATATGTTTCGTCGTTCTGTTAATTTTTTCGATAACAGACGAAGACTCTGACGAAGAAATTATTTTGAACGAACCGCCGCCGCTTACGAAAGATTTGCCCGTTAAAATTTTGCCCGCCGAAAAAAATTCGGACGGAGTCAAAATTGTTTTGGGAGCAAATGCCGACAAACTTTTTATCGGCGACCCGTTCGCGGTCGAAGAAAAAATTGAATCCAAGCCGCCGCCGGCTCCTCCGACGCCGCCTTTGCCGAAAATCCTTGCGCCGTCGATTGTGATTCAGCCGCCCGCGCCAAAGATTGAAAAACCTTCAGAAAAAATTCTTTTGACGGGCACGGCGATAAGCGGCGGAAATAAAACGGCAATGTTCCTGCGCGGAAACGAAACTTTATTCTTGACAATCGGCGAAGAGATCGGCGGGAAAAAAATTTCCGACATAACGCCCGACTTCGTGACATTCGAGGACGGAGAACGCATTTACTTTCAAAAGGATGTGAACTGATTGCTGAAAAAATTTCTGCCGCTGATTGCTTCGGCAATTTTTTTTATGCCCGCGCCCCTTTCAGCCGCCCCGATGACTTTAAGCGTTCACGACGCCGATTTACGCGCAACAATTATGCTCGTGGCAAAAACCGGCGGGATAAATGTTTCAATCGATGATTCGGTTAAAGGAAAAATTTCAATTTCGCTGACGAATGTCGAGCCGCTGAAAATTTTGGAGATCATTTCAAGGACAAAAAGTCTTCAGCTGTTGAAAGAATCGGGCGTTTTTATCGTGACGGCGTCAAGCGTCGAAGCCATGCAAAGTTATGTTTTCCCGATAAAATTCGGCGACGCGGAAATTTTAAAAGAAGCAGTGATTATGTCGCTCGACCCCGACACGGAAAAACTTCCGAATCAAACGACGCGCATAAGAAATTCCGACGGCTCCTATACTTATCGCTACACTTATCGCGACGACGACAGCTCCGACAATGATTACTCGGAAAATATCAAGCGTGCGGACAGAGTTTTTGTCAATCCCGAAGTCAACGCGCTGATTCTTTTCGGGACGCCCGCCGAATATGAGCGCGTCAAAAAACTTTTGGAAACTCTTGACGTTGAACTTAAGCAAGTTTCGGTTGAGGCGAAAATTTTGGCGATTGACAAGAACGCAACAAAAAATCTCGGCGTCGAGTGGACTTGGTCGGGAATTCCGCAATATCCCGAACACGACCGCGAATCTTACACGCGAACAAACAGCGATGGCGTTGTCACTCATTACGAAGAAAATACTTACACCCGCAAATCAAACGATTCGACGGGCTACGGAATTATTCGATTCGGGCGCAGTCACGAAGGCTATCCTTTTGAATTTTATTACGGCGCGAGGATTAATGCGCTTGTCACAGACGGCAAGGCAAAAATTTTATCTCGCCCGAATGTCACGACGATTCAAGGAAAAGAAGCCGTTATCAATGTCGGAAGCTCGGTGCCCGTCCCCACAACTTCAACGACAAACTCAACTGTGACGACTTCGATTGATTATCGCGACGCCGGGATTATTTTGAAATACACGCCGCGAATAAATTCCGACGGCACGATAACCGCGCAGATTCATACGGAGGTTAGCACGCCGCAATACGTCGAAGATTTAAAAGCTTATCGATTCAACACGCGCTCGGCTGATACAACGGTAACCGTTCGCAACGGCGAGCCGATGATTATCGGCGGGCTGATCGGCGCGGAGGAGTCAAAATCTGTCAGCAAAATTCCTTTTTTGGGCGACTTGCCGATTTTGGGCGCGTTGTTCAGAAATCATCGCAAAAGTAAATCGGAATCCGAACTTATAATTTTGTTGACGGCAAAAGTTTTGGAAGGCAATTCAAATGAAACTTTATCCACTGAACCTTAAAAGCGTATTCATACTTTCTTTGTTGCGCCCAAAAGAAGGGACAAAGGACAAGGGAAACGGGAAAAGTTTCTGTTGTTGGCACACATCCTGTGCGCCCGTGCTTTCGCTCGCCGCTGTTTCTTCATAATTTTTAAGGAGTTTTTGGGGTTTGAAACTTTATCCGATTAATTTTCACATAGAAAATAAAGATGTCGTCGTTGTCGGCGGCGGAGAAGTTGCACTTAGAAAAATTCGCGGGCTTTTGGAGGCGGGCGCGAAAGTCAAAGTCATTGCTCCCGAAATCTGCGCGGGCATTGAGGAACTTTTTCTGCGCGGAGAAATTTCTTTGGTAAGAGAAAAATTTTCGGAAGAAATGCTCGGCGACGAAATAATTTTAATCGCGGCAACCGATAATCCCGAAGTCAACAGGCGGGTAACGGAAATTGCGCGGGCGAAAAAAATTTTGGTAAACGTCGTGGACGAGGCGGGCGGCAATTTCAATGTACCGTCCAAAATCAGACGCGGCGAATTTTTATTGACAATCTCGACGGGCGCGAATTCCCCTGCGTTTTCAAAATTCGTGCGGCAAATGTTGGAATCGGAGCTTGATGAAAATTTCGGCGCGGGCTTAAAAATAATTTCGGAGCGGCGGCGGGAAGTCAAGCGACTTTTGCCGAATTACAAGGCGCGAAAAATTTTTTGGGAAAAATTTTTGACTCGCGAAATATGGGAGCTTTTAAAATCGGGAGAGCTTGACAAACCGGAGGAAAAATTGAATTATGCAATTAAAAATTTTGGGGCTGAATCACAGAACGGCACCGATTGAAGTTCGCGAAAAATTTTCTATAGGCAAGGAAGAATTACGGCGCGGCGGCGGGAAGTCAAGCGACTTTTGCCGAATTACAAGGCGCGAAAAATTTTTTGGGAAAAATTTTTGACTCGCGAAATATGGGAGCTTTTAAAATCGGGAGAGCTT
>FLNX01000165.1_pt1 | contig 23208 bp, 17 predicted proteins | sample 1140341 | NCBI WGS metagenome assembly FLNX01 (sample SAMEA3878208, study PRJEB12797) | bioreactor metagenome | biome: Moose rumen | place: Sweden | collected 2011-10
CATACACCTGCACGCTCTTCACCTTGTCGGCAGAGAGGTTTTCGCTGGCCATTGCGTATTTGCCGCCTAACAGATCCATCCCCTCGATATAGAACTTATTGATGGCCTTGCCCTGATACTGTATCGTGCCGTTAGGCTTCACCTCCAGTCCTGGCATCTTGGCTATCACATCGGCAATCGACCTGTCCTGCTTCTGTTTGAATCCTGCAACGGAATAGGTCAGCGTGTCGCCCTGCTCACGAATGCGCTGTGGACGAACCTTCACTTCTTTCAGTGCCACCGCCTTCTCTTCTAATCGGACGGTCTGCCCATTCTGATAGTCCTTCAGCGGAATCACCGCCTTGCCGAAGCCCATCATAATAAACTCTATGCTCTTCGCCTCTTTCCCTTGTGGAATCGTCAGCGAGAACCGTCCATCCTGTCCTGCTCTGGCGAAGGATACGACATCGCCCCCACTATCCTTCACCACGACGGAGGCAGACGCAAGCGGTTTCCCGCCTTTGTCCGTCACCCGCCCTGTGAAGGTCTGCGCCCTACCAGCGAGAGAGACTAATATAATAATAAGGTATAGGAGCAGACGCTTCATTTCTTCTTCGTAGCCTTTTTATTCTTTGGATACTTCTTCTTCACATTTACACCTGGGAATTTCTCGTAGAGGATACGTGTCTGGGGAACGATCTTGACTGCGTTTCCCATAGCATCCCGCATCCCTGTAACCTTCCCTGGCATGCCCGTTATTTGGGTGAAATGAGAGGAGCGATCCCAATACTCCAGCATCATAATCTCCGCCACACGCTGTGGCATATATGTGTCTATGACACCAGATGCAGGCAGTTTCATCTTTATCTCGTGCCCATCCCCTTTCTCGATGCCAATGCAGTTGAAACGGAAAAGGCCTTCCGAGTCGTATGCATAGAGAATCAAGCCAGGCAGACCGCAGAACTTCCACGGCCCGTCGCTATACGGCAAATCAAGTGTATACCAGACCGTCCATGTCCTGCCCCTGAATGTTGCAGTAGCCTTTTGGCAGGGATACTCGCATACCACGGAATCACCTCTTTGGAGTTGCCAGTCAAACAGTCCTTCTATCTTCTCACGACACGACACCCAACCAGGCATGTGAATAAACTGCATAAATCCCTGCTTTGGCGTATTCTTAAACACCTCATCACGCAGCATCGTATAGCCCGTATAAGGACTTTTAATTCTCTTGGCAATGAGATCGCTCCTATGTTTGGAGATAAATTCGCCAACCACGCTAACATACTGCGATGAATGCTTGCCTATATCAAGCCGCATCAGGTCTTTCTCCCGCTTGTTGTCTTCCTCTATCTTTTGATAGTGTACGTCGTATGTCACCGACAGGATGGTCTCATCTTGCTTCGGCTCAGCAGGCTTCTTGCCCTTCAGCCTCTGTGCCGAAGAGCAAAGTACGCTTACTGCCAGAAGCATTACTAATGCGAGTTTCTTCATCTATCTTTTCTTTTTTAAGATTTTCTTCTGCGGATGTTTCTTTTTAGATTCTGTGGAAAGAGTTCGTACGGCACGGCGGTTTTGGGCTTCCATTTATAATGCCGACCTTTTGCATCAATTCTTGCGGTAATTCTTGCCCCACTTAGCATATAGACGTATGTATCATTGTCTTGAGCTTCGAACATCAATAGTTCTTCAGCCCTTTCTGGTGTAACGAAGCGTTTCCTTTTAGATGGCGGATAAGAGAATTGATGTCCATCACCTTTCTCAATTCCGACACAATTATATATAAACTTCCCTTCATTGTCATGTGCATGAAGAATCAGCCCAGGAAGTCCGCACAATTTCCAAGGCCCTTCACTATAAGGTAGATCAAGCGTATACCATACCGTCCAAGTACGTCCCCTAAACTTGGTCTGAGCTTTTTTACAAGGATATTCACACACTAAAGTATCTCCCTCCATCAATTGCCAATCAAATATTTTCTGGATAGAATCCTGTACAGTTATCCAATATGGCATATGTATAAAAGTTATAATTCCTTTGTCTGGCATATTCTTTAACACCTCATCATCTCTAATTTTCGTTCCCGGATATGGCGCTTTCCCTTCCGAATGATGCACATACCAGTCTCCAACCAAACTATAATAGTCCGAAGAATAGTCTCCGATATCAAGTCGCTCAATATCCCAAGATAATGAATCATCCTCCTCGTATTGCAAGTAATATGCGTTGTAGGTCACAGATAGTCTTGTGCAATCAGTCTGCGCCCAACCAGTGAGATGGGCTAAAAATAAAAAAGAGTATAGCAGCAAAAGTTTCATTTCTTCTTAGATGTTCTTTCGATAAGTACGGCGTGCTTGGGGACGATGGGAACTGGATTTCCGTTGGCATCATAGATGGCGGTGGTCTTCATTTGGAAACCGGTCATCATTGACATATAGGCATCATTGTCCTCTCCCTCTAAGATCATCAGTTCTTCAGCCCGCTTTGTCGTAACGACCTTCAAGCGTTTACTGTTAGAAAATTCGTAAGTGTGACCATCGCCCTGCTCAATACCTACACAACTGAAAGAGAAGATGCCTTCCGACTCCTTGGCACTCAGAATCAGTCCTGGCAGACCGCAAAACTTCCAAGGACCGTCGCTATAAGGAAGGTCGAGCGTGTACCATACCGTCCACGTGCGGCCTCGGAAGTTGGCGACAGCTTTCTTGCAGGGATACTCGCAAATGGTAGAGTCTCCGTCTAAGAGTTGCCAATCAAAGAGGTCTGCCATCGAGTCCTGTAATGTCACCCAGCCCGGCATGTGGATCCCAGTCACGATGCCCTGTTCAGGCAGGTTTTTGTAGGCTGTGTTACGGAAAACGTTGTAGCCACGATAAGGAGACTGTTTGAGGTCTTTGTCCTTGTTCTTTACGAACCACTCCGAAACGATGCTGACGAACTGCGACGAATGCTCGCCGATATCAAGTCGCATCAGGTCCCTCGACAGCGAGTCCTCTTCCGTGAACTTCATAAACGTTGTCTCGTAAGTCACCGACAGCACGGTAGAGTCTTTCTGTGCCGTCACGTTGGCAGCGCAAGCCGCCAACACCAATAGTAATAATACCTTTTTCATAATTGCCTTAATTGTTTTTAGAATCCGGCGGCAAAGGTATAGAAAAACTCCGATAGCCCGTGTCTATCGGAGTTTGCAAATAGTTTGCATTTGCAGTTTAGAGTGTGCGGATGACCTCATCCCAATCCTTGGCGCTGCCTTTTTGGCCGAAGGCCTTTTCGTAAAGGCGGCTGCGGACGGTGGAGATGGCGGCCTTGCTGCGGAGGGTGAGCGAGGCGATGCGGACGGGCTCGAAGCCAGCCTTCAACAACAGGCAGACGCGATACTCGTGGGTGCTCATCCGGCAGAGGGAGAGCAGGCGGGGCGTGAAGCGCTCATAGGCCTGATTGATGATGTCGGCCAACGCCTCCCAGTCGGCATCCGACGGATGGGCAGACTCGTCCATCGTCGTCAGGCGCTGATAAATCTCCGATCGTCTCACGATCTGCTCCGTCTGGCTGCGCTCTTGTTCATCCGTATGCTCGTATGCATCGCGCAGTTCCTCTAATTGCTGGATGCGCAGGGCCATCAGTTCCTGGCGGCGACGGTGACGCTGAATGTAAGTGGCAAAAAGGACGAGCAGCACGACCAGCAGCGCAATGGCCAGGATGATATAGATCTGCTTCTGGTGATTCTCGTTTCTCAGCAGGGCATTCTCCTCCGCCTGCTTCTGATTGTGGTAGAAAGCGTATGCCTGGGCGATGGCCTCGCTGTTCTCTACGTGATTCAGTTCGTCGTTGAGTTCGATGTAGGCGTTTAGATGTTCTTCAGCGGCACTCGGGTCACCTCGCTCGATGCAGAGATGTGCCAGCACCTGATGGGCATCGCGCTTGCTGACGGAATTACCGCCGTCCACGGCTTTCTGTCCGTAATAGTAGGCGGAGTCCTTCTGCCCCAGCGCATAGTATATCTGGGAGAGCAGGGCATAGACTTCCCCGTGACTAACGAGCGAAAGGGCTGACTTCAGGGCTTCCTGATAGGATTGGGCGTGATACTGGGCCCGGGCTATGCTGAGCGCTAACTTCTGGCTCAGGTCTATTTGGCCTGACAAGTGTGACAGCCTTTGTGCCTCCTGGAGCGTGACGATCTCATTGCCCGGCATCCTGCTGCGCCGATAGCATTCACCAAGCACCATCATGGCGTTGATCATACCCAGCGTATCTTTGTTTTCCTGACAATAATAGCCCACGCGGTTTGCATATCGCTGTGCCTCGTCGATCATATTATGGCGCACCAACAGACTCGCCATGTGTTGATAAGGCCGGATCTTGAAAGCGGAATTTCCTTTCTCACCCAGCAGATGCTCTGCCTTGCGATAGTATTCGATGGCTTTTGGCCCGTCGTTGCTGTTGGCATAGATGCTTCCGGCGATGATATAACTGCGGATCAGTTTCTCGCGATCCCGCTCTTCTTCATAGTAGGCCACGAGTTGCCTGGCCACTTCCTGGTTCTTGTAGGGCAACACCTCGTCGTTCAGTTCTGCGGCTATCAGTTCCTGGTACATCAGTACATAGCGGGCTGTCGGCTTATAGTCTTTCTTGAAGGCCATAATCTCCTGACGTGCCAGGTTGCGGTTCTTCCTGTGGTCTATCTTCTCCAGTTCGCGGTAGCACAATTCATTATCGCCTCCGCATCCCGTCAGGATGCCGATGACACATATTATATATAGGTATATCGCTTTCTGCATCTCACGAACTGTAAGTATGCACACTGCTGCCCTGGGCACTGGGGAGGTAGTTGATGCCCCACCAGCACATCTGGAGCAAGACGAAGGAAACGAGCAGCATCCAGAGGGCGAGGCGACGGTTGTGGGAAGGCATCTGACGGTAGTGGATATAGACCAGATAGGAGAACCAGGTGATGGCGGCCCACGTCTCCTTGGGATCCCACGACCAATAGTGACCCCACGCCTCCTTGGCCCAGAGGGCACCGAAGAGCATGCCGAAGGTCATAAAGGCGAAGCCGGTACTGACGAGATTGTCCGTAATCGCATACTCCTCATCGGTGACTGGCGTCTTCTTGAAGAAGAGCAGGTAGAGTGCCATCACGGCAGCGGCTCCCAAGAGGGCGTAGGCGAACATATAGACGATGACGTGAGGGGCAAACCACGGACTCTGCAAGGCGGGCATCAGCGTCTTGGAGTGAATCTCGGGCTTGAAGAGATTGACGCAGATGAACACCAGCGAGAGGATGGTGGAGAACGTGAGGATCCACTTGTACCTCCAGCGCGAATAGACCATCAGGCCCGCCAGCGGCAGGAAGAAGGAGTACCACAGACGCGTCTCACCCATCGTACGGAGCGGCGGACGCTCCAGGGAGATCCACATCGAGAGGATGAATGCGAAGAACACGAGCAGGCCAAGGCCCGTCGTGCTGTAGGCCAACGTCGTCTTGTTACGCCAGGCTGCATAGGCGCCCACGGCCCACAACAGCACGGATACGATGGCGAAATAGATAAATTGCTCCCAACTCATACCTTACCCTCCTTTCTTCTCATACCTGTAAACAACATCAGCACGCCGCCAGCCAGCATCATATAGATGCCGGCATAGACGTAAGGTAGCCACGGGTCGCTCACCAGTTCAAGGATGCTCGTATTGCTCTGGGCACCCATCTGCGTGTCGTAGCCGTACTGGTAGATCTTCCAGCCATCAACCTCCACGGGCTTGTTGACGTCGACCGTGGCCTCGATGTTCTTGCCCGACTGCGTCAGGATCTGAATCTCAGAGGCAAAGCGCTTGGGAGAGCCGTCGTCGTAGGTCTCCATAATAAACTGCTTCAGTTCGATGGCCAGCGGCATCTCCTTGATGCGGCCCGACTGATCGAGTGCCCGCCACTCAGGCTCGCCGATGGCCGTAATCATCTTCACCCGCTGCATATCGGCATTGCCCAGCGTGGCGGTGGTCATCGTGATGAACAGACCCAGGTGGAACAGCCCGGCAACAACCTTTCTGACCGACCTCACCTGGGGCGCACTCTTCAGCACCACCAGCCCGACGATCAGGGCCATATAGACGTAGATGAGCACGAAGGGCCAGAATGTCAGCATATTGTAGATCCACTGCCCGTTGACCACCTGGCGCGTCAGTCCCATCACGATGGTAAGCACGACGGCATAGCACATAGCAGGGACGGCTGCCTGATAGGTCGACAGGAACCGGAAGGCGTACACCGGCTTGCGCAGCAGGTGCATCGCGACGATCATCACCAGGAATGCCGCCAGCACGATTCCGTTGACAGGCCAGGCAAAGGCATCCCACACAACAGGGCCGACACTCAGTTCGAGCATCAGTCCCGCCACTATCAGGCCTCCTCCGATGAGGAAGCCCTCTTTCATTGTCCAGGGTTTATTCCACATACTCACTATTTATAGGCATTTTCAGATTTCTATCATATTATATTAGGTATAGGATACTCTCCGGCCCCATATTGAAGAGCAGGTCGAGGATGGAGAGGTTGGTCAGGAAGCCGTGTTTCTGCTGATACACCTGATAGTAGGGCTTCGGCGTAAAGTCGGGATCGGGCAGCGGGTGCTTGGGGCGGATGGCTTCGCGGAAGTCTTGTCCGGACAACTCTAAACTAAAATTTACATTCGGCTGAATGTCGATGAGTTCGCAGATTTTGGTGCGGATGACCTCGTTGAAATCGAAGAGATAGGTCCAACGCTGCTCAAAGAAGGGACGGATATCGTCCTGGTAGTATTCGAAGAAAGGCGACTCGCCGTAGGCACTCTGCAGGGCGTTCCAATGCAGGTGGCGCCAGTTGCCGTGGTCGCTGATGCGAATGTCCTTGATAGATTGAGAGTTATCGTGTTCGACGGGGACGGTCAGGGCCTGCACACCCTGGGTGGTGGCGATGAGACAGCGGTTGCGGTAGGTCTGCTTTAGGAAACTCTCGTGCTGGTCTATCACCACCTCGTCAGCACGACAAAGTTTCTGATACCACTGCACAGGGCCGAAATAGGTGGTGCTGAGCAAGGTTTTCATTGCGGCAGAAGTAAACGATTGCTACGATAGCCTTTCCAGAACGGCTCGGAAGGGTCGTGGCTATACAGCACCAGACAGGCCCGGCCGATGATCTGCTCCTCATAGATAAAGCCTAACTGCTCACTGCCCAGAGGATTGTTCTTGCCGATGGCCTCCACCCAATAATAGTCGCGGTCGGCACAGTTAACCAGGCCAGGCACGACGCACTGTGTGCGCTTGACGGTGATCGTATCACCTGGCACGCCGGCACAGCGACAGAGAAAGGTGTTGCCCTGTTCATCGTCGAAGGCGATGATGTCCCCCCGCCGGATTTCCTGACGGCAAAGGCGGCCGTAGTCGAAGAGGCCGCCTTTCTCGCCTGTCCTCAGCCCGTAACTCCAGCGGTTGACGACCAGACGGTCGCCAGCCTGGAACACAGGCTCCAGCCCATCGCCCTCCACGGTGTAGATGGTGCATACCAAGGCGCGGAAAGCCAGCATTACCACGAAGGCAACGGCCAGAGCCAGGAGGAACTTCAGAACATTTCTCACCTCTTACCTCACTCACCTCTATTTAATATTGTCCACGAAACGGAAGAGCCTGCTCCAGCGGATGCCGCCGAAACCACTCCGGTCAGGATCACTGCTCCACCAGATGAAGATAGGCTTACCCACGATATGATCCTCAGGCACGAAACCCCAGTAGCGCGAGTCGAGCGAGTTGTGGCGGTTGTCACCCATCATCCAGTAGTAGTCCATCTTGAAGGTGTACTCCTTGGCTTCCTTGCCGTTGATGAGGATCTTGCCGTCTTCCCTGATCTCCAGATCGTTACCCTCGTAGGTTCGGATGGGACGCTCGTAGATGGCAATATTGTCGGGTGTCAACTTGATGGACTCGCCCTTCTTCGGAATCCAAACAGGACCGTAGTTGTCGCGGGTCCAGTGCTTATTGCCGTTCAGCGGGTAGATGTCCCACTCGTCAGCGTCCTTGTTCAGTTCGATGCTCTCGGCATAGCCCTGCTGCTTCAGCACCTCCACAGCGTGCTTCGTCATTGGCATATAGCCGTGGGTATTGAGGCTCATCAGGTCTTCCATCGTGATGCCCAGTTCCTTCATCAGTTCGTCGGACAGCGACTGCTTCAACTTCAGTTTATAGGTGTACTGCACATTATCCGGCTCCTTGTTTGCCTTGCCGTCGAGGTAGATGATGTGATCCTTGATCTGCAGCGTCTGGCCAGGCAGACCCACGCAGCGCTTCACGTAGTTCTCACGACGGTCGGCGGGACGCGTCATAATCTCACCGTACTCAGCCTGGTTCTCCACGACATACTGGCGCCCACCCTGATAGATGGCATCGAAGTACTTACGGCGCAGGCCGAAGTCGAGCGAGTCGGGATCGGGCCGCTGCGGATACATCTGATAACCTATCTCATAACAGAGGCGGTAGAAGTCGAAGGGCTGATACTTCGGCGCCGAGCAGAGCGTGTCGCCAGCGGGGTAATTGAACACCACGATATCGTTCAACTGCACATTGCCCAACCCCTTCACACGGCGGTAATCCCACTGGGGCCACTCGATATAACTCTTGCACTCCACCACGGGCAGTGTGTGCTGCGTCAGCGGCATCGTCAACGGTGTCTGCGGGATACGGGGGCCGTAGGAAACCTTCGACACGAACAGATAGTCACCCGTCAGCAGCGACTTCTCCAACGAACTCGACGGAATCACGTAGTTCTGGAAGAAGAACAAGTTGATGAAGTAGACGGCCACAAGGGCAAACACCAAAGCATCGACCCACGACATAATCCACTTCACGGGCCCTTCCTCCTCCTTCCACCACTGCCACTTGATCTTCTTGGTGATATAGATATCGTAGATGAACGGTACGACGAGCAGGCCCCACCACGACTTCACCCAATAAAGAAAGAGCAGATAGAGCACCAGCACAACAATGAACTTCGCCCACTGCTTCTTAGGATCTATTTTCTTCTTTTTCTCCATAGCCTAAAACTTAAACATATCTGAGATGGTGAGCAGTCCCTGATGCTCCTTCGTATATTCCGCAGCCAGCACGGCACCAAGGGCAAAACCCTTGCGCGAGTGGGCATCGTGGGTGATGGTTATCAGGTCGGCCTCCGAGTCATAGCGGATAGTATGGATGCCGGGCACCTCACCACGGCGGATATTGTCCACACGCAGCAGTTTCGGATCCGTCGTGTCCTCTGCCCACGCTTCCTTACGGTCGATGCGCTCCACAATCTCCTCGGCCAGTGTGATGGCCGTGCCACTGGGGTGGTCGAGTTTATGTACATGGTGGGTCTCTTCCATCTCCACGTCGTACTGTGGGAACTCATTCATAATCTTCGCCAAGTATCGGTTGACGGCAGAGAAGATGGCCACGCCGATGCTAAAGTTCGAGGCCCAGAAGAGCGTCTTGCCCTCCTCAGAACAGGCCTTACGCACGTCGTCGCCGTGATCCTTCAACCAGCCCGTAGAGCCGCTGACCACCTTCACGCCCTTCGCCCAGGCTTTCAGATAGTTGCCATAGGCCACCTGCGGCGCCGTGAACTCAATGGCCACGTCGGCCGATGCAAACTCAGGACTCTCGAAGTCCTGCTGGTTGTCAATATCAATGATACTCACGATTTCATGACCACGGCTGAGGGCTATCTGCTCAATCATCTTACCCATCTTCCCGTAGCCGATTAAAGCTATCTTCATATTTAATTCGAATTAAAAACGCTGCAAAGGTACGAATAAGCCAGCGAAAAACCAAATTTTTTCGCTGGCTCACAGAAAGTTTAGAGTTTTTTATCTATATTCCTTATTTTATCTGACGACCTTGCGGGTCGTGCCGTCGGCATAGCGGACGATGCAGATGCCCTTTGTGGTGCCGCTGACACGGCGGCCATCGAGGGTGTAGACGGCTACTGGCTCGGCGCTGACGGCACTGACGGCAGAGGCAATGCCCGTTCCCTGGCCTGCGATGCCGTAGGCACTCAGACCACCGTTCTCGTTGACGGCCTGCACCTTATAGGCGGCTCCCTCAGCATAGTCGTAACTGGTCTCGGTGGTGAAGCCGACAGCCTCGCCGTCCTTCGTCACCACATAGCAGATGGCGTAAGGCACTGGCTCCCAACTGATCTTACTGCCAGCAATGCTGACCACAGGTGCGTCGCAAGCCTCACAGAGCAAGTCGGGCTGCCAGTTGTCGTCGCCGCCCATCACGTTCTTGATGGTGTACTGGGCTGCTTCCTCAGCCGTCAGGTAGTTCTTGGCCTTGCCGTAGGTCTTCGAACCGTCGGCATTGGTGTAATAATAGGTATCCTCACGCTGTGAGAGGTCAACGGGATTGCCCTGTGCATCCACGGTGTTGTAGTCAGCCCACAGCACGGGCAGTCCACCCATCGTCTCATACCAGCCCTTGGCAGGGATGTTGATGAAGGTCTGTGTGTTGATGAACACAGTCTTGGGCGAGTTATGCCAGGGACGGCCCAGCCATACGTCCGTCACATTGACCCCCTTATGGGCACGGATGACATTGTTCTGGAACACGTAGCCCCACTTCACGTCGGCTGCATGGCTCGGTGCCACGATATAGCCACCCGAAGGACGGTTGATTTCCAGCGTATCGCCATCGAGATAGACATTGCCGCTGTTGTAGATGAAGTCGACGGCACCCTCGATGAGCGAGTTCTTGATGTAGTGGCGGTTGTTGGAGGTAGAGGTGGTAATCCACGTGTCCTGATAAGACAGCAGCGCTACGTTGTTCAGGGCAATGCGGTCGCCCTGAGTATTCAGAGCCAGAGCCTGCGGACCGGCCTGCTTTTCATGCCCATACTGGTTCTCAAGCGTAATGTTCTCGAAGAATACGTTCTTGGCCTGGACAGTAACGGTAGCACCCTGGTCTACATTGTAGGCATTATCGCCACCGCTGAGGCGGTCGAATAGGATGACGGTCTTGTCGCGGTCCTGACCAATGATGTGCAGGTAGGGCTTTGTGGCTGGAATGTTAACATGCTCCTTATACTGACCATTCTTGACGAAGATGAGCCATGGAGTGGCGCGGTTGGTCGGAGCTGCGTCGACGGCTTCCTGCATAGTCTTGTAGTCACCAGTGCCGTCAGCGGCTACAATGGCATCGTAGAGGCGGGCCTCCGGCTGCTGACGCTCCATAGTGGTGAAGGTGATGGTGGCTGCTGCTACGGCATTGCCGCTGCGGCTGGTCAGCACGCCCTCAGGCATCTGGAAGGTATAACTGGTGCCATATTTCAGACCGGCATACTTAAAGATAGCCGACTTGCCACTGATGATGGGTTCGATGTCCTCACCAGCCAGTGTGGCTTTGCCATTGCCAGCCTTGATCTTCTTGTCGAAGTTCAGAATGATGCTGCCGTTGCGCGATACGCCAGTAGCGCCGTCAGCAGGGTTCGATGCCGTCAGTGTGGCTTTTTCGTCGGCCAGACTGCCAGCATCAGCCGTCACGAAGATATTACCGATGCAGAGTCCGTCGTAGTCGGTCTCGTTGCCGATGAGACCGGAACTCTCCACACCCTTCCAACGGATATAGACGCGCTCCTGCTCACTGGCCTCAGCGGGCAGACTGAACTCGCCGTCAGTCCAGCCACTCTTCAGTTCCGTATCACCAGCGAACTCACCGAACTTGGTAAAGTTCTGGCCGTCAAGCGAATACTCCACGTCGTAATTCTTATAGGTATTGTAACTGACACCCATACCGTTCGAGAGTTTCAGGTTGGTATAGCCCTTCGACGAGAAAGAGATCTCGAAGTAGTAGCCCTCAGAGCGGAGTTTCCAGACACGGGCACCGGGGCGACCATTCTCGAAACCGTTGCTGATGCCACGGGTGAGCCAGCCCTGAGTGGTGCCGTCGGGCTTGCGGAGTGAGAGCATACCAGCATTCTCGGAGTCGCTCTTATAGTCGGCCACGCGGTTGGTGGCGGGCTGGTCGTAGTAGAGATCCCAGCCTACGATATAGTCGACGGCAGAGAAGTTGGCTGTCAGATTCTGCTCGGCGGTCATCTTGATGGTGCGCTCAGGATTGGTGGTATTGTCTTCCCATCCGATGAAGGTCATAATCTTGTTGTTCTGGGCCGTCAGTTTCACTTCGTCGCCCTCCTCATACATCCGCTTGCCGTCGATGATGGTACCGGCGGGCTGGATGTCCACGAGGTTGGGCTGGGCACCTTCGGTCAGGGTCAGGTTCAGGGCGTAGGTATTCGCCTTATTGAACGTGGCAGTCAGGTTCGTATCCTCAGAGATCGTGAAGGTGTAGGGGTTCTGGGTAGACACCTCCGTACCATTGGCATCCGTCCAAGCCTTGAAGTGGTAGCCGAAGTTCTCGGCCACGGTCAAGGTGATTTCGTCACCCTCGTCGAACACGTCGCCATTGGGGGTGATGGTCAGTTTGCCGGCAGCCTCGTCAGCCAGGGTGGCATTGAGTTTGAACTGCGCCACATCCTGCGTCTCACCGTTGACAATACCCTCGATGACAATGTCGCCATAGCCCACCTGCTTGGTATCGCCCAAGGCATAGAGGTTCAGTCGCAAGCCGCAGAGGCCATTGCTGGCTGCTGCACCAGTGACGTCTTTCGAGAAGTTGGTCACGTCATTGTTGCGGTCTGACACCAGACCACTCTCAATCTCCACGGTTGAGCCGTCGCTGTTGACCCACGCCACGTCGGTCTTTCCACCGTTGGTACCATAACGAGTGGTCTTGAAACTGACCTTGGTCGGTGTGAAGGTCAGACCGTTCTTCGGGATGATGTAGAAACAGATGGCATTGTCGTCGTTAGCCGAAGCCTCATTGTTCTGACGGGGATTGATCTTCGACTGGTTGAGCGACACACCATTGTAATAGAGGTTAGCACCCAGTGCGGTGTAATTGTTCTTGAACCAGCCCTCAGCCCCTGCGCTGTAAGTGGCTGTCTGGCCTTCCTTGGCATCTGCGAAGGGGAAGGTAATGGTAGCCGTCTGGTTGTCCACCTTCTCGCCAGCCGATGCCATCAGGGGCAGCAGGGCCAGCAGACTGACCAGCAGTTTCTTCAGATAAGATTGTCTTGTTTGCATATTAGTTTGTTATTATTTGATTATTTTCTTGGTGATAGTAGTCCCGTCGGCCATCTGTTGACGCACGATGTTCAGTCCGCGCTGCTGGCTCTGGAGCCGACGGCCGTCAGCGGAGAAAACCTGTGTGCTCACCACATAGGGATTGTTGATTTCACGGATACCTGTCGCAGCATCGACGGCCATGCCGTGGATGGTCAGGTCAGAGAGGCAGATGGTCTTGCCTGAAGCCGAGCCGTTGTACCAGGGATAGACACGGATCAGCAGTTCCTGGCCTTCCTTCAGCGAGATGACTGGCGTGGCCTTCACCTCCTGCATATTGTTGGCGGGCATCTTGTTCATCTCGAAGATGGTAGTACGGGTCTCGAAGTTGTCTGTAGAATAATAGATGTGTGAACACATACCGTTGCCACCACAGCCGCAGACAAAAAGGCTGATTTCATCGATCTTCAGTTCCGTACCGGCACTGGGCTTGATGCCCCACTGGATGTAACGGGCGGGATTATCGTCGATTTCATCGGCAGGCCAGACATCACCTGTCAGCAGGTTGCGCTGCGTCTTACGGCTGGCTGCAAAGCCTGTCCATTCGGGCCATACCGTGTTGGCATTCGGATTGGCATAGCGCTGTACATACATGCCTTCCCACGACTCGGGAATCACTACTGCGGGGCCGTCGAGGGTATACTCATCGTTGCTCTCCAGGCGCCAGTAGGCTTTCACCTCCGTGCCGCCCTCGAGGGTGACAGCCGTAGCCGTAACGGGAATCTCGAGGGTCTTGTCGCCCTGCTTCACCGTGATGGTGCCCGTCAGTTCACCATTATTCTCCAGCACCACCTGAGCGTAGAATGTCTTAACCAGGGTCGAGGCATTATAGGTGGCCTCGAGCGACTGCTGCCAGTCGGTCTTGTCGAAAGAGAGTTTGACACCCTCGCTGGCACTGATGGTGACGGTTCCTTCCTCGGGGGTCAGGCCAAAGCCATTCAGCGTGAACTCCTTCTGCAGGGTCTGTCCCTTATAGGCCTCGCCAAAGTCGCCTGTGGCCGGCGCAACGGTGATGTCGGTAGGCAGTGTGATGTCGTCGGCCATAATGCCCTGAGCCTTCATCAGCCGGGCACACTCACGGGCCACGAGCAGGGCACCCGTCGTATTGAAGTGGGTGCTGCCCTGTCCGTCGAACAGGAACTCCAGGCACTTCGTGCTGCCATAACTCTCATAGAGGGCGGCGGTGGCAGCAGTCAGGTCGACGAAGGGAACATTCTTCTCCTTGGCCAACTGCTCTGAGTGGTAGGCAAAGTCCATCGTGTGGTCGTCAGCGGGCACGCTCTGCTTCTCCAGGATACCCGTGGCTGTCAGCACAGAGAAAGAGTCGCCCAGGTCGTGACGGCCATTGCGGCGGATCTTCTCACCGTTGAAATAGGCACGGCAGACGGGCGAGGCGATGATGGGATGGGCACCCAGGGCGATAGCCTCGTCGACGATCTTGCCCAGATACTCCTTATAGGTAGTAGAGGGAACCGTACCGCGCTGGTCGACGGCGGCAGCGGCTGTCTCGTCACCTATACTCTTATAATATTCATAGAGGGCTACGCCGTCCATACCGCTATTCTTCTCGTCATTGTGGCCGAAGGTGATGATCACGTAGTCGCCGGCCTCCACTTGCTTCTTGGCGGTCTGCCAAAGTTCATTGTAGCCGCCTCGGGAGTCGCGTCCGCCCTTGGCGTAGTTGATACTGGTCCAGCCGTTGGTGAGGAACTGGCCGAAATACATACCCCAGCCACGGGTCACCGTAGCCGATTCATCGTAGGGTGCCATCGTGGAGTCACCCAGTGTGTGCACCTTCTTGGCGTTACCCAACAGGGCAACGGCGAAGAGTGCCAGCAGTAAAAGTCGCTTTTTCATTTTGCAGTTATTTTGATTGTTATTCAATTTCGGCTGCAAAATTACGATGAATTACGATGAAATGGGGAGAAATTCAGGTCAAAAGCGTGGATTTTTGCGTCAAACCGCCTGTTTATAGTCTTTTGGCGACATACCTACCGACTGTTTGAAGGATCTGCTGAAGTATTTCGGGTCGGAAAAGCCACATTTGTAGGCGATGTCGGAAACAGTGTCCTCGGTCGTACGGAGCAGGTGACAGGCTTGCTTGATGCGGGCCTCACGGATAAAGTCGAGCGGCGTGACACCCAACAACTGCTTCATTTTCCGCTGTAGTCCGCTCCTGCTGACGGCTGCCGCCTCAGCCATCTGGTTGATGTCGGCGTCGCTGTTGCCGATGTTTTGTTCCACGAAGGCCACCACCCGCTTCATAAAGGCATCATCCTCCGGCGAAAGCGTATCCGATGACGGTTCCTTGGCAACATCTACCGAGTCTGTCGGCGTCTGGGCCTCATTCCTTGCGACACTCAGCAGGGCGAGATAGGCTTCGAGTGTCTCCTGACGTTGCCGCTTGATGCGCCTAATATATAAATAGGTGTAGATCACCGTGGCCAGGATGGCGGCCCCAAGCACAATCAGCAATAGGATGGCCCAGGGCGTTTCCCAGAACGTTGGCTCGGCGATGATGACGATCCGCCGCTGGTTGTCTACCCATTGTCCGTCGGCATTGGTCGACTGAAGCCACAATGCGTAGGTGCCGGGCTTCAGGTCGAGCAGCGTCACGGTGTGGTCGTGGCCGAGGGCATTCCAGGGAGCACTGTCGTCACCCAAACGGAAGGCATAGCGGATGCGCTCCGGATTGGTGTAGTCGAGGGCCGCAAAATGAATGGAGAGGCTACGCTCCTGCGGAGAGAGACGGAGGGTGTCGATGTCATCCACCGCCAAATCGTCCTGCCCGTTCTGGATCGTGATGCCCGTCAGCACCATTGGCGGCACGTAGGGTGTACGTATCATCTCCTTCGGGGCCAGTGTATAGGCACCTTGCATCGTTCCGAGCAGCCAGCGTCCGTCATCGAGCAACAGAGGGGGCACCTCAGAAAATCGGTGGGCCGTTCCGAAGAACGACTCGTCGAACACAAGGCCCTCTCCCGTCTGGGGCTGGTAGTCTATCAACTGGTTGCTGCTGGTGATGAGTATCCGGTCCTGATGACCCGTCAACGAGAGGGCTACGTTCGTGGGCCAGCCACCCTTCATTGGACAGGGCACAAAGGTCAGGGTGTCAGCCAACAGGTCCTGACTCACAATCTGACAGACACCGCCACTCTCGGTACTCACGTAGAGACGATGCTGACTGTCCTCGAAGACATCCATCGTTGCATTGCAAGTGAGACTGGTCTGACGGTCGGCCTCTTTCCGATGCAGGCGAAAGCGGCTTTCCTGCACATTTTTCCCCATTTCACCGATAATTAGGCCCTCGGTGGTCGTGGCCAGCAACTTGTCATCCGCCGTCAGGTGGATATAGCGGACTCTGGCCGCCAGGTCTGATGGATAGCCCTTCAACTGGCTGACCACTGTGGGCACTGATGCATCTGGATGCTCCACACAGCAGATGCCGCCGCCCAGCGTCGCAACCCAAAGCCTGCCCTGGCGGTCTTCCTTGATGTCATAGATGTCTGTACACGTCAGTCCGCCGATGCGCTCGGTCGTAAAACAGCCGTCCGCCTTCTCTTGCAGCCGGAACAAGCCACCAGGCTTGCTGCCCAGCCAGAAAGTGCCGCTTCGGGTCTCGGCAACGCAATAGACGGGTGCCTCCCAAGAGACAAGGCGCTGGCTGAGTCGCCCTTCCTGCGTCAAATAGCCCTTCGGCTGCAACTCGCCGTCGAAGAGCCTGACGGTCGCATCCTCCTTCGTCGTCAGCCAGATGCGGCCCTTGCCGTCACGGTGGAGACAACGGATCTGCGTGGGCTGCTCCTGCGGCAAAGCCACACAAGGCTGATGGACTGGACGCTGGCACCATATATTGCTACGGTGCAATTGCCATTCCTGCCCTTGCTTATCGATGAAATGGATGAATTTCCCATTAAACGACCCCCGCCCAGCCGTTTGCTTCTGCAACTGGAGGCCATGTTCGCGTTCCGCCTCAGAACGGATATCACGGAACTGATAGGTAAGCAAGTCGAACACAAAGAGGCTGTCGTCAACCTGACAAAACAGTTCGTCACTGCGGTCACTCAGCCAGATATCGCGCAGACGGTCGGAAGGCATCGTACAGCCATCGCCCGGACGGGAGGTCATCCGCCGGAACTCATAGCCGTCGTAACGGTTCAGGCCATTCCACGTGGCAATCCAGATCAGTCCCCTGCGATCCTGCAATATCTGCGTGGCGTGGCCTTGCGAGAGTCCGTTGTTCTCATCGAACTTCCGCGTCACGTACATCTGGTCCTGCGCCCAGGCCACAGATGTCATCAACCACACTATCACCAGAATGACTTGCCGCATCAACGAGCATCTTTAGAGGTAGGGCGCAAAGGCACGGTCGTAGTCCTCGCTGCCCGACAGACGGCCATTGACGATACACACCAGTTCGACGCTGGCGCGGAAACAAAGTTTCTCATCCGCCGCGCGGAACAGGTCGTGGTGGAATACGTACTTGATGCCCTCGTTCGTCAGCCGCAGACGGGAGAAAAACTCATCATCCGGGCGCAGCGGCGTCTTGAACTGCATCGTCATCCGCGCCACCACGGCATCCACGCCCTTCTCGTGCATCTCGGCAAAACTAAGGCCGCACTGCTTCAGAAACAGGTGCCTCGTGTGCTCGCAGTAGTGCAGGTAGTTGGCATTGTTCACGATTCCCTCGATGTCGCACTCATAGTCGCGCACCGCCATTCTGGTCTCAAAGATGTATTTCTTATCCATACTGGCTGCAAAGATAGCAATTATTTCCGAAATAATCGTGCGATCACCCGATATTTCTTCGGTTATATCTTTGTTTCTTTATAGCCGTAGACCGAGGGACGTATTGACGAACCAGTCGTTCAGGTGGCCGTGACTGCCGTCGTGGCGGTAGCGCATATTGCTGAACTGCCCATAGGCGCTGATGAAGTAGCGACTGAAGTTGTAGGTCAGCGACAGGCGGGCATCGAAGGTGACCGTCAAGCCGCTGTTGAAGGTCTTGTCGCCCATAGGGGCTATCTGCAGATTGCTGTAGAACCATTCGTCCCATTCCTCATCGGTGATGTCCTCATCCAGAAACCGTGGATCCGTCATCAGTTCCTCCACGTTGGTGCCATAGCCGTAGGCCTTGATTTTATTCACAAAGGTGAGCATCGGCATAGCCATCGCATTCACCAGCAGGCCCTTTGCCGGTACCCAGTTGTAGGCATAGCCCACGCCCACGCTGCCCTGCCAGAGTTTGACGCGCCCCAGACCGTGCATCGTGTAAATCAGGTCGCCGTTGGTGCGGTCGGCATAGTCGATATTGCCGTAGTAGTACATCGCTCCCGCCATCAGCGATCCTACCGAACGCTTCTGCAGCACCGACTGGTCGTAAGCCGCCGCGTAGGAGAATCGCTTGCCATTGAACAGGTAGTAGCCGTCGGCAATAATGGCGCGTACCTTAATGGGGCTTAGCAGTTGTATCTGCTTCCAGGAATCCTCGTTTTCCTCTGGGATCAGGTCGCTCTCCAGGTCGAAATTGGGATGGTCGTTCTCAAACGAGTGGATGCGCACATTGACGCCGTAGGCCCCACCTGTGGCACCAATCGTAAAGTAACTGCCCTTGTCGCCGCCCACGTTCACCGTGTAGCCCACGCCATAGCCTCGGTAGCCGGCCCATAGTCCCACATACCGCGACGGCTCGGTCTTCATATATGGCTTTGCATCGTAGTCGATGCCCATGATAGAGCCTTCCGTCGTCATACTCAGAATGCTCTGGTTCACGTTGCCTCTCACGATGATCTGCCAGGGCTTCTCTGGCGCGTCGATATAGCGACGGTCTAACCCCCTGACCGACATCGAGTCAATCAGTGTCCCCACCTTCTTGATCAGTCCCTTCACAGAGGTTTGTGCCGGGGCTTGAGCGCAAACGAATAACGATGCAAGTATTACAAGCGACTTCTTCACGAGTGCAAAGATAGCAATTATTTCCCAATTATCGCACGCTTTTCCTATTTTTCTTTGTCTAATTGCTTGACGGGGAAGGGTTCGTTGCGGAGCGTGTTTTCATCTACTTATCTTATTTCTTATAGATTCGTTTAGTCATGCCGATGGCACCCGTGGGGCAGACCAGTCGGCAGAGGTGACAGCCGACGCACTTGGTGCCGACGATGCGGGACTGACGAGTCTCCCCGGCGAAGGCGATGGCCTGATGGCCACCGTCCATGCACGACACGTAGCAGCGACCGCAACCGATGCACCGCTCGCGGTCTATCTTCGGAAAGACGATGGTCTCGCGGTCCAGATGGTCGGGGTTCAGGAACTTCGGCAACTGCTCGCCCACCAACTGCTGCAACCGCGTGATGCCGCGCTTGGCCATATAGCGCTGAAGGCCGAGAACGAGGTCGTCGATGATGCGATAGCCATACTGCATCACGGCGGTGCATACCTGCACGTTGCTGCAGCCCAGTTGGATGAACTCCAGGGCGTCGCGCCACGTCTCAATGCCGCCTATGCCGCTCAGTTCGAATTGGAAATCGAGGATTGAGGACTGATAATTGTTCCGCATCTGTGCCAGTTCCAGGATATGCCGCAGGGCGATGGGCCGCACGGCGCGACCGGAATAGCCCGAGATGGTACGCTGTCCGGCTACCTCGGCCTCTGCCGTCATCGTCACCGACTTGATGGTGTTGATGGCCGAAATGGCGTTGGCACCCGCCTCCACACAGGCTGCGGCTGGCTCGGCGATATGCGTGATATTGGGCGTCATCTTCGAGATGACAGGTATCCTCACGCTGCTCTTCACACAGGCGGTATACGCTCTCACCAGTTCCGGACTCTGGCCCACGTCGCTGCCCATGCTCTTGTATTTCATCTGCGGACACGAGAAGTTCAGTTCCACGGCATCGCAGCCAACCGCCTCGGCCATCCTCGCCAGACTGATCCACTCTTCCTTGGTCTGTCCCATAATCGAGGCTATGACCACCTTCGTTGGGTAGTCCAACTTCAGCCGCCGCAGGATGTCGAAGTCCGTCTCCACGGGGTTTTCGCTCAGTTGCTCCATATTGCGGAAGCCGTAGAAGTCGCCGTGGATGCCATTGCTGTGCTTGGCATCGAAGCGGGGCGACACCTCGCGGATTTCCTGCAGGCAGATGGTCTTATAGAACACACCCGCCCAGCCGGCATCGAAGGCGCGGGCCACCATCTCGTAGTTGGTGCAGACCGCCGACGAGGCGAGGAAGAACGGATTCTCGCAGCGTATGCCGCAGAACGTGATCTGTAGGTCATGACAGTAGTCAACAGCCACATCGTCCGGGCTTATGCTATGCACCAACTCCTTGATACGGACAGGCCCGTTATAGTGGATGCAGGCCTGCTCCGCCCGCTCCAGATCGGCGTCGGTGCAGTCCTTCACCCAGCGCAGTGCGGGCTTGTGGTTGTCGAAACGGATGGCGCGGATGGCCCGTGCCGGGTCGCCGGTCCCGCAGGCCTTGGTGCAAGGGGCGTCCTCGCACAACAGGCAGCGGCTGGCTTCTTCATATATATTCATCTTCATTGACTTAAATATTTACCGATTTGAATTTGCAAATTTAAGAAAAATATCTCAAACTGCCACACAAAAATCGCACGACACGGAAGATATTGCAGATTTTGAAACAGATTTTGCATATTTTGAAAGTCGGGCTCCAATTTCATGACTTTTTCCATATAGTAGGGAAACACAAAAACATCCCGCACCTCCCGCACCTCTTACACCCAGCGTAGGTGTAAGAGGTGCGGGAGGTGCGGGATAAAAAGTGCAAATGACAACTATACGCGTGTGCGCGCGAGAGCACATCATTGGAGCGGTCTGGCGAGTGGATGCCTGTATGGAGCCTCCTGCCGGTTGCACGGAGCCTCCATTTTTTTGCACGGAGGCTCTATTTTTTTGTACGGAGCCTCCGTAGGTTTGCCAGAAGCCTTCGGCCCCTCGGTCAGTGATGCCGTGATTCCAGTTCATATTGCTTTGATTGCTACCATCACGGCATCGTCGATGCGATGGGCGGAGCCACGGAAATTCTCCACGTCGGCCGTCATACGGTCGATGATCTTCTCGGGCAACTCTTCCTCTTCAGCCGACTTCTTGAGGCGGGCCATCATCCGCTTGGTGCCGAACGTCTCGCCATGCAGGTTCTCCGTTTCGTAGAGACCGTCGGTATATAGGAACAGGGTGAAGTCGTCAATAAGTGTCACCTGCTGCTCCTCATACGCGTAATCCTCTATGATTCCTATAGGGATGTTCGGCTTCAGTTCGAGCAGGTGGGCACCGGTGTGCGGATTCAGGATTACGGGCCACGGATGGCCAGCATTGCAGTAGGTCAGTCGGGCCGTATCGAGATTAAGTACGCCCACGAACAGGGTGGTGAACATCTCACTATCATTGATGGAACTTAGCGAGCGGTTCATCGCACTGACGATGGCTGCCGGAGAGGGATTGTCGGAGGCTGACGACACCGTCGTGGCAGCCGTGCGGAACACGCTGCGAGTGACGGCCATCATCAGCGAAGCCCTGACGTTGCAGCCCGGCACGTCACCCAGGCAGAACACCAGCGAGTGGCCGACGTAGAAGTAGTCGTAGAGGTCGGCGCTCACGTCGGAGGCACTGAGCAGTTTCACCCGTACGTCGAGGTGGTGGCGGGCATTCTCCTGCACCGACTCCAACGGCAGCATCGCTCCCTGTATGTCGCTGGCTATCTGGAGTTCCTTGCTCAGCAGTTTCTGCTCGGTCATCAGTTCGTTCACCTTGCGAATGCTCTTGGTAGAACGCCACACGATGAGCAGGATCAGGGCGATGCTGACTATCTGCGACAGCAGTGTCCAAAGGTGCAGACGGTCATAGATGGAGCTGTCATCGTGGCTTCGGAACACCATGTCCTTGAAGTTGATGTCGCCCGTTAGCACGCCGATGCATTCGTGGCGGTAGTTGTGAATCGGGGCAGAGAAGGTGTAGATAAGCATATCGGAGCCGCCTGTGTCCTTGTAGGGCTCGCTCCACCATACCGTGTCTTTCTCCGTCGGCTGTTTATACCATTCCCACTCCTCATATTCGTAGGGCAGTTGCTTCGTGGTCACCGGCATCTTGTCGGCCGTCTGGAAGGCAAAGGCGGCAAAGGCCGAGTCTCCATCCTGATAGAAGCCGGGGCGCAGGGCTACGGCACTGCCTATGATGTGCTTGTTGTGGTCTACCAGGCGGGTGCATATCCGGTACATCTCTTGGCGGTTCTGCAGGTTCTCCTCCACCGTGCCGACCGTCGCCATGACGGCCGACTCCACTCTCGCCTTCAGGTCGTTGATACGCTCCAGCTCCTTCAGGTCTTCCTTGGTACGCTCTGCGGTCTGCTGTCTGACGGTCTGCTTGGTATAGGTAAAGGTGGCAAAGCTGACGACCTCGTTGAGGACGGCCGCCACGACGATGATCGTGACGCCCATCCACATATTCCTTATCTTTCTTGTCAGATTCTCCTTCTTCATATATGTCATGGCTTTACTTCTCTGTACTCAGGTATTCACCCATGCCGCTGCTGTAGACACTGCCGTAGTTGGCAATGTTGTACACTTTGACGTGGGAGCCGGAGGTTGTGCGGGCCAGCTCGTAGTAGAGGCGGTTCATGCTGATAGCGGGGTCGGCCTCAATGGCTTTCTGGAAACCGGCGGTGAAGCCGTTCGACCGATAGACGCCGATCTTCTGGCTCCACTTGTCGGCATGGCTCGTCTCGTAGGGGTTGGCTGCTGTAATGAACAGCACGCCGGGCAGACCGGTGCACGTCTGGCCCAGTCCGCCGCTATAGCATGCCTCCACGGCGAAGAACATTTTCCTTCGTGGCGTATTCGTCAGTATCTCCTTCATCTGTGTGTAGCTCATGTTCTCCTGTCCGCCGAAGTCCAGCGAGCCTGGGTTGCCGTGGCTGCTCCAGAAGACGAAGATGTTGTCCTGTGGCCCTGCCTGGATGACGTGTGGCAGCCGTTCACTACGCTTGCCTTGCAGGATGTCGCCGATGTCAGCGGGCGTCAGGCTGCTCAA
>FLNX01000166.1_pt1 | contig 23111 bp, 18 predicted proteins | sample 1140341 | NCBI WGS metagenome assembly FLNX01 (sample SAMEA3878208, study PRJEB12797) | bioreactor metagenome | biome: Moose rumen | place: Sweden | collected 2011-10
GCGGCGACGATGCGAGGCAGAGCCAGGGCCGAGCCGTTCAGCGTATGGCAGAGTTCGGGCTTCTTGCTTCCCTCAGGACGATAGCGGCACTTCAGACGGTTGGCCTGATAGGTGTCGAAGTTAGAGACTGACGATACCTCGAGCCAGCGCCCCTGAGCCTCGGAATAGACCTCAAAGTCGTAGCAGATGCTCGATGTGAACGACTGGTCGCCACCGCAGAGCAACAGGATGCGATACGGCAGTTCGAGTTTCTTCAGCAGACCCTCCACGTGTTCCAGCATCTCCTTGTGGCTCTCCTTCGAGTGCTCGGGCTTGTCGATGCGAACGATCTCAATCTTCGAGAACTCGTGCAGACGGTTCAGGCCGCGCACGTCCTTGCCATACGAGCCAGCCTCACGACGGAAGCACTCTGTATAGGCGCAGTTCTTGATGGGCAGATCCTTCTCGTCGAGGATCACGTCGCGATAGATGTTCGTCACAGGCACCTCAGCCGTCGGAATCAGATAGAAGTCGTCTACCTCGCAGTGATACATCTGGCCTTCCTTGTCGGGCAACTGGCCTGTACCGTAGCCCGAAGCAGCATTTACCACCGTCGGCGGCATAATCTCCGTATAGCCGCTCTTGCGGGCTTCGTCGAGGAAGAAGTTGATGAGCGCTCTCTGCAGGCGTGCACCCTTGCCGATATAGACGGGGAAGCCGGCACCAGTGATCTTCACGCCCAGGTCGAAGTCGATAAGGTTGTACTTCTTGGCCAGTTCCCAGTGTGGCAGGGGATTGGCGATGCCCAGCGAGGGATTCACGTCCCAGTTGCCCACGGTGTCGTTGGGGCCACATTCCTTCAGGTTCGACTTCACCACACGGTTGTCCTCAGCGGCCTTGCCCTCAGGCACTTCGTCGTAAGGGATGTTCGGAATCTGGCAGAGCAGGGTCACCTGATCCTCCTGAGCCTTGGCCATCGCCTCGTCGAGTTGCTTCGACTTCTCCTTCAGTTCAGCCACCTGCTGCTTCACCTGTTCGGCCTCGTCCTTCTTGCCTTCCTTCATCAGGCGTCCGATCTGGCCTGAGAGTTGTTTCTGCTCGTTCAGGCACTTGTCGAGTTCCTGCTGCGACTCACGGCGCTTCTTGTCGATGGCCATTACATTCTCGATTGCTTCTTTGGCATTGGGGAAGTGCTTCTTCTCCAAACCACGAACCACACGTTCGGTTTCCTCATTGATGAGTTTGAGTGTTAACATTTTAAATACGTATTTATTTGTTTGAATTCAATTTCTAAGGTGCAAAGGTAATTAAATTCGGGCGAAACACCAAAGGAAAGGGGGAAAATCTGTTAAATCTGTGTAATCTGTGGCTATAAAAAAGCAGAAATCCCTCTCTCCATAGGAGAGAAGGACTCTGTTGTTTGTTTGGAATAAGTTTTTTCTTTGTTTGGAATGTTGTTAGGCCTCAGCAGTTGGAATCACTGAAACAACGCTCTTGTTGAACTTGCCCTTGTGGAAGTTAACCGTTCCGTCTACCAGAGCATAGAGCGTATCGTCCTTACCGATGGCAACATTGTTGCCAGGGTTGTGCTTCGTGCCGCGCTGACGAACGATGATGTTACCAGCCACGCACTGCTGACCGCCGAAAATCTTGATGCCGAGTCGCTGAGCTGCGCTCTCACGACCGTTCTTAGAACTACCTACACCTTTTTTATGAGCCATTTCTAAGTCCTCCTTGCTTTAAGCGATTACTGATTTGATTACTACCTCTGTGAACTGCTCACGATGACCGTTGCGCGTACGAGAGTCCTTGCGGCGCTTCATCTTGAAGACAATCACCTTGTCGCCCTTGACGAGCGGGTTCACAACTTCACACACTACTTTTGCTCCCTCTACGGTCGGAGCACCTACCTTCACTGCACCGTCAGCATCTACGAGCAGCACCTTGTCAAATTCAACAGTCTTGCCTGCCTCCACGTCCTTGATGTGGTGCACGAAGAGTTTCTTACCCTGCTCGGCCTTGAACTGCTGACCCTGAATTTCTACAATTGCGTACATTTGCTTTTTGTTTGTATTTTAGGGATTTTTCCGCGAGGCGGCGCACGTCCGTGCACACTTCACTCAGCCCCTACGGACTCTAATCGGGGTGCAAAGGTACTAATTTTTAGTGAAAAGTGAATGGTGAATAGTGAATAGTGACGGCAATTTAGGAAAGTTTAACGTTTGGGGCAGGGGCAAAAAATAAAGCGACTACTTTCGCAAGCGATCGCTCCATATCTTCAATAGGTATTAGTTTTCTAAGGTAAAAAGATTGTTTTCAGGATAACGAGTGCAAAGGTAAAGGTTTTTTCTGATACTACCAAACTTTTAACCAATTATTTTTTACGACTTTTGAGTGTGTGGGTACACAATCGCAAAATTTATCAAATGTTAACATAAAAAGTCGTGCAATCGTTTGATTTCGTCGGCATCTTTCACCTGAATATTGACAGGGCAGCCAAAACCACCCTGTCAACTGTCATCGTTGTCATCAATTGTTAAAATCAGGCGACATGCTTTGAGAGATACGTCTCCGTTTTCAGATAGTCACCCGTCCGTTCATCCAGGATGATAAACTGGCGCCTCGTCCACTGTGACAGTTGGTTCGTGGGATTCTCCTTCTTGCCCAGTTGGCGGCGTACCTTCTTCAGGTCTTCGCGGGTGAAGCGGTCGGGCAACAGGTCGAGCATGTTGGGAGAGCCGTAGTTCACCACACTCCGTTCCTGCTCCAACTGCTCCTGCATCGGCTTGCTGAAGATGCGGATCTTGCACCACATATCGTAATCGAACGACCAGCGGATGAAGTCCTCGATGTCCTTGCTCCATTTCCGTCCGTTCATCAGATAGAGGATCACTGCCTTGCGGAAGGCGATGACGGCGGCACGGCGTGAGATTTTCTCGTAGTTCTCATCGTCGGTCAGCGCAGCGCGTTCCTTGCCCAGATAGGAGAGTTCCTTGGCCAGTCGCTTGGCTTGGGGACAGACGATCAGCCCTTTGGCCTCGCTGAGCAGTTGCAGATAGGGAGCCAGGCGGCTGCGCATCTTGTCATCGTATTTGCCGAAAACGGGGAAGTCGACCGTCGGGTCTTCGATGATGGTGCAGAGGTTCAGGCGCGAGAAGGTGCCGTTGGAGATATGCTTCTTGAACATCCTGACGGCATTGGCCTGGGTCGATGAAGCCACAAAGTTCCAGCGCAGCGGCACTCGGGCCGTCACGGCCTGGGTGCTCACACGCTCCTGTCCGTAGAGGTCGGTATCAAAGGCACGGCGGATGATCTCTGTCACCTCGTCAAGACTGCCGTTGCCCACCTTTCTGAGCATCTCCACTTCGTCCATCAGCGTGAACAGCCGCTTGTCGCCAGCCAACTGGGCATCTTCCAGCAGACGCACCAGGGCGGCATTGGTCATGTTGGAGTCGACGATCTGCACGCAGAGACCCTCAGGCCGCTGAGGCTTGTCGGCATTGGCGCCCTTGGTGTTGTACTCGTTGCTCCACTCCTTCATCTTCTTGCGGCTCTCCATACCGTCCTTCTCGAGTTGCTCCACGATCAGTTCGATGGGCTTCTTGATGCTCGACTTGCCGCCCGAGAACTCTGCCAGCAGGAGCACCATCAGCGAGGCCTCCATCTCCTCATTGGTCCAGTATTCCAGTTTCACACCGTTCAGATGGGTGGCCAGAGCGGGGAAGATGGCGTTGGCGATGGCCGGATGATACATCGATGGGGCCTTCGAGGTCAGCAGACGGACAGGAGCGGGCAGCCGTTCAGGCATCTTCGGCTCCACCATCAGCAGACGGACTTGGGCCGTACCGCCCTCGGCGTTCAGACGGCGACGGCAGAGGTCGAGCACGAGTTGCATCTTGCGGCTCATACCTGAGGCCTGCGCACGCTTGCAGCCACTGAGGATGGTCTCGTCGACACGCTCCTGAGCCTCGCCGAAGTTGGGCAGAATCTGTCGGATCCACTGCGGATCATTGTTGCAGACGTGGCGAAGATGGCACACCATATTGAAGATGAAGTCGTTTCTCGAACCGTGTTCTGGTGCACCTCCAAGTTGGTCGGCCAGTTCCTCTACGATGTACGCGTAGGGGATGCCCTTGTAGTCCTGAGGATAATCAGTGTTGGTGGGGGCAATTGTTCCCTCAGTGATGACAGCCTGCATCGGGGATTTCGCTTTCTCACGTCCGTCGATCTCCAGCCCACGGTCAGCGTATGCCTTTCTGCGGATTTCGATATCTTCCTCATAGAGAGGCTGATACCAGCCTTCGCTCGTGTAAAGTTGCGAAGCCTCGTCAGTGATGTAGATCATACGCTCTGGCGAGCAGCAGTCTTCGTCGAAGTCGATGCCGAGGGCCTGGGTATAGGCCATCTGAGCCTCCTTGATGGTCATGCCTACTGGGATTCGGATGTCGAGGTGCAGTTTGCCTGAGGCTGAACGCTCGGCGTGGAGCAGATGGCCAGCCCAGAGGCTCTCCTTATCGGTGTTAATAAGGTACGCACGGGAGAGGGCCTCCTCCACCTGGCTCATATCGTCGATGTCGACACAGGTCTGGAAGGTGAACTCTTCGGCGATGATAGCGTCCTGGGCACGATGGTTGTCGCTGAAACGGAAGTAGTGAGGGCAGCGGAAGGGCAGTTGGCTCTTCAACTTACGGCGCTCCTGGGCGTCCTGAGTCTCGCGGATACTGGCCACGAGCCGGGCTACATCGGCTGAGCGGGTCACCTCGAAGAACTTCTCGAGCGGCTGGTTGAAAACGATGGCCTTGCTGGCCTGAATCTGAGCATTGATTGCTAAAGTCTTAATCTTATCCATATTGTCTTTTTTTGTTTGATTAGTAATGTGATTTCTCTCTTGCGATTTCCCGGGTTTCGCGTTACAAAATTACTAAAAAAAACAATAGGATTCGTGCATAGTCATACCCCAACTCCCTGTCGGAAGAAAGTTGGGTATGGGGTTGGAAAAAGTCGGAAAAGTGTTGGGATTTCTTGGAAGGACTTCGGCACAAAGTTGGGCATATCAGTACTCCAGCGGCACCTTCCTGCCGAGTATCGGCGACAGTTCCTGGGCTATCATCATGCAGATGGTGCGGTGGGCAGCCATCGTGGGGTCGAGGTAACTTTCCTTGGGCCACATCGTCCACGGCTCCTCCAGGTTCATCAGGCCGTAGTCGCCGCTCTTGCGGATATTGTCACGCCCCTTGCCCGTGATGTTCGAGATGATTGTATCGAAGCGGTTGGGCGTCAGTTTGATGCCGAACATGATGCCCTCGTCGGTCATCACGCGCATCACGTGAGCCCACGTCCAGTCCTCCTCGTGAGTGCTGATCTTGCGGTCTATCCGCCGTATGATCTCCATCAGCAGGGCCGCTTTCTGGGGCTGGCGGTAGATGGGGGTGAACTCCTTGGGCATGTGCTCGGCATCGATGGCCTGTCGCTGCAGCATACGGTCTGCTGCCTCGCGCCCCAGTTTGGGAGCCTCTTCGTGCTCAGCCCACGCTCTGACCAACTCTATGTAGGGCTGGCGGCGTGCCTCAGTGGGTTTCGTCAGGGCGTGGCCCACGATGAAGTCCAGCGGTATCGGATTGAGTCTGTCTGCTGCCATCTGATTAATATCCATCGCAATGCTCGTTCAGTCGGTCGAGTACATCCTCCATATCCGCGTCGTAGGTGTGGAACTTGATGCTGATCAGGTCGTCGTGGAACAGCCCGAAGTACTCTGAGCGCTGGTAACTCAGTTGGTTGTACACCTCCTCGGCGGTGCCGTAGGCCTCGAAGTAGAAGCCGCTGTGCTTGTTGCCCTTCACCCTAAATTCTCGGTTCTCCTCCCATGAACCCTGAGGTGAGAACACGCTGAGATCCACGTCGAACTCCATCTGTGGCATTGGGCTCCCGTCGTCGCGCTTCTCGTCCCTGCTGTCGGGGAATTTCACCGAGCAGTCCAACATCTTCATCCGCTCGCCGATGTAGGTGATGCCGGCGGGCTCCAACTGCTGGAAGTCGTACTCGATGATGTCGGCAAACCAGTAGAGGTTGGTGCCTGGCTTGCCCGTCTTCTCGTTGATGGGGCAGATTACCCGGCAGTCCTCCAGTTCGGTTTCCACAAGGGTGCCTGCGGGCATCTCGTTGCCCTCGTCGATGATCGGGTACTGGTGGGCGCCAATCACCTCGCCCTGGCCGTCCGCATCGTCAGCCCATGAGATCAGCGTGGCGATGTGCCGTCCTACTTTGCCTCCGGCATAGATCACCTGATAGGGCGCATCGAGTCTGAGAATCTTGCTGTTCATATCTTCGTCGTTTTGATCATTCGAGTGCAAAGTTACTATATTTCCCTGAATCCGCCAAGTCCTCGGCCAATATTTTTCGCCAGCCAAGTGAAGTCGGGCGTTGCTCTTTTTAACAATTGATGACAACGATGACAATTGACAACCCCCTTCCCGCTGTCCCTCGCTCTCTGATGATATATATTGGAATATATATGTATATCTATATATTTATATATATGATGTACGTGTACATTATTAAATTATATCCGTCCGTTCGTTGTGCCGCCGAAACCCTTTGTCATCTGTCATCATTGTCATCGATTGTTAAAAGGACGCAAAGGGGGGCAGTCGCCATCGTGTATTACGTTTCTCGCCCTCGTGTATTACGTTTCCTGCCCCTCGATATTACGCCTCTCTTTCCCAGCAGGAAGCCTCCTGTCGGCAGCAGGAGCCTCTTATTTCCGCTGCGGAGCCTCCTGTCGGGCGGCGGGAGGCTTTCTTTCTGCATTGCAGCATTTTTCCTGTAAATCCCTTGGCCGTTTCGGAAATATTGCCTATATTTGCAGACGAAAATGAAGATGACATGGAAGAAAAGAGATATCCCAAACTCGAAGAAGAGGAAAGTGTAGGTATGTGTTGCGAGCCACCCGCTGGCTATGCAGCAACTGGTAGTGGTTATGCCAATACATTATCAGAGGAAAATGATTTGCTGCCTGATGGCTTTGATCCAGGCATTGGGCCTTACAGTATGGAGGAACTGAATGCCCGTATCGATGAAGCCGAAGTTTTCATTGCCCAGGCGGAAAAGGGTGATTGGAGTAATTGGGTCACTGAAGAGCAGTCGCGTGCCAATCTTTATAGAAAATACCCATGGCTCAGATAAGATGGACGGGCAAAGCAGACCGGCTCTTCGATAAATATGTATTCAATGCCTTTCTGGAATACGGGAGTAAGACGTCGCAAAAATGGATGCAAGAGCGTATAGCATTTGCTGACCGTGTTGCCAAACATCCAGAGTCATACACGCCAGAGCCATTATTGGCAAACAGGCGACACGCATATAGGAGTTGCCAAATTTTGCGGCGATTCAAGATTGTATATTATTATGCAAAAACCTCAGACATCGTACACATTGTTGATATATGGGACTCAAAAATGAGTCCAGAAAACCTGATGCACAGAATCAGATAGCGACTTGATAGAAGGCGGTCATTTCTGCAGTTTCTTCAGACGGCGGCGGGCATCGTTGGCATCGGGGTAGAGTTCGAGGGCCTTCTGGTAGTTGCGGATGGCGGCATCGGTCATGTGCTCGTGCTCGCACTCACGACCCAGAATGGTGTACTCGGCGGCAAGGCGCTTCAGGAGTTCGTTCTTCTGGCGGATCTCGTCGCGGAGGGTCTCGATCTCCGTCTTCTGGCGGTTGATGATTTCGAGTTTGCGGCGGATGAAGCGGCGGATGTGAGGCTTCTCGATGTCGTAGCGGGAGTGGATGGCCTTGAAGAAATTGTCGAGGAAACTGCCGAAGTCACCTCTGTCGAAGGCGGTTACGGCATCGTGGTACTCGCGGTCGGCCTTGCCTTCCTGCATCGCCTGTGAGATCAGCGTCTGGTCGTTGTAACGGCTGGCGAACTGTACGACCTCGGCCCTGACGAAGATGTCGCTCTGGCGGATGGGCTCCTTGAGCGTGATGCCTTCGAGCGAGGTGCAGCGCGAGAGGGCCACGTAGGTCTGCCCGCCAGCAAAGGCGCCCCCGCCGCCGAAGTCGATCTGAACCTGCGAGAACGTGAGGCCCTGGCTCTTATGGACGGTGATGGCCCAGGCCAGGCGGATGGGGAACTGGGTGTAGGTGCCGAGCAACTCTTCCTCGATCTTCTGCTCCCGCTCGTTGAACGTGTAGCGCATGTTCTCCCACACCTCGCGCTCTACGTCGAACTCCACGCCCTCCTCGTTGATGATGCCGATCACGCCCTCTTCCTCAGCGATGTAGTCGATGGTGCCGAGGGTGCCGTTGACCCAGCGTTTGTCCTTGTCGTTCTTGATGAATATGACCTGTGCGCCTGGCTTCAACTGTAGTTCCATCGGCGTGGGGAGCGAGGTCTCAGGGAAGTCGCCCTTGATGGTGCCGAAGAAGATGGAGGGTGCGCCGTCGAGGGCAGCGAGGTGCTGCTCGTTGATGTAGTCTACGGTGTCGCGGCGGGTGGCGAGCGTTATTCTTAATTGAGAATCGGGAATTGAGAGCGGAGAATTATTCCCAATGACGCGGGCATTGAGGGCATTGAGGTCGGACGTGGTGGCGGTATTGGTGCGGATGCGGTCGAGGATGGCGATGAAGGAGGAGTCGGTCTGCCGATAGACCTTGCGGAGTTCGACCGAGACGATGGGCATCTGCTGCCAGACCTTGGCGTTGAAGAAGTAGGGTGAGGGATAGAAGGGTTGTAGCAACTGGCGTTCGTCCTCCTTCAGCACAGGTTCCAACTGGTAGATGTCGCCCACCAACAGGAGTTGCTTGCCGCCGAAGGGTTCGGGATTGCGGGTGTAGATGCGCAGCACCTTGTCGATGAAATCGATGATATCGGCGCGCACCATCGAGATCTCATCGATGATGATCAGTTCGACCTCGCGCAGCAACTTACGCTGTGCCCCCGTGTACTTCAGCGTCTCCTTGATGTGGCGGCGGTCGTAGCGCGAGTCGTTGGGCAGCAGGGGATGGAAGGGCAGACGGAAGAAACTGTGGAGCGTGGAGCCTCCGGCATTGATGGCGGCGATGCCCGTCGGGGCGAGGATGACGTGCTTCTTCTTCGTGTTCTTCGACACATAGCGCAGGAAAGTAGACTTACCCGTCCCTGCCTTCCCAGTGAGGAAGAGCGAGCGACGGGTATAGTTCACGATTTGCAGGGCGTCCTGCCACTCCTTGTTGTCGAGGTCGAGTTCCATTTATTCCTCCTTCGTAGCCTCGCCGTTCTGGAGTTCCGTAGGCTCCTGTTTCACCTCTTCATCGCCATCAGGCTCGTGCGGTTTCTGGATCGGGTTGCCGAACTCGTCGTATTCGATGTATTCGTCGATTCCTTCGAGGTCGAGCGAGTCGGTATCGATGGAATCAGAGTCGGCTACGTGGTAGACGTACTGGCAGTTGAGATACATATCCTGCGTGATATTCTCGTCCTTCGGCTTGCTGAACTTGCCGTGATACTGCTTGAAGTTAGGATCGGCGAGCACCGACTGGAAGAAGTAGCCGCAGATGGGCAGAGCCGTGCGAGAGCCTTGTCCGAGTGCACCTGTACGGAAGTGGATGCTGCGATATTCTCCGCCCACCCAGGCACCAGACACGAGTTTGGGCGAGACACCCACGAACCAGGCATCGGAGTGGTTGTTCGACGTGCCCGTCTTGCCGCCGAACTCGGTATCCTTGTCGAACTGACCCACATAGCCCCACAGGCTCATCGAGGTGCCGCCGCGTTCACGCAGTCCGCCCAGCAGCATCTGCTGCATCAGGTAGGCACTCTTGTAGGGGATGGCCTGACGCTGCTCGGTGGGTGCCACGTAGATCTCCTTGCCGTCGCGGTCAAGGATGCGCATCACCAGTACCGGCTCGTGCATCTTACCGTCGTTGGCCACAGTGCAATAACTGTTGACCAGTTCCAGCAGGTTGACGTCGCTGGAGCCGAGTGTGAGCGACGGGGTGGGGTCGAGTTTACTCTTGATACCCATATTGTGGGCCGTGTTGACGATGTTCTGGATGCCCACTTCCTGTCCCAGTTTGACGGCGATGGAGTTGACGCTCTGTGCGAAGGCCACCTTCAGGGGCATCGAGTCGCCCGTGAAATAGCCGTTGGCATTCGTCGGGGCCCAGGTTGTTTCCTTCTTCTGCGCAGGATCCCAGACCTTCATTGCGAAGTAGGAGTCGTGGCGGCGGTCGCAGGGCGTGAGACCCTGATTCATCGCCTCGGTATAGACGAAGAGTTTGAACGTGGATCCAGGCTGGCGCATCGCCGTCACCTTGTCGTATTTCCACGAGTTGAAGTCCACGTCGCCCACCCAGGCTTTTACGTGCCCCGTCTCAGCCTCCATCGCCACGAAGCCGCAGTGCATGAAGCGCACCATATAGCGGATGGAGTCCATCGTAGACATCTGCTTCTCTATCTGGCCGCCGTTGTAGTCGAACAACTTCACCGTGTGGGGCAGGTTCAGGTAGTAGTTGATGGAGTCCTCGTCGCCCGCAAACTTCTTGGAGAGCAGTTTGTAGTAGGGCTGGCGCTTGGCGATGTCCTCGATGAAATGGGCGATCTCCACGTGATGCTCATCCTGCCAGGGATTGGTCGTGCCCCAGTGGTTGTCGAAGTTCTTCTGCACCTGCATCATCTGCTTGCGGGCAGCCTCCTCGGCGTATTTCTGCATACGGGTGTCGACGGTGGTGTAGATCTTCAGGCCGTCGGTATAGAGGTCGTAGCCGTTGTCCTTGCACCATTCCCGCAGGTTGTTGGCCACCGCCTCGCGGAAGTAGGTAGCCTGACCGTCGTAGGCGTTCTCCACGCTGTAGTCGAGGTCGATCTCGAGTTCCTTCAGCGAGTCGCAGACTTCCTGGGTCAGGTCACCGTGCTTTGCCATCAGGTCGAGTACGATGTTGCGGCGCTTCAGCGAGTTCTCCGGATTGATCAGCGGATTATAATAGGTGGTGGCCTTCAGCATACCCACCAGCACAGCGGCTTTCTCAGCCGTCAGTTCCCTCGGCGTGCAGCCGAAGTAGGTCTTGCAGGCAGTCTTGATGCCAAAGGCATTCGAGCCGAAGTCGACGGTGTTGGCATACTGCGTCAGGATCTCCTCCTTGGTGAAGAAGTATTCCAGTTTGTAGGCCGTGATCCACTCCTTGCTCTTCATAATGAGCATCTTCAGGCCAGGGATATTGCCAAGCAGGCCCGTAGAATACTCGGAACGGGTGCGGAAGAGGTTCTTTGCCAACTGCTGGGTGATGGTCGAGGCACCACGGGCATCGCGATGGAGCACATACTCCTTGGCGACGGCGGCAAAGGCCGTATAGTCGATGCCGTGATGGGAGAAGAAACGCTCATCCTCCGTATCTACGAGGGCCTTCCAGAACACGGGATTCACCTCGTCGAAGGCAACAGGGGTGCGGTTCTCGCTGAAGAACTTGCCGATCATCACATTGTCGGCACTGTAGATCTCCGAGGCCTGCGAGGGTCGCTTATTCTTGATGGTGGCCATCGAGGGCGACTTGCCGAAGAGCCACAGGAAGTTCATATCCACTGCGCCGAGATAGATGAAAAAGGCAGCGATGACAGTAATGACAATTGACACCACCTTTATGTACCAGGGGCGACCCTTATACAGACTCTTATACCAAGGCCAAATGCCTGTTATCCATTTCCATATCTTCTTCATATTCGTCTAAGATAATATGTAGTCGATTATTTCTTTCTTGTTGTCGGGGTGGAACCAGCGTATCTCTGGATCGCGCTTGAACCACGTTAGTTGTTTGCGGGCGTAGCGGCGGGTGTTTCCCTTGATGCGTTCTATGGCTTCCTCAAGTGGCCAGCGTCCGTCGAAAAACTCGAACAGTTCCTTGTAACCTACTGTATTCAGCGCATTTAATGAACGATGCGGATATAGCCCTTCAGCCTCCTTTAGCAGTCCCTGCTGCATCATTGCGTCTACCCGCTGATTGATCCTCGCATAGAGTTCCTCGCGCTCACGGTTGAGTCCGATCTTCACGATGCGGAAGGGGCGCTGCTTCTTCTCGGCCTTACGGAACGACGTATAGGTCTTGCCTGTCATGTGACAGATCTCGAGGGCGTGGACAACGCGACGGGGATTCTGTCTGTCAACGATCTCCCAGTGCTCTGGATCCAAGTGTCTCAATTCCTCTACCAAGGCTTCGAGGCCTTCCGCCTTCAAGCGTCGCTTCATCGTCTCACGCGTCTCGTCATCCACGGTGGGGATATCATCGATGCCATTGCAGACTGCGTCGATATACATCATACTGCCGCCCGCCATCAGGGCATAGTCGCGTTCCTTAAAGAGATCGTCGAGCAGGCTGAGCACCTGCTGTTCATACATCGAGGCGCTGTAGTAGTCGGCGAGACGGAGCGTTCCCACGAAGTAGTGCTTCACCTGCCGCTGTTCCTCGTCTGTCGGACGGGCCGTGCCGATGCGCAGTTCCTGGTAGATCTGCCTGGAGTCGGCATTGATGATGGGGATGTCGAAGTGCCTGGCGATGTCGAGACAGAGGGCTGTCTTTCCGACTGCCGTAGGGCCAGTGATGACGATCAGTGTCTTATCGGATGACGCCACGCTTCGAATTCTCAATAAACGAGCAGATATACTCCACCTCCTTCGAGTCAGGGAACTGTTCGCGGGCCATCGCCACACCGTCCTTCAGCACACCCTGGGAATAGATGATGCGATAAGCCTCGTGGATGGCTTCGATGGTCTCACGGGGGAAACCACGGCGACGCAGACCCACCAGGTTGACGCCCGCATAGCGCACAGGCTCCTTGCCTGCAATCACGTAGGGTGGAATGTCCTGCGAGGTGCGCGTACCCCCCTGGAACATAATGTAACTGCCGACGTGGCAGAACTGGTGGAACAGACAGGTGGCTGAGATGATGGCGAAGTCGTCGACCACCACCTCGCCTGCAAACTTGGTGGAATTGCCGATGATGCAGCCGTTGCCGATCACGCAGTCGTGAGCCACGTGCATATTCTCCATCAGCAGATTGCCGTTGCCCACGACGGTCTTGCCCTTCGAGGCCGTGCCCCGACTGATGGTGACGTTCTCGCGGATGGAGTTGTTGTCGCCGATCTCGCAGGTGGTCTCTTCACCCTGGAACTTCAGATCCTGGGGCTTCGTGGAGATGGAGGCACCGGGGAAGAACTCGTTGTTGTTGCCGATTCTCGCGCCGAAGTGCACCGTCACGCTGTTCAGAAACTTATTGTTGTCGCCGATCACGACGTTCTTGTCGATCACGCAGAATGGCCCGATGATGTTGCCGTCGCCCAGTTTTGCCTCTGGGTCGACAATGGCCATAGGATGTATCTGATTTGCCATATCTCTTTACTTGTTCTTAACGATTTGTGCTGTGAATGTTGCCTCGGCTACCACGTGGTCGCCCACGAAGATGTAGCCCTTCATCGACGAGATGCCGTGACGGACAGGGGCCAGCAAGTCGACCTTGAAGATGAGCGTATCGCCGGGCACCACCTTCTGACGGAATTTCACGCCGTCGATCTTCATAAAATAGGTGCTCCAGCGCTCAGGCTCTTCCAGCGTGTTCAGCACCAGCAGACCGCCGCACTGTGCCATTGCCTCGATCTGAAGCACGCCTGGCATCACGGGCTCCTGCGGGAAATGGCCTTGGAAGAAGGGCTCATTGGCTGTGATGTTCTTGATGCCCACGATGGTTGTTGCACCCAGGGAGATCACCTTGTCGACCAACTGCATCGGATAGCGGTGGGGCAGGAGTTCACGGATGCGGTTCACGTCCATCACCGGCTCCTCGTTAGGATCATAGAACGGAGCCTGAATCTCGTGCTTGCGGATTTCCTTACGCATCAGACGGGCGAACTTGTTATTGATCGTATGGCCTGGGCGGGTGGCAATGATGCGACCCTTGATGGGCTTGCCGATCAGTGCCATATCGCCGATGATGTCGAGCAGTTTGTGGCGCGTACACTCGTTGTCCCATTGCAGGGGCTTGTGCTGGATGTAACCCAGATCGGTGGCGTCGCGATGCTCCACGTGCAGCATGTCGGCCAGCATGTCAAGGCGTTCCTGAGTGGTCTGGCGCTCGTAGATAACGATGGCATTGTCCAGATCGCCGCCCTTGATGAGGTTGGCCTGCAGCAACGGCTCGATGTCACGCACGAAGACGAACGTACGGGCCGATGCAATCTCATCGGAATACTTCAGGGGATCGTCGAGTGTGGCGAACTGCGAACTGATGAACTTCGACTCGAACGAGCACATCGCCGTAATGGAGAAGTTCTCATCGGGTAGGATGGTGATGATGCTTCCAGAATTTTCGTCTTTCACCTCTATCTTCTTGCGGATCACGTACCAGTCCTTCGGGGCGCTCTGCTCCTCGATGCCCACCTCGCGGATCTTCTCCACATACTGGATGGCCGAACCATCGAGGATGGGGAACTCTGGGCCGTTCACCTGGATCATACAGTTGTCGATGCCCAAGGCGTAGAGGGCTGAGAGTCCGTGCTCTACAGTCGACACACGGGCATCACCCTTGGCGAGCACTGTACCACGCTGCGTGTCGACCACGTTCTCAGCGATGGCATCAATCACCGGCTCTCCCTCCAGGTCGATACGCTGGATCTTATAGCCTGTATTCTCCGCAGCGGGGTTGAACGTCACCGTCAGGTTCAGGCCTGTGTGAAGTCCCTTGCCGAAGAGGGAAAAACTACCTTTCAATGTTTTCTGTTTCATATCTTTTCTTTCGTTATTTCAATCTTTCTTTCCCTTCAGTTCGTCGATTTCCCGCTGCAACTGGGCAATCTGCCGATACATATCAGGCAACTTGGCATAGATGGCCTTGGCCTTGAAGAACATCTTCGGATCCATAGCGGGCGAACCGATCAGCGTCTCGCCGTTGCCCTTGGTGTTCTTGATCACACCACACTGGGCGCCGACGAAAGTCTTGTCGGCCACGTGGATATGACCAGAGAAGCCAGCCTGTCCGCCGACCATACACCAGGCACCCACCTTCGTCGAACCAGCCATACCGACCTGAGCCGACATCACCGTGTTTTCACCGATCTCGCAGTTGTGGGCCACCTGAATCAGGTTGTCCAACTTCACGCCCTTGTGGATGATGGTCTGTCCCATCGTCGAACGGTCTACGCAGGTGTTGGCACCGATCTCCACATCGTCCTCGATCACCACGATGCCAATCTGGGGAATCTTGTCGTAACCCTCCTGGTTGGGCGCAAAGCCGAAGCCGTCGGCACCTATGACGCTGCCAGCGTGGATTGTCACATTATTTCCAATCTTACAACCCTGATAGACGGTCACGTTCGGATAGAGCGTCGATTTCTGGCCGATCGTCACGCCGTCGCCGATCACCGTGTGGGGATAGATCTGCGTGCCGTCGCCGATCACAGCCCCGTCGCCAATGACGGCAAAGGCTCCGATATAGACATCCTGACCGATCTGGGCTTTCTCTGAAATAGAGGCCGACGGGTCGATGCCCGTCTTGCGCGGCTGCATCTGAGCATAGAGTTGCAGCAGTTTGGCCACGCTCTCGTAAGCGTTCTTTACGCGGATCAGCGTAGCCTGAACGGGCTTTTCCAGCACGACATCCTCGTTGATGAGCACCACGCTCGACTGTGTGTCGTAGATATAGTGAGTGTATTTCGGATTGGAGAGGAACGAGATGGCACCAGGCTTTCCTTCCTCGATTTTTGCAAACGTATTGATGGCGGCATTCTCATTGCCTTCCACGCGGCCACCAATCATGTCAGCAATTTGCTTGGCTGTAAATTCCATATTCAAGTGATGTTAGTTACCTTTATTGCGCGCAAAGATAGCAAAAATTATTGGAAACGCTGATAACAGAGGTAATATTTTCTAATTTTTTTAGAAAGCAACTGAACATTTAGCAGTTCCGAGGCTTCTGAAATATCGCGTATTGTACCGTCTTTGTAAAGAATTGAGATGCTGTCATCATCCACGTTGTACATATCTTTCTGAATCGTGTTCAGGCTCATCATATAGTGGCGGGCGTCGGCCTGGCTGATGTCCATCTGCTGTGCAATGGTCTGGGCAATTTCCTCCAACCGCTCTTCGGAAACAGGCTCTTCGTGGACTTCCACCTTGAAGATATGGCGGTTCAGCATATCGGTGGCCAGCGTCGACAGGATCTTGTCGTCGTGGTGCTTCCAGGCCTTCATCGCGCTCCAGATGTCAGAGTCGTCGAGTTCTTCGTAGTAGGTCAGGGCCTCGGGATGCGAGGTGAACCACTGGGCATCGACGTCGTTCTGTAGGAAGTAGAGCAGGGCAGGGGAGGCGAACACCATCTGACCCTCCTGCTGCACGAGATGCTTGGCGCGGTTGAGTACGTTGACGAGCACCTTCTCATAGGCTACGCAGGTGCGATGCAGATACACTTGCCAGTACATCAGGCGTCGTGTGGTCAGGTAGTTTTCGAGCGAGTAGATACCTTTCTGTTCTACTACAAGCGAATCGTCTACCACGTTGAGCATCTTGATGATACGGGCCGAACCGATGTTGCCTTCCGTCACGCCTGTATAGAACGAATCGCGTCGCAGATAGTCGAGGCGGTCCATATCGAGTTGCGAGGAAATCAGTTGGTGGAGGAAGTTCTTGCCGTACTCGCCCTTGAAGATCGAGATGGCCAAATTCAGTTGTCCCTGGAAGTGGCGGTTGATTTCCTCCATCATCAGCAGCGAGATGTCTTCGTGGGAGATGCCGTGGATCAGTGTGTTCTCCAGGACGTGGGAGAAGGGACCGTGCCCGATGTCGTGCATCAGGATGGCTGCCTCTACGGCTTCCGCCTCAGAGTCGAAGATGAAATGGCCCTTCTGCTGGAGGTTGAGCACGGCTTCCGACATCAGGTGGAAGGCACCTAAGGAATGCTGGAAGCGCGTGTGTCGGGCACCTGGATAGACCACTGAGGCCAGTCCTAACTGGTTGATTCGGTTGAGCCGCTGAAACAACGGATGCTCCACGATGCCGTAGAGCAGTCCGCGAGGTATCTTGATGAATCCGAATACCGGATCGTTGATGATTTTTGCTTCGTTCACCTTAATTATAATATACGACTTAGTTCTTCTGCCATCTCCTGCTGGAGTTTCTTGGCAGCCTCGGCAGCGGCGGTGTGGAAGTCAGGGCCGTCAGAGGCGTAGATGATGCCACGGGAACTGTTCACCAGCAGACCGCAGTCCTTCGTCATACCATACTTGCAGACTTCCTGCAGACTGCCGCCCTGGGCTCCGACGCCTGGAACCAGCAGGAAGTGGTCTGGAACAATCTTTCGGATGTCTTCGAACATACGTCCCTGCGTAGCACCCACAACGTACATCATATTCTCGTCATTACCCCACTGCTGCGAGGTTTTCAGCACTTTCTCAAACAGCCGCTCGCCCTGAGGATCCTCCATCAACTGGAAATCGTGGGAACCTTTGTTCGACGTCAGTGCCAGCAGGATGACCCACTTGCCCTCATAGCCGAGGAACGGTGTCACGGAATCTTCGCCCATGTAGGGTGCTACGGTCAGCGCATCCACCTGTGTGGGGCCTTCGAAGAAACTCTTGGCGTACATCTTCGACGTGTTGCCGATATCCCCGCGCTTGGCGTCAGCGATGATGAAGTGGTCGGGTTGCTTCTCCCGCAGATAGCGGATCAGATAGTCGTAGGCGTGGAGACCCGGCAGGCCATAAGCCTCGAAAAAAGCGAGGTTGGGCTTATAGGCCACGCAATAGGGGGCCGTTGCATCGGAGATGGCGGCACAGAATGAGAAGAGTGTGCTGCCTAAGGCGCTCTGCTCGTCGGTACTTTTGGACTGTACGAGTTCCGTGAATGGCTTCGGAATCTTATTGATATCGGGGTCGAGACCCACGCAGAGAAAAGTCTGTTTCTCCTTGATCTGCTGTATCAGTTGTTGCTTGTTCATTGTTGTTTGATTTGGGTTGCTGTGGCACAGCAACAGACGGGACTAAAGTTCGGTTTCTTTCATGCGCTCGGCGTTCTCAGCCACGGTGAGGGCATCGATCATGGCCTGGATGTCGCCGCCGAGGAAGCCTTGCAGGTCGTGGGTGGTGTAGCCGATGCGATGGTCGGTGACGCGGCCCTGCGGGAAGTTGTAGGTGCGGATCTTGGCGCTTCGGTCACCCGTTGAGACGAGGCTCTTACGGCGGCTGGCGATATCGTCCATATATTTCTGGTGCTCCTTGTCGTAGATGAAGGTGTAGAGGCGTGAGAGGGCACGTTCCTTGTTCTTCGGCTGGTCGCGGGTCTCGGTACACTCGATGAGGATTTCCTCGGTCTCGCCTGTATTCGGATTCTTCCACATGTAGCGCAGACGGACACCAGACTCCACCTTGTTCACGTTCTGACCGCCGGCACCGCTGGAACGGAAGGTGTCCCACTTGATCTCGCCTTCGTTGACATGCACCTCAAACTTGTCGGCCTCTGGCAGTACGGCAACAGTGGCGGCGGAGGTGTGCATACGGCCCTGCGTCTCCGTAGCTGGCACACGCTGGACGCGGTGTACGCCCGACTCATACTTGAGCGTGCCATAGACGTCGGCACCGGAGACGGCGAAGTCAATCTCCTTATAGCCTCCGACGGCTCCCTCAGACACACTGGTGATGGAAAGGCTCCAGCCCTTCGACTCGCAGTAACTCTTGTACATCTTAAACAGGTCTCCGGCAAACAGGCAGGCTTCGTCGCCACCCGTTCCTGCACGGATCTCCATCTGTACGTTCTTTGCATCCTCAGGATCCTTGGGGATCAGGGCTATCTTGATTTCCTCCTCCAGTTTCGGCTGAAGGGCCTCGTTGGTGGCCAGTTCCTCGCGGGCCATCTCCTTCATCTCGGGGTCGTCCTCGTTGGCGAGTATGTCCTTCGCCTCCTTGATGCCGTTCAGGCAGGCGATGTATCGCTTGCGGGCATCCATGATGTCACCCAGGTCTTTGTATTCCTTGGTGAGTTTCACGAAGCGCTGCTGATCAGCGATGACGCTGGGGTCGGTGATCAGGGTCGAGACTTCCTCAAAGCGGGCCTCCAGGCCGTCGAGTTTTTGTAGTATGCTGTTATTCTCCATATTCAAAAGTTCCAAATTCGCTCTTAATGGTGAGGTGCTTCTTGCCTTCCTCGATATGACCGATGACCTGGGCATCGATGTTGAACGACTTCGAGATGGCAATCACCTGCTCGGCGATCTCGGGGCGGACATAGATCTCCATTCGGTGGCCCATGTTGAACACCTGGTACATCTCGCGCCAATCGGTGCCGGAGCACTCGTGGATGGCTCGGAAGAGCGGGGGCACGGGGAACATATTATCCTTCACCACACGGCAGTTGTCGCTTACGAAGTGGAGCACCTTGGTCTGGGCGCCGCCCGTGCAATGCACCATACCGTGGATTTCCGGGCGCAGTTCGTCGAGCAGGCGCTTGATGACGGGGGCGTAGGTGCGGGTGGGAGAGAGAACGAGCTCGCCCATGTCGGGCAGTTCGGTAAACTGCGACAATGTCGCAGTATACGGAACGGCATCCGTCAGCCTATATTTTCCGCTATACACTAATTTTTCGGGCACGGCGTGGTCGAAACTCTCGGGATATTTCTCTGCCAGATACTTGGCGAAGACATCGTGGCGGGCGGAGGTCAATCCGTTTGATCCCATCCCACCGTTGTAGCGATGCTCGTAGGTGGCCTGTCCTGTAGAGGAGAGACCGACGATGACGTCGCCCGGCCGGATATTGGCATTATCGATGACATCGGAGCGTTTCATACGGCAGGTGACGGTGGAATCGACGATAATCGTACGCACCAGGTCGCCCACGTCAGCCGTCTCGCCGCCTGTAGGCCAGATGCCGATACCCATCTCACGCATCTCTGCCAGCAGTTCGTCGGTACCGTTGATGATGGCCGAGATCACTTCGCCTGGCACGAGCATCTTGTTGCGCCCGATGGTCGATGAAACGAGGATATTGTCGACGGCACCCACGCAGAGCAGGTCGTCGGTATTCATCACGATGGCATCCTGTGCGATGCCCTTCCACACGCTCAGGTCGCCCGTCTCCTTCCAGTACATATAGGCGAGGCTCGACTTGGTGCCTGCTCCGTCGGCATGCATGATATTGCAGTAGGCTGGATCACCTCCCAGTATGTCGGGGATAATCTTGCAGAAGGCCTGCGGATAGAGTCCCTTGTCGATGTTCTTGATGGCTGCGTGCACATCCTCTTTGGCGGCACTCACGCCACGCATCATATATCTGTTGTCACTCATATCTCTGTGAAAATCTGTAAAAATCTGTGGCTGTAATCTGTGGCTTATTTCTCTTTCCCGTGCCAGAACTCCCAAGAGGCAAATGCCTGGAGCAGCAGCATCTCGAGTCCGTTCTTCACGTCGGCCCCATACTCGGCACCGCGCTTCATAAAGAGCGTCTGGTCGGGATTATAGATCAGGTCGTAGAGGATGGTGTGGTGGTCCATCGCCTCGTAGGGCAGGGGAGGGCACTCCTCCGTCTTGGGATACATACCCACCGGCGTACAGTTCACGATCACGTTGTACTCCCTGACCACCTCGGGCGTGATGCTCTCATACTGGATAGTGCCCGGACGCTCGTAGCGACTGACGTAGACCGGCTCGATGCCGAGCGACTTCAGACCGTAGCAGATGGCCTTCGATGCGCCGCCCGTGCCCAGTACCAGGGCCTTGTGGTGCCACTTCTTGTCGAGCATCGGCTCAATGCTCTGGGTGAATCCGATCACGTCGGAGTTGAAGCCCTTCAGCAGCGTCTTGTTGCCCTGATGGGTGACGCGGATCACGTTGACTGCCCCGATGGCTCTTGCCTCAGGACTGATGCTATCGAGGAAGTTGAGTACCTTCTCCTTGTAGGGGATCGTCACGTTGAGCCCCTTCAGGTCGGGCGTCTTCTCAATGATCTCCGGCAGCATGTCGATGTCAGAGATCTCGTAGTTCTCATACTTCGCGTTGATGCCCTCGTCGGCGAACTTCTGGTTGAAGTAACTGATCGAGAACGAGTGTCCCAGTGGGTAGCCTATTAGTCCGTACCTGTCCATCTTCTTGATTATTTTGTGATTGTCTTATTTCATTGCTATGTACATCGTGCAGATGCCGAAGGTCATGCGCTCGAAGAAGGCGTGGCGGAAGCCGATGCGCTTCAGCAGTTTCATCATCTCCTCGCCCTGCGGGAAGGCCTCGATGGTCTTCGTCAGGTAGGTGTAGGCGGCAGGGTCCTTCGAGATCATCTTGCCGTAGGCGGGCAGCACGGTGTGGGAGTAGAGCCGGAACAACTGCTTCATCGGGAAGTAGACAGGCTCGGTCAGTTCGACGATGCAGAGCCGGCCGCCGTCGATCAGCACCCGGTACATCTCCTTCAGGCCGTGCTCCAGGCTGGCGAAGTTGCGGATACCGAAGGCCGAGATGACACCGTCGAAATACTTGTCCTGGTAGGAGAGGGCCATGCAGTCCTCCTTCTCGAAGGAGATGTCGCAGCCGAAGCCCTTGTCGCGGGCCTTCTGGCGGGCGATGGCCAGCATCTTCTCGCTCAGGTCGATGGCCGTCACGTCGACCGCGGTGAAGGTTTCCACAGCAAGCAGGGCGAAGTCGCCGGTGCCGGTAGCCACGTCGAGCACGTGCATCGGGTCGTAGGTCTTCAGTTGGCGGAGGGCCTTGCGGCGCCAGTACTTGTCGATGTTGAAGGAGAGGCGGTGGTTCAGTTTGTCGTAGGTCGGGGCGATGTTGTCGAACATCTCCGCCACCTGCTCACCCTTCTTCCTGCGTGCGTCGTAGGGATTGATGTATTCCTGCCGGTATCGTGCCATAGTCGTAGTGGGTTCAGCGCTTATGGGCAGCGAGCCAGTCGCTGACGTTCTTCTCTATGCGGGCGGCGATGTCGCCGTTCTCGGTAGCCTTGTCGAAGGTCTCGCCGACGATGTTCTCGTACAGTTCGATGTAGCGCTCGCTGACGCTCTCGGCGTAGTCGTCGGTGATCTCGGGCATCGTCTGGCCAGGCTCGTTCATGAAGTCGTGGTCGATCAGCCACTGGCGCACGAACTCCTTGGAGAGTTGCTTCTGCGGCTCGCCCTTAGCCAGTTTCTCTTCGTAGCCGTCGGCATAGAAGTAGCGACTGGAGTCGGGGGTGTGGATCTCGTCGATCAGGTAGACTTTGCCGTCGCGCTTGCCGAACTCGTACTTGGTGTCGACGAGAATCAGGCCGCGCTTGGCAGCGATCTCCTGTCCACGGGCGAAGATCTTGCGCGTGTAGTCCTCCATCACGGCGTAGTCCTCAGCGCTGACCAGGCCCTGGGCGATGATCTCTTCCCGGGAGATGTTCATGTCGTGCCCCTCGTCGGCCTTTGTCGTCGGGGTGATGATCGGCTCGGGGAACCGCTCGTTCTCCTTCATCCCGTCGGGCAACTTCACGCCACAGAGTTCGCGGCAGCCGTTCTTGTATTCGCGCCAGGCTGAACCGGTCAGGATGGAGCGGATGATCATTTCCACGCGGAATCCCTCGCACTTCAGACCCACGGTCACCATCGGGTCCGGCGTGGCCAGTTTCCAGTTCGGGCAGATATCCGTCGTGGCATCCAGGAACTTGGCGGCAATCTGGTTCAGCACCTGGCCCTTGAAGGGGATGCCCTTCGGCAGGACCACGTCGAAAGCCGAGATGCGGTCGGTAGCCACCATCACCAGCACGTCGTCGTTAATGTTGTACACGTCACGGACCTTGCCGTGATACACACTCTTCTGTCCCTCAAACCGGAACTCAGTCTTTGTCAATGCTTTTGTCATATTCCTCGTATGCGTTTACTATTTTCGTTACAAGTTTGTGGCGCACGATGTCCGATCGGTCGAGATTCACCACACCGATGCCCTCCACATTATTTAATATATGGAGCGCCTCGATCAGTCCCGACTTCTGGGAGTGGGGTAGGTCGATCTGCGTCATATCGCCCGTGATGATCATCTTCGTGTTCCATCCCATGCGGGTCAGGAACATCCTGATCTGCGCCGGTGTCGTGTTCTGCGCCTCGTCGAGGATGACCACGGCGTCCGACAGCGTACGGCCTCGCATAAAGGCCAGCGGGGCGATCTGTA
>FLNX01000477.1_pt1 | contig 23099 bp, 6 predicted proteins | sample 1140341 | NCBI WGS metagenome assembly FLNX01 (sample SAMEA3878208, study PRJEB12797) | bioreactor metagenome | biome: Moose rumen | place: Sweden | collected 2011-10
GTTTTAGGGCGGCAGCCCTAGGCGAAGGGGGTGCGGCGCAACAGAAGTGCGGCGCAGGGGGAAGGCTTTCCCCCGCATGATGGCAGGGGCTCTTGCATAAAATGGCGGAGTAAGGTATAGTTATAGCAGTATGACACTTTGACAGATTTTGTCATAAAGATAGGAGATTCTATGGCTAAGAAGTATGCTTTTTTGTTTCCGGGACAGGGTGCTCAGGCGCAGGGCATGATGAAAGATGTGTGCGATGCATTTCCTGAAGCACGTAAGGTTATTGATGATATTTCTGCAATTACAGGAAAGGATATCACCAGATTGTTGTGGGAAACGGAACAGACTGAACTGAACCGCAGCGATAACAGTCAGTTGGCAATTACTGCCGGAAGCCTTGCAGTGATGGCTGCTTTGAAGTCAAAGGGGATTGAACCCAGTGCGGCTATGGGATTTAGTCTGGGTGAGTTCCCGGCCTTGTATGCGGCGGGTATCCTTTCTTTTGAAGATGTGATTAAGATTGTCGTGCAGCGTGGAACTATCATGCAGAAGGTCTGCGAGGATATTGCTGCCGCAAATGAAGGACATGCACCGGGAATGACGGCTGTGCTTGGTCTTCCGCCTGAAAAGGTTGAGGAGTTGGCAAAGAGCGTAGAGGGTGCCTACGCCGCAAACATGAACAGCGTAAAGCAGACAGTTGTAAGCGGCACTTTTGACGGACTGGCAGCGGTGGAAGAAGCGGCTAAAAATGCTGGTGCCCGCAGAACTGTTCGTCTTGCTGTTGCAGGTCCTTTCCACTCACCGCTCATGCAGGCGGCTGCAGACGGATTTAAGGCGGCTCTTGAGCCTTACACATTCTGCGACCCCAAGATTACGCTCTTTAGCAACGTAACTGGAAAGAAAGTGACTGAAGGGGCTCCTGCAAAGGCAAGTGCGGTAGACCACCTGACAAACCCGGTGCGCTGGACGGATGAAGAAAAAGTCCTGGCTGATATGATTGCGGAAGATTCTGCAAACGAATGGGTATTGCTGGAAGTGGGACCTGGAAAAGTTTTGAGCGGCCTGTGGGGTCAGACGGAACTGGGTGCGACTTTGCCCTGTACGCCAATCAATACGGCAGAAGCAATTCAGGCACTGTAAAGGAGAAGGGTATGTTGTTGAAGAATAAAAAGGCACTGGTAACAGGTTCTAGCCGTGGTATTGGACGCGCGATTGTTGAGGCTTTCTTGAAAAATGGTGCGGAAGTATGGGGCTTGTGCTCTAAACCCAGTGCGGCAAAGGCTGATTTGGAAAAAATTGCTGCTGATAACGGTGTTGCATTCCATGAAATTTGTGCGGATGTGGGTAATGCCGAGCAGGTGACGGAAGTGGTAAAGGCGGCGCTGGCAGAGGCTGGCACCTTTGATGTTCTGGTGAACAATGCGGGCATCACGCGGGATGGGCTTTCTTTCCGCATGAAGAAGGAGGACTGGGACGACGTGCTCCGCGTAAACTTGACGAGTGTCTTCCTGATTACACAGATTGTTTCCGGCAACATGATTCGTGCAAAGGACAAATCCTGCTCAATCATCAACATGTCTTCCATCGTGGGATTGCACGGGCAGGGAGGACAGGTGAACTATGCGGCAAGCAAGGGCGGTGTCATTGCATATACTAAGGCATTGGCAAAAGAAGTGGGAAGCCGTGGCGTGCGTGTAAACGCAATCGCTCCGGGCTTTATTGAGACCGACATGACTGCTGTGCTGAAAGACGACATGAAGGCTCAGTGGGTTGATAGCCTGCCCCTCAAACGTGCTGGAAAAGCTGAGGACATCGCAAATGCCGCGCTTTTCCTTGCAAGCGACCTGAGTACCTATATTACCGGTCAGGTTCTTGGCGTAGACGGGGGAATGGGCGCGTAACAAAAATACATCCATGTATTTTTGTTACGCCGCGCAGATTTCAGCGGTGCTGAAATCTGAAGTTGGTTGGATTCCGCCCTCCATGGCGGTGGCGTGCTGGCGCACGGTGGTGGGTGTGAAAAGCAAAGTTTTGATTGATATTTTTAGGAGAAATAGTATGAGAAGAGTTGTTGTAACAGGTTTGGGTTGTGTTTCACCAGTGGGAAATTCGGTGGACGAGACATGGGCTGCATTGCGTGCAGGAAAGAGTGGCATTGCTACCATTACTCATTATGACAATACAAACTTTAAGGTAAAGTATGCGGCAGAAGTGAAGAACTTTAATGCTGCTGACTATATGGATTCTTCTGCGGCGCGTAAGATGGCTCTGTACTCACAGTATGCTGTTGCGGCTGCAAAAATGGCTCTGGATGATTCAGGGCTGATGGGAAAGAGTGATGTGCTTGAAGATACATCGGTCTACCTTGGTGTGGGCATTGGTGGTCTTGAAGTGACTGAAAACACAATGAAGGCATATTTTGATTCAAATCAAACCCGTATGCCGCCGCTGACCATTCCTGAATTGATTCCCAACGAGGGTGCAGGAAATATTTCTATGGCTTTTGGTCTTCACGGCGCAACACATACTGTCGCAACGGCTTGTGCTTCTGGTACTGACGCAATCGGAAACGCATTTGATCAGGTTCGCTCCGGCCGCTATGATGTGGTATTGGCTGGCGGTGCTGAGTCAACACAGTGTGGCTATGCAAACTTGGGATTCCAGATGCTGCATGCCCTTTCTTCAAAATGGGTTGATGACCCCACAAAGGCAAGCCGTCCTTTTGACAAGCAGCGCGACGGTTTTATCATGGGTGAAGGAAGCACGATTCTGGTGCTGGAAGAATATGAACATGCAAAGGCTCGCGGTGCAAAAATCTATGCTGAGGTTGCAGGCTATGGCGCATCAAGTGACGGTTATCATCTGACTGCTCCCAATCCGGACGGTGTTTGCGGTGCAAAATGTATGACTATTGCCATGAAGGATGCTGGAGTAAAGCCTGAGGAAGTGACCTACTACAATGCACACGGAACTTCTACCAAATTGAACGACTCTGGCGAAACTAAGATGCTGCACATTGCGTTTGGCGATGCTGCAAAGAAACTGCATATTTCATCAACAAAATCAATGACTGGTCACTGTCTAGGTAACGCAGGTTCTCTTGAGGCCATGATTTGTGTCAAGGCGATTCAAGAAGGTTTTGTTCCGCCGACGATTAACCTTGACGAAGTTGATGTAGAGGGTGGCTGTGACCTGGACTACACTCCCAACAAGGGACTGGACATTCCGGTTGACGTTGCCATGAGCGCAAACTTTGGTTTTGGCGGACACAATGGCTGTCTGGTCTTCAAGAAAGTAAAATAAGGGATAAGATTATGGAAGCATTTACTGATATTGAAAGCCTGTTGCCCCACAGAAAGCCATTTTTGTTTGTGGATTCAATCGACAGCTATGACGACAATGGTTGTGTGTGCCACAGGACATTTACGGACGAGGACTTTTTCTTTAAGGGACACTTTCCCGAGTATCCGGTTGTTCCGGGCGTTATTCTGATTGAAACAATGGCTCAGGGTGGCGGTGCAGCCCTGTCCCTGCAGAAAAAATTTGACGAGGGCAGTCTCTTCTTCCTCGCCACGGTAAATAACGTAAAGTTCAAGCATCAGGTGCGCCCCGGCGACAAAGTCCGCATGGAAGTCGTCAACAAGCGCTGCACCAAAAACATGGTAGTCCAGGAAGGCAAAGCCTACGTCGGCGACACCCTCTGCGCCCAAGCTGAGTGGATGTGCCTCGTAGGAAAGGGCAACTAATGTACTGAGCCACGAAGCAGAATGGACGGGCAGGTGCGCAAGCACCAAAGTCAATAATTACCAATACCCGCGCGGCGCGAAGCGATGCATATGCTGAGCGCCCTTTTTCATTGCAGGTGCCGCACATCTTTAAAATGTTGTTATATCAACTTATTTATTTGAATTTCCGACAATTATAGTGTATAATACTATGTATAATTGCGGTAAAGTCTCTTTTCCGCGCATTTTCTGCAGAGCAGAGTAAGTCTGTGAGGAGAAATGTATGTTAAAAAAGTGTTTTTTTAAGAGTGTAGTAGCAGGGATGGTTTTTGGGGCACTGGGAATGGTGCTTTCCTGCTCGGACAATGTTGGTTTGGGTGAATCCGTTGATACGGAGGCTCCGACCATTGAAATCGCTTATCCGCCGGCATCTTCCGTAATCCGCGGTACCTTTGTCTTTGCGGGTAGCTGGAAGGATGACAAGGGGGTAAAGTCCGTTACGGCATCAATTACCAATACAGCCACCAAGCAGACCTATCCCGCAAATGAAGTTATTCTGGGTGAAAACAATACCTGGTCAGTCCTTGTGAACAACTATAGCGAGGAAAATGCTGATTACGTGAATTACTGGCAGCTTCCTGACGGTAAATACGAATTGGGCGTGTACGCAACGGATAATGCCGGCCACAAATCCGGCACTACAACTCGTACTTTTGAAATTGACAATACGGCTCCGGTAACTGTTTTGACCAGTCCGGGAAGTACTTCAACCTATACGGCATATGGTTCAACCTTTAGTGTAGAAGGTACTATTGCCGATGAGCATACAGTTGATTCTCTTGCGGTAACTATTTACGATGAAAACGGCAATGTACTTGATTCTACGGCGGAATCTCCCTATACCGAAACAAGCGTTCAGACAGCGGGCGGTACAAGCGTTTCCCTGCTGAAGTTTTCTGAAAAGCCTGTGACTACGGTGCAGACCCGCTATGCGAATATTTATGGCGAAAACCGTGACGGCGGTACAAAAAAGTATTCCTGTACCATTTATGTAACGGATAATGCCCGTCTTTATGGCGAGGAGCAGTACAAGGCTTTTCTGGAGTCAAAGGGAACTTCTACTGATGCTTCCGCAGAGACACTGGGAAATGAAACATCTGTTTTCTATTTGAATGCCAGTGTATACGAAACACTCCTGAGCAGCGTAAAGGGCTATGGACTGAGCGTTGCTGAATTGATGACGATTATCAACGGTACTTATGTGGCCAGTGACGATACATCTGCCCGTGCGGCGGGAAGCAGTGTGGTGGCGGGTACGCTTACTAAAAGTCAACTCAAGGAAGTGCAGTCTCTCCTGTACGGTGAAAATTCTGTGGCAGTGGACACATCGGTAAATCACCTGCGCTTTTCTCTTGACCCGGCGGTTAATCCAACCTATGCGGTGAGTGGCTTTGCGCTGGAAGATTCTCCCAATGGCACAAAGAATCAGACTGTTACCTTTATCGTGAGTCCGGGCTTGGATGGCACTCAGTTCCGCCCCAATACATTTGAAGTCTACCTGCTTAATTGCGGTGCGTACAGTGATGAGGCAGGCTTTGACCGTTCAAAATACACAGAATTCCTGGAAGACCCCGCCACTTACTATGGTGCGCACAAAGATACGACGATTTTTGTAAGCAGTTTTGCAGATACATATACGGATGCTGATACGCTTTCTTCGCTGACGGCAACCTTTAAACTGCCCGAAATTGTTGCGGACAACTGGTATTGTATTGGTATTGCCGGCCACGACCTGGATGACAATGAACTTATTCCGGACGGTGTCTTTGGCTTTATTGGTGCGCTTTCTGGTACGCCGCCTGTGGTTGGCTTTGAGCAGCCGGTAAATCAGGCGATTCTGGGAAGTTCCGCTGACCTTACCTTTACGGGAGAAATTACTACAACAGAAGTCAAACTGGATAAAGTGACGCTGACTGTTGATGTGACCGATGTTGAAAACGGCTCAACGGTTGGTTCTTTCAAAGTGTCCAATGTGGCAAGTGACGCAGACAAGATTGTGAGCTGGAATCCTGATGTAGAAAAAGATGACAATGCCAAGTTCAAATATGCCTGGAAATTCACCCTTACAGATGCTCCAGAATACAGCAAGTATAAGGCTGAGTCAGGCGACAATAGAATCTACATGTACACCGTGACCGCAGAGGCAAGGGATGCTTCTGGTGGCGAAAATACGGCAAACCGCACGGTAACCGTTGATACAGTTCCGCCGGAGGTGACGATTACTTCTGTCATTCCCTCTGTTACAGGCTATACGGATGCAAATCACTCGGATGCAAGTGCTGTCTATGTAAACGGCACGATTACCATTACGGGTGCAATCAACGAAATGAACTTGAAGAGCGCAAGCTACACGGTATTTGTTGACGGTGCTACTGTAAAAGACGCCGATGGAAAGGATGACGAAAACTATACGAATGTTCCCATAAAGACAACGCAGTTTAAGATTATGATTGATACGACTGCCTTGACGGATGATAAGCCGATTAAGGTTGTGGTGACGGCAATCGACCGTGCAACAGGAACATTGGTGACTGCACTGGACGGAACCGTGGGTAACGTAGGAAGTTACAGTACGTCGGCCTTGATTAGTGATGGAGATACAGAAAAATCCTATAGAATCCTGCAGGAAACGGATAGACCTGTCTTACAGCCTACCAATGCTGATACGAAAATTACCAGTGAAGATGCCATTATTGCGGCGACAAAAAATGCTGACGCATTGAATACCAATATCTTTAACCTGGGCGACAAATTGCAGGCAACGGTAAGCGATGACGATGGTGTGGCCAGTGTTTCTGTAGGCTATCGCAAGGCTGGTTCAACGGACGCATTTAGTCCGCTTGCCGCTAACTACACGGCTTCAAATAATTCTCTTACTTCCGCGCTTCCGTCTGACTACGGTGTGTATGAAATTCAAGTGAAGGCGGTGGACTCCGTAACTGACCGAACCGCGGACTTTGCAGAAAACGGAACAAGCACAACATGCTTTGTGGTGGCCATGGATGATGGTGCACCGACATTCAGTAATGTCCAGCCGGCAGATAACGGCTACTATGCTGAAAGCTTTGCCGTGACAGGTGTGATTACCGATAAGAGCGGCGCGGTAACACTGCAACTTACCAGCGTAACGGATCAGGGAAACAGTGAAAGCTATGCGTCTGCGGTAAGCCTGAATGATACCGCTGACGGAGCAGACTTTAGCGATAAGATTACGGTTCCAGCAAACAGTCAGACTTATAGGATCGTCTACAAGGCAACCGATAAGTATAATCAGTCTAAAGAATATGCTATCAGATACATTGTAGATAAAGAAGCACCAACAGTTGAGCCACCAAGCATAGAAAACGCTTCGCAAAGTGGCGGCTGGTTCAACTCTACTAGCCCGCGGGTAACGGTAAAGGCAAAAGACAACGAGGGCGGTAGTGGCGTAGCAACGGTAAAAGCCTATGTGCTTAAAGATACGGAAGTTCCTGCAGACCTTGCGGACTATGCCGTTGAGAATGCAACTGGTGTTGATTTAGCGGCAGGAACAAAAGATGCTGATGGCTATACTCCCTATGCGGGCGTTGTTTCTTTGCAGCAGGGAAAAAATGTCGTTATTGTAGTGGTAACCGATCAGGCGACGAATAAAACAAGAGTCAAAACGGATGTCATACAGGTGGACACCCTTTCTCCGACCATTACGCTTTCAGCCCTTTCTGACACGCTTATCAATAAAACGGAATGGGAAAACCTTTCATCAGGCCTAACCCTTACGCCGACTATTGTGGATGAAGGAAGTGGCGTTGTTTCCGCATGGCTTGATAGGCAGAACACGGAAGCAAAAGAATCTGATGCCACAATAAAAGCCACGACTGATGCCGTGACAAGTTCAAGCGGCTGGACTGCCCAGCTGGTCATTCCGCAAAGTGCTCTTACTGACGGAAACCATGTCTATTACGTGTGGGCAAAAGATGCTGCGGGCAGGACTTCTGCTTCTGAGCCCATTTCCTTTACGGTAGATAAGACACCGCCAGAGATTGAAGTAAACGCCTTGTCTAACAATGGACTGTATACAGAAGCAAATGTAACGAACCTTGATACGACGGCACGCACGGCAAAATACTCCATTGCGGGTTCTTGGTCTGATGCGGTTTCTGGCACGGAAACATTGCAGTATACACGTAACGCAAATCCGACGGAATTGACGGCAGAAGGAGAAGACCCCGCTGCAGCATGGGTTACCATTCCTCTGTCTGATAAAGCGGCTGGCGTAAAGTTGAGCTGGACAAATCTCATCGACGTTACGGAAAGTTCTGGCAATACGATTGCTTTCCGTGCAAAAGATACGGCAGGAAACATAACGGCTTCTGACGGCTACAAACTCTTTACGGGTATCACCTTTGACTTTAGCCTGCCGGTGATTACGCTGACACAAAGGCCTGCTACGCAGACTAAGGAACAGGTGACCATAGGCGGCACGGTAGAAGACAAACTTGCCCTCTCGAAGGGAAATATCAGCATTGTGGTGACGAAAGGCACCGAGGCACAGACTGTTACTCCGACTATCACTGAAACCACAACGGGTAAAGCATATTCATTTGACCTTACCATTCCTGCAAATGCTGACCACTCAAACGATGGCGACTGGACGGTGACGATTGGCGCAAAGGATGGTGCAGGACGCGATGCAGTGCAGCAGAAGGTGGCGGTAAAAATTGATACTACCGCGCCAAGTGTGGAAAAACCGACGCTTTCCACATCAAAAGGTTCTGAAAAAGACAGCGTCTACTACTTTAACGGTTCAGACATTCCGACGGTTGCCGTAAGTGCTTCTGACTCAGGCACGGGAATTGCCTCGGTTGCCTACGGCATTGTTTCTGGCACTGCAACGGCATGGTCAGATTCCCTTGTACTGAAAAACATAACGGAAAGTGCAGACAAATGGACTGCAATGCAGATGGACAGTTCCGTAAGCGATAGATTTAAGGTAAACGTAACTGACTTTAATACGTTAGGTGAAGGTGATTACGTTGTCTTTGTCCGCGTGATAGATAGCGTGGGTAATACAGCCTATTCTGAAGGCTATCGAGTCTGCAACGATAAGACGTTACCAGTACTGGAAGAAACGGGTGCAGGTGATAAGCCCGTTGATGCAACAGGAAGGTCGTTTGACAGCGGAACCTTTACGCTGACCGGTACCGTTTCAGATAGCAATTATAAGGAACTTACGGTAACGCGAGATACAATCGATGGAGCTGCGCCAGTACTTACAGTAGCAAACGGTACATGGACATTGAAGCAAGATGTCGCTGATGATGAGCAATCACATACTTATACCTATACTCTCACCGCAATCGACTATGCGGGAAATGAAGCTTATATCAACGGTCGCACGGTAGAAATTGACCGAACGGCACCCACCGTTACCGTGGAAAAACTGAATGACAGTGCGGCTGAAGTTGGTGTATTCTCAACAAAAGAAAAGAACTGTATCTTTACAGGAAAGATAGAAGAAACAGGTTCTGGATTACATAAAGCCTATGCGCTACTGTACACGGGAGATACGGCTCCGGCTGATCCTGATGCGGCCACTGGTATCGCTTCTGGCGAAACAAATTATGCAAGTGTGAGCGTAAACAGCGACGGTTCATTTACCCACACCTTCTATGGTCAGGCGGAAGGAACCTATCACTTAAAAGTAGTTGCCTTTGATAAGGCTGGAAACACGAGTTCATTTACTCCCGTACAGGTTAATGTGGATAACTCAGCCCCGGTAAGTACGCTGAATGTAACGGGTAGTGCCAATGGCATTAAGCAGATTGCTGATGGTGTGGCTTCTGACGTTACTATTTCTGCTGATAACTGGAATCAGAAAACCGTTTACATTACGGACGGTACATTTACCCTAAGCGGTGCTGTTACGGATGCATTTGGATTTAGCGCAGATACGATTGAACTGTCTGTTGATTCAACCGTAGTGTCGTTTACATCAAAAACAGATAATTTTAATTGGAGTCAGAGTAGTGGCACATTCAACTGGACTTATACCCAGCCTGCTACAGACGGCACCTATACCTACAGCCTGAAGATGACTGATACGGCTGGAAATGAAAGGACAAATGAGTTTAAGGTACAGGTAGACACCAAGGCTCCCAACATTTTGAGCATCACCGCTCCAGCAAGCAATTCCAACCAGACGGGCGATGTAGTCTTGACTGGGCAGACCGCAGACGAGGGCGTGGGAGTTCAGAAAATTTCATATCAGATTTTAAAGGGCGATAATCCTGTTGCAATCAATGGTAAAGAGGCTATTGACGTGACGGCTTCTGGTGATGCAGAAAATACGCTGACGGGAAGCACTTGGAAGGCAAAAATCCCGACAGCTGGTTTGACGGAAAGCGGTCACCTTACGCTTAAAGTGACTGCAACGGACTATCTGGGTCATACGACTTCTGCAGAAAGAGTCTTCTATCGCGACAGTACGCCGCCTGTTTTTGAAGATGGCTATCCCAAGGTAACAACTCAGGTTTCTGCAGGGGAAAATTGGTTTAGGACTTCAACCCTCACCGTTTCTGCAAAGGCAACAGATGAAGAAAGTGACATTGCAAGCATTTCCTTTAAGGTTGGCGAAAACGGTGACGAAATCGCCATGACAAAGAACGAAGACGATACCTATTCTTCTGCAAATGTTGTCTGTAAAGAGGGTGACAATACTATTTATGTTCTTGCAAAAAACAATGTCTACGACGGCACAAAGGGCGTTACCACTAAGACTATTACTGTGCATGTTGATACCATTGCGCCTGAGTTTAGTACGCCTGCCTACAGCGGATTGATCTATGCGGCTTCCAATGCCAGCAACAATGATGTAACAGTAAGCGGCACTATCACTGAGGCTTTGGGACTTTCTGCAACTAATGGTCTGGTCATCACCGCAACACGAAAAACCAGTGCTGGTGGAAGCAGCGATAAAACCGAGAAAACTTATGACGCTGACAGCCTTAAAGAAATTTTGCAGGAGAATGGTGCTACAACGATTACTGCTCCATCTGGCGCAACTCCGTTGACGGACGAAAATAACAACTGGTCTTTTAAACTCCCCGCTGATACGGCAAGTCACTCAACTGACGGCGAATGGACATTCACGATTACTGCAACCGATCAGGCAGGCAATACGGCGAGTACAAAAGCAACGGTTCTGATTGACACCACCGCCCCGGCTTGGTCGGCTTCGGGAACTATTGCAAGCAAGGACTACTACTTTACTGTTGGTGGAAAAAAATATGACGCGGCAAACTGGTACAAGGATACGAACCTTTCCATTACAGGCTATTACATTGAGGACGTAACGGGAAGCGGTATTAGTACTGTTAATTATACGATTACGCCACCCATTGGCAGTAGTTCCAGCCAGCTGACGGGTAGTATCAGTCCAAACAGTGCAACAGGAATTTCTAAATTCATTTCAGAAGTAGCGGGCTTTGAAAACGGCTCTAGCCTTACCTTTACGGCAAGTGACGAAGCGGGAAATACTTCAACTGCCATCAATGAATATGTCATTAACATTGACAGTACCGAACCCGAACTTGACAGTAACTCCGTACGATATGCAGTGGATGGTGGTGATTCGAGGGAACTGGGAACATCAACCATTCTGACAAACGCAACAAAAGCAATTGTCATTACAGGCACGGTATCAGACGCGGCATCAGGCATAGACTTGGGAACGAACTCTGCCAAAACAATTTCTGCAACAAGAGGAAGTGTCGCCTATGACGCAAGTCAAGACGACACAAGCGGCAAATCTGCAACATTTACACTGACGCTTTCTACTGAAGTATTGCAGAGTAATCTGACGAACGGTGTGAACACCATCAACATCACCTTTAAAGACGTGGCGGGAAATTCTCATACGGCTACCGTGGCAACCATAAAGAAGGATGCTCAGGCTCCTGAAGTCAGCATTACGGCACCCACACTGACTAGCGTAAACAAGACGATTACTATTAAGGGCTCTGCGTCCGACAACGAAGAACTTGCCTTTGTGGACATTGCAATCAGCACGGACGGCGATGAAAACTACATAACGTTTGAAAACGGTAACGGTATTGATGCAACAAGCAAGCATCTCACACTTAGCAATAATGACTGGTCATTTGAACTTGACACGACAACCTATGCATCTACAGCGGAAGAAAAAAACATTACGATTAAAGTGACCGCTCAGGACAAGGCTGGAAACACCAAGGAAGCGGTAAAAGGCTATACCATTTCTCAGAACGGTGACCGACCGATTGTCAAAGTGACCAACTTGCAGAAAAATGGCGAAAAGTACGTGCTCAAATACGGTACGGAAGGCCAACTGACGGGAACGATTACCGATGATGACAGCACCTCCGATGCAGTGGTAAAAGTTCTGCGTGTGGCAAATGTGGCAAGTTCTGAAACCTTTGACGCAAGTGCATGGGATGATAGCGGCTGGACAAAATCGACGGTATCTGGCGTAATAACGTCAAGCCACGCTACCTATGGACGCACGGAACTCACGCTGGCCACCGGTGAATGGACATATTATCCTAAGGATCAGGCTGATGGTGCATATACACTCTACTTCTACGTGGAGGACAATCCGGGCACCACCTTTGCCACTACAAAGGCAGATGCATTGGCTCGTCCCTACTGGCAGTACAAGACCGATGAGAAGCAGGATAATGCAAATGGCATTGCATACAGCGTGGACGGTTCTTCTCCTGAAGTAAAGACCGCAGACGTAACGGCCTACGCTGATGAAGGCGGCACGACAGCCTATGGCGAAAAAGAAACGGTAGGAACTTCAGTCAACCTGGGCGGAACAAGAAAACGCTATGCCCGCTTTGTCTTTACTGCAGCGGATGCCAACGGTGTTGCAAGCATGACGGCAACGCTTAGCGGAAAAGATAAGGACAATCCAGAAAACGCAAAGGAAATCACGCTTTCTACCGCCACGGCGACTGACGGAAATTTTGCGGAAACATCTGACAGTACCCCTGCTACCTGGACGACAAGGCTTGTGGATATGTCTGTGTTTGCAACGGGAGCAGTGACTTTAAAGGTTGTTCCCACTGATCAGAATGGCTTGATTGGTAATGGTCAGTATACATGCAATGTGGACAATACGGCACCTGTTATTACGGTTACAAACCCCAGTTCTGCCACAGAACAGAACGGATCTATTTCCATTACAGGACGTGCGAGCGATGTAGGCACTGCGGGAACGAGCGACGTTTATTTTGCTATTCCATCTACAGATGAAAGTGCAGTATACGGAGGAAACCTGACTTTAACCTCTACCCCAGACGCATGGACATTTGCCTTTGACGGAACAAGTGCAAATAACAGTACGCTTGGCTCATATATTGTCCGTACGGTTGGTGCAAGTCAGACCTACAAGATTGAGAAAGTGTCGGGAGAAATAGCTTCTAATACTGATATTTGGAAAATCCGTGTATACTTTAAGGCGGTTGACGCTTTGGGAAATGAGTCTGAAAAAACGGATTACTTTATCCGCTACAATCCTAACGCTGATATGGCAGTGGCAAGTATCACCTATCCGTCAGAAAATGATTACATAAAAGCAGACGGTGCATCGCTCGGTTATGCTATCATCGGTGGTACTATCCGCACTACAGGTACGGTGACGATTGAGGACGTAAGCGTTGGTGTTGGCGCAGTATACATGCAGATTTGCCAGACAGACGAAAATGGAAATACTGACTGGAGTGACAATGCAAAGACCTATGTGTCAGATTTGCAAAAAGATGGTGCTAATGTATACACAGTGTATGAAAAAGATACAGCCGCAACAGATACGGGTTACACCATCACAAATGCGGATGAAGCCTGGTGGGGCATTAAGGCTGTTAATAAGTCCTATTCATGGAACCTCAATATCAATGAAAAGCAGGAATTAAATCCCACTTCAGGTACAAACAATATTGCCATTCGCGTGTGTGCCATGAACTCAAACGGCAAAATGGGCAACTGGTCTGAGCCTATGTACATTCATGTGGATAACGATGCTCCTACGGCGACCTATATGCTCAAGCAGTTTACTTCAGGACAGGCAGTTGCGAAGGCAACTTCAGCACATGCGGAAAAAGCATACAGTGCAGATATGTACATGAGAAATCCCAATGCTGACTGGTATATTGAAGTAAATCTTACCGACACCTCAGGAATTGATGGAGATTCAATTACGGTAAACGATACTGGTACAGGATTCCAGAAAGAATCATATACGGACAGCAATGGTAAAACGAGTTACTATGTCTATATTCCTATAACAAGTACATCTGGTTCTGCAAGTTACAAACTCTATGCCACTGACAATGATGCGACAAAACACAATATTCAGATTACTTTCTCCCTGAATATTGATAACAATGCGCCGACGGTAACAAGTCTGGTCAATAACACTGGTGAAATTGCCAATACCAAGTTGAGAAATTCAAACTACGGTGTGACCTTTGGCGCAACGGCAACTGATACTGGCTCTGGATTCAGCAAGGCGGCCTATTACTTCCTGCGTGATGTGGACGGAACAAAAACAGTTGAACTCCCCGTGCCGGATTTTGTAAGCGACACTACATGGCGTCTCGCATCTGCTGCAAAGACAATGACCGTGTCTGAAAGTGCAGTGTCTTTTGAGGCTTCTGCTACAACGGCAGGAGACAGTGTGGCTTTGGCGAACCTGACTGATGCAAGTGATACATCCGGACTGTATGGTGTGGTGTTGACGGGAAGCAGGGATAGTGCTACGACCTTTACCCATGAACTCGTCTCTGATTATGCATCGAAGGGTGTGATACGAAAAGGAAGCCTTGTGCGCATAGGCGGCTCCTACTATTTGATTACAGATTTGAATGGCGACACCCTTACCTTTGACGGCGAAGTGAGTGAATCTTATACGGATGCATTCTTTGCAATGGCATTTGTTGTCAACAACACCGAGGGAGAAACTCCTGAGACATGGACTGCTACCGATTCAGGCTTGCAGAGGACGATAACAAAGGATGACGGTGACGGATTCGTAGAGTCAATCAAGAAAGAGGGCAATACATGGACATGGGATACAACTGTGTGGGCTGGAGAACTTGAAGATGGTCCGCTGACTGTTAAGTGTGCTGCGTTTGATGTTGCAGGTAATGTAAACAGTGACGCTTCTGCCTATGTGATGATTGCAAACAACACGCCTCGTCTTACAAAAGTCTTCCTTGCGACCGACTTGAACGGTGATTCTGTCTATAGCGAAAATGAATTTGTGCATGGCTCGGTGTATGTGAAGGCAGGGAACACCGCTGTTGCTGATTATCTTGAAGCCCTTTCGGCCTCTAATACTGATGAAAGCCAGACGGCAGTTGTTACGGTGGGTGCAAGTGGCGACTGGAAGGACAGCAATGGGCAGCAGGTTCTTACCGGCACACGTTTCCGCATTAGTGACAGCACCATGGTGACTATGGAATTTGTAGGTGGCGTAAAAGAGGGCTACGAAGGGTACGGAAGCGGCAACGGTGATGTATATGCCTATGTTGCGACATCGGCTACGGCTCTTACAGAACCTGATTCAAGTCAAGCTCATAGTGCAGGAAGGGTTGCTAAGCAAAGCAGTGAGAAAGTAACGTGGGAAACAGCCGCTGCCTATAAGGGCATTGATGTCCAAAAGACAGATGTAACAGGCTCTTTGTATGGCTCTTATACTGAATCTACAAAAAATAACGACGAAGAGCAGTACTTGTGTCTGACACTGTGGGATTCAACAAAGGGAACGACGGTAGGCAGTACAGATACCCTTGTAGAGGGAAAAATTACCAAATTTGGAAGCCAGTATCAGGTTCTGAATATTCCGGTTTACTATGACTTTGTGGATGACAAGGAGCCAGAACCCAGCATTGAAGCCCCGACAGCGCACGAAGACGGCGGACACGTAGAACTGTCTGACACATTGCCGTCTGACACATTCAAAGATGGCTCTGGTGAATACGACAAAGATACGAAGGTTTCTGGCAAGGTCGTCTTTACCGGAATGGTAAGCGATGAAAAGCGCATTTCTTCTATAACACTCACGAGCGGAAAGGCAATAAACAATACGCTTACAGAAGCCGTGACAGTCGCCTCTTACGAAAACGGAATTCTCCAAGTGAAATCCGCCGCAAGCGCAACAACTGGCTGGAAATTCGCAATTACCGAAACGACTGCGGAAGAACAGTTCTCGCTTGCAGACGGACACAAAGTCCATTGGACGCTCACACTTGATTCAAGCTATGTGGAGGCCATTGCCGCAAGCGATGTCAAATTCACGCTCACCGCAAGCGACGGTCCGAACAGCGCACAGGCAGCCTATCAGGTGGACATCGTGCCCTATATTACGGGAATTTGGCGTAGTGCTACCACAAAATCAGTTGTCTCAAAGACATACCGCTCAACCTACGGTGAATATCCTGTAGCAATCGGAGATACCCTCACGGTAACAGGATATAACCTGCCGGATGCTGATGTGGCGGCAAATGCGACAGAAAGTACGTATGTGCGTGTAGGTGGTACTGGCGTTGCGACAACAAATCAGACTGCCAAAAAGCAGTTCACATTCAGCGTACCTGATAACTCCGGCGAGTTGACAGTGAGCGTCAACGGCATTTTGAGCCTCAACCATCGGAACAACAACTCTCTGAAGACGAACCAGGAAACTGCTTCAAGTGCGACAAACAACGCCAAGTCTTCTACCGTTGACGGCAATGTGCTCTATGACAACAGGTATATTCGTGTATGGGATGTAGGACATTACTTCTCAAGTTTATCTGACGGTAGTATGCCAACACTAGCAACTGATAATGAAGGCAATCTGTTCTCAACCTGGACTTTAATGGGTTCTGCAACAGTACAAATTCAGAAAGGTCTTAATACTGACAGTAAACCGCTGTATGTATGTTACGACCAGACTGATAAAGAAAGTTGGCTTGCAGTTGATAAGACACCTGGCACGACAAATGGTGAGATAAGCGTTATATACTTCCCTGCAAATGTTGGATGGTCTGGAACTCCTGACACAACAGGATATGCGCAGGCCGAAGCAATGGGTGGTGTTTGGGCTGCAGGTATTCCAAATGCAAACTTTAACAATAATGATTACTTCCGTTACGGAAACTTTGCTAATCCTGTCAATTCTAATGGCAACAGAAAGTATGTTTGGATTGCAAATAATCCTTATACATATACTGACAGTAAAATTGTTGTTGGAGGATGGCAGCTTGCAAGTGCTTCAATGCGTCGTGATGTAAGTCAGTTTACAAATGCCCGCACAGTTCGTAAGGGAGACAATATGCATTTTGCATATTATGATACTAAGAATCATGCTTTGAGATACACCTTCCAGGCAAACAATGCAACACCAAATGAGTATAGTTCGCAGGATAACAGTGTTACATACAAAAAAGCAATTTCAGGCTGGATTTTAGTCGATGGAAAAAATGATGGTCAGGATAGAATCCATGGAGGATATGAAGTTCTTAATGGCAGCGATACAGCAAATAGCATCTATAGTGCATTAACAACAAATTCTGTAACTCTTACAGCAGCTAGCAATGCTCTTAAAGGTAAGGCCTGTACAGTTGGAATTGCATATACAAATTCTGCTGGTAAATATTGCCTTGAATTGCATGAAGCACAAGGTGACGCAAATGGTCAAGTATTGACATTTACCGATTCATCAACAAATGGGGCCACTCTGAATGGAGATGCATCTGGGGCTTACAAGTGTATGGGTGGTTGTGTATACTATGGTGATTCTAATGTTGTATCAAAAGGTGCTACTCAAATTGATTCGGTCGGTGCACATTTAAGCCTTGATGTTACAAGTTCTGGTAACCCAGTTGTTGTATATTATGACTCTGATAATGATACATTAAGAATTGCATATTCAACATCTGCAACTCCTAGTATGTCCGCAAAAGCAACAGGGGCAGACACCTTTACCCGACAGTCACTCTCTGGCATTATCACTGGTGGTACTTATGTTCAGGCTAAGATTGATCCTAATAACTACTTACATATCCTTTATCGCGATGACGAAGGTAAATTAAAATATGTTAAGAGTACAAATGCTCCTGACGGTGCAAACTACAACATTGATAAAGCGGATATTATGGACATAGATACAGCAGGAACATACGGAACGCTTTCTTTAATTGGAAGTGGTACAAAAACAGATAATAAATATGCTACTTACACACCATGTGTTTCATTCCTCAACAGCGAAGGAACTGCGAACGGCGTAAAATATGCCATTCTCCGAAGCGTAGACACTGGAGACGGCGCGCTATCAAGCATGTGGGATACAATGATTGTTCCTGCCGTTTCCGGCAACTATGTAACTGGCGGTGAATACATCTACACCGAAGGATTCAATGGCTGGACTGAAAATAGTGCCGATATTACCGACAGCGTTAACACGGCAGAGTGTGATGCAATCATCGGCTACAACACAGGCCGCATGGATGTGCTCTTCTTAAAGCGCGAGAAATAAAAGTATCTATGAGGTCAAATGTCAAGTTTTTAAGCAAGGTCATTCTGAACACCGAAAGCGTCAAAGTCATTCTGAACGCTGAAAGCGTGAAGAATCCATCATGCATACCCTAAAATGACGGGATGCTTCGGAACTTCATTCCTCAGCATGACTTTTTGCCAAAACTTGAAATTGAACCTATGAGATAAGACTGGCTACAAGTGGCTGTCCTTAGTCGGAAGCCCCCTCGCTTTGTCTGTACACGTAAAAATTATTGCAACTGGCGAATTTCTTCGGCGGAGAGGCCCGTATACTTTGCAGCAAGTTCCACCGACAGCTTGTCCTGCAGCATCCGCCGTGCCGCTTCCAGCCGCGCATTGTGCTCGCCCTGTTCAAGACCTTGTTGTACGCCCTGACGCTCGCCCCTGGTGTAGGCGTACTGCTCTCTGGAGATGCAGTCGTGGACGAAGCGCTCGTAGCCGAACTGGTTCTCCCATTCCTGCCTGTCGCGGCTCATCGTGTCCAAGAGTGCCCGTGCCATGTCCATCTCCTCCTTGCGCGCGGCGAGCGTGGAAATCAGTTGCCACGCCTTTTGCTTTTCGTGCGCCATGATAAGCATAACCCAGAATTCAAGTTCTGACAACTCGTCCGCGGGCTTTCTGAGGCTCTCCGCAATCTTGGGCAACTCTATGTAGTGAATCTGCACGATGTCACTCAGCTCCGCATGGTCTTCCCACTCCTTGAAGAGGTAGGTGTGGTGGAGGCGGCGGTCGTCCCTTACCACGGTGAAGTCCATGAACTGAATCTGGTAGACGTGGGGGAGTAGGGCATACTGGTCGCCTGATGTGAGTGCGTTACGGGTGAGGCTGGCGGCATAGTAGATGGAGCGTCTCACCTGGTCGTCTTTATACATGGAGTTCTGGATCTCCACGTCAACCTCGCTTCCGTCGTCAAGTCGGCAGTGTATGTCCAGACGGGGGAACTTTCCGTCAAGGCGGGTGGGGAGGATCTCGGGGTTGAGCACGGTGGTGTCCGTAACGGTTCTGCCGATGACGGCGGAGAGCATCTTTCGGCGGCAGAAGGCGGACTCTTTGCAGTCCTTGGAGAAGAATGATTTGAACACGATGTCGTTCTTGAGGTTGAGGGTACGCCCCTGTGCTACGGCCTGGGCGGCCTGCTGCTTCACCTCCTCGTCAATCAGTATCTGGTAGTGCAGTCCCGGCGTGGACGGTATGATTTCTCTTTTCATTCTGTTACCTCGAAAATAGGATTTTTTCAGAGATGATTCTCTACACTATATATATAGGCAGCGAATTTGCATTTTAGGCTAAATTTTTAGGAAAAAAGTGGAAAAATCGTGTTGTTTTATGTATATGGTCAAATGGTGAGTTTCATGCTCTTAGCTTACGCAAGATCATTCTGAACGCCGAAATCGTCAAGGTCATTCTGAACGCCGAAAGCGTGAAGAATCTATCTTGCATACCCTAAAACGACGGGATGCTTCGGAACTTCATTCCTCAGCATGACTGTTTGCCAAAACGTGAAATTGAACCTACATATCTGTGCCATGCCCGTGATAATCGGTGTTCATCTGCGGTTTTCCACGCGTGTCCGTGGCTTTCGACAGGTTAAATTTGGCTAGCTCAGTGGCTTTTTTTCTGTGGGGTTTTGGTGTATACTTATGATAGAGGATTGTGTACCCCATGGCACGGTTGAATGGTCAGAGTGGATTTTCTCTTTTTTGGCGCAGAGTTTTGCTGTGCGTGCTCATGTGCGTGGGCGGGGGTGCAATCTATGCGGCGACTGAGTATAGGTGGCAGGACGGGCAGACTTCAACTGTTGGCGGGAATGCGGTTTATGAGTGGTCAAATTACAAGAACTGGCAGTATTTAGGAGTGGGCTGGCAGAATATTTCCGACTCATCTGCGGATTATCCGGGGCAGAATGCAAACGGACATGATAATACGACTGCAATTGTATACTTGAATACGGAGGATAATGGCGAAAATAATATTGTTGTCTATATTACAAATGACATCACATTGGGAAGCCTGTATATAGAAAGCGATGAGGGACAATCAGTAACATTGGTGCTTTCTGACGGTGTACAGGTAACGGTGGGGCATCTGATATTGGGCAATAAAGGCGGTAATGCAAAGGAAGTGCATTTTACTGTTTCAGGAAATGGAACGATTTCTGTTACTGAGGATATACGCTACAAAAACACATCTTCTGCATCTACAGTCACTTTGGAAAATAATGCGAAAATTACGGCTAAGAATATTGTTAATGAAAAATCAGGACAGGGTGGGGAAGTCTCATTTTCTGGTGATGGAACGGGAACGCTTTCTCTCAGTCAGGCTACGTCTACACCGGCAGGCGTAAGCATAGATTCATCTGTAAACTATGAAGACCAGAACACGGTAAAAGTGTACTACTGGGTGGGAACATCGAGCGATGCGTGGAATGAAAGCACTAACTGGCGCAAAGACAATGCAAGTGGAGCGCCTGTTCCGATAGGTCACTATCCTGGCTGTGCCAATGGAGACACGGCGATAATTCCTGGGGGAAAGACGGTCAACAATCTGACCTTGGCGGACGGCTCTTATTCGCTTACCATCAAAAACTCTACTAACACTACGGGAACTCAAGCAAGGGTGTCTATAGTAGGCACGGCTGAGGATTATAGCGCATCTTCCATTGCTGTTGAAGGTTATGTGCTTTTTAATAGCTGCAGGGTGGGTGGCTTGCAGGTATCAAGTGGAAAACTTCAGATATCAACATCAGCAGACAGCGACTTTGCACTCACAGCGACCAGCATAGAAGTTTTGGGCGATAGTGAATTCTTCGGCTATACAAGTGACTCTGTGACGGTATCAGGCAGTCTGACGGTAAAAGGCTCTTTTACAATGGCGCAGCGTACGGGAACTGGCGTGAAAAATGGTACTTTGACGATTAGGGGAAGCACATCAGTTGAGAGCGGAGGAAGTCTTACGCTTCCTGCAAAAAATGACAAGGGATTGCTGACTTCTGTTTTTGAAGGCAGTGTGACAAATAATGGTACATTCACAGGTGACGGATCGGTCTCCTTTAACAGCACGGTGTCCAACAACGGCACATTCTCCTGCGGAAGCGGAAAAATTATATGCAATGGCGATTATGAGTCTGGTGCAGGTGCTTCTTTTACGGCTTCGTCTGGAGATACGGTCTTTTATGGGAATGCGGATTTTTCTGCCGGCACTTTTACTCACGGTGGTGGCACGGTTCACTTTTTTACCACGAATACTGATGATTCACAAAAGACAATGACCACGTGCAGCAATCAGGACTTTTACCGCTTGCGTTTTGGCGGAAATGTAACGATTGTGACTAACGGAACCGTTACCGCTACTGAATTGCTCATGGAACGCTATGATAGTGTGACCGAGTATCTGTCAGCGGCCGCCTATCCCGAAGGTTTTACGGCCCGGATTACGGGAGATTCGCTCACAGTGGCATCAAGAACAGCGCTGACCCGAGTAAGTAACCAGGATGGTGTCATCGGATGTCTGCGGCTGGACTGCGACTTTGTTTTTAATAATGTATTAAATATGAGCAGCGGTACGGCTCTGGTGGTAGGGCAGGGAAAAACGGCGGAGATTGCTGGATTGTCAACAAATAATGTTTCTGATGAGTATTCTTATGCGATTGATGTGGAGGAAACGCTTAATGTAACTGGCAATATGACGTGCTACTATACGAATCTGCTGGTAGAGGCGCAGGGTAATCTTTCTGTGTCTGGCGATATTGCTTTTGAAAATAATCCTGCCACCGTGACGAAAGGAAATGCGGCAAAAATTGCGCTGGAAAAAGGCGATGAGGAAATAAAAAACTGTCTCTATACAGCGGCCGGTGGAATCGTTTCGGCTTCTTCCATTACGATGGCAAATGTGGCGACGGACACCAAGATTCAAAATGGAGGAACGATTACGGCTCCTTCCATAACAGGTGTTCCTTCCCTGATAAATTACGGTACGATTACGGCTGCAACAGAAATTTCCGCCAATTCGGTTTTCAGCAACAATATGATTAAGACGGCAAGTCTGACGGCGGATGACTTTAAGGCAGGCACAAGTGACAGTCGGGCAGGAACGCTGGAAATAACGGGAAACGGTACGCTGCAAATCAATAATCCAACAGAAAACTATTCGTGGTTGAACAATCTTACCATTGATGACGGAGCGACACTGACGCTTTACGCCTCACCCGCGGGTGAAAAGGCATTTTCTGTCTACGGCGACTGGACGAACCGCAACGCCACTGGCGGACTGGTGGTAAATGGTTATGCCCTCTCATTTAAGGGGGTTGAAAAAACGGTGAGCGGAAGCCAAGTCTTTTACGATGTGGACTTTGGCGAAAGCACAAGCATTACTGGGTCAAATACATTTAATGCCTTTAAAGCGGTAACACCAGGCAAAACGCTTACTTTTGGTGCAGGAACGAGCCAGACGATTTCTTCATCCTTTACCCTTGCAGGGGCGAGTGGCAGTCGGATTACCCTCAAAAGTGCAAGTCCGGGAACGGCATGGAATATTTCTGCGCCTGCAACTACGGAAGCGACATCCACAGTGCAGTATGTGGACGTAAGTGATTCCCATGCGACAAATATCATCACGGCGAAAAGCACTGCCACCGCCCCAGATAACGACAATGTGGACGGCGGAAACAACGTCAACTGGGTTTTTGCGGACTATACCTATACGTGGACAGGAAATACGAGTTCTTCTCCTGCGGTGGCGGCAAACTGGAGTCCGCAAAGCATACCTTCA
>FLNX01002757.1_pt1 | contig 23083 bp, 21 predicted proteins | sample 1140341 | NCBI WGS metagenome assembly FLNX01 (sample SAMEA3878208, study PRJEB12797) | bioreactor metagenome | biome: Moose rumen | place: Sweden | collected 2011-10
CCTTTCTTCTTCATCTGTTCTGCCAATTCTGGATATTCGGCTGCAAAGGTACGAAGATAATGGTAAACTTTGTAATGACTCATGCTTTTTCTTTGCATAATCTCGGGTACACGGAGGTGCTGGATGTGGAACATCTCGTAAACCTCCTTCATCTCGTTGATGCGGTCGGTGTCCTTCGCATAACGGCTTTCTTTTGGTTGTTTCACCATACTTTTTCAAACTTTTGGTGTCAACCTTATTTAAAATAAGACAATGTTTGTTTTTTGAGCTCAAAACTGTATATTGACAAAATTTGATTGCTGAAACAGACCATTTCAACTTTAACTATTTCAAGAGAGGCACTTCAAGCTTGTGAGTATGAACAGCATGTTGCAGTCCCTCGACATTGAAGGTCAGTGTAGAGACTTCGTCATTTACATCAAGAGTGACAGGAGCTCCCTCAAGCAATGGCAGGCAGCTATTACTACCCACGGGGAAGCCACAGCAAACGGGGATGCCACAGTTCCGCAAATGGTGGGTCAGCATTTGTTCAACGCTGTTAAACTGAAGGTCGTACTTAATAGCATTAAACTCTCCAAGGACAATGCCTTTCACACGATTGAGCACGCCCTGCAGCCGCAACATATAGAAAAGGCGGTCTATAGAATGGAGTGACTCTTCTATCTCTTCAATAAAGAGTATAATGTCTTGACCTGGCAACAGGTAATAATCAGTACCTGCGAGTGGCGAGAAACTCGACAAGTTTCCACCTACGAGCAAGCCCGTGGCATGCCCAGGGCAATTATAGGGGGTTGAAGCCACCGAATACTGCGGTAACGTTCCGAACAGAATATCGTGCAACAAACTGTTGGAAAGCTCCTGTTTTCCTGCTAATTGAAGTGACATGGGGCCGTAGATGGACATCACACCAGCTGCAGCCACAGCACACAACAACACTGAAATATCACCGTGGCCTATCACCCACTTTGGGTGCTGCTGAAACAATGACTGCGGAATACGGTCAAGCAAATGAATGCACCCATAACCGCCACAGGTGCAGATAACGGCTTTTATATCATCGTCTTCAAGAGCCCAGCGCATATCAGCAGCTCTCTCGTCGCCCGTTCCGGCATAGGCTTCTGCATCAATGCAGTCAACATTCTTACCGACAACTGGCTCCAGGCCCCAACTTCTTAACACTTCAGCAGCTTGGCTGATGGCCTCTCCTGCCAACCAATAGGAAGGAGAGACCAAGGCCACTTTATTACCCTTCTTCAAAAATGAAGGCTGTACAATCTTTTTACCTGTCATTAAACTTATTTTAATTTTATCACTTTTTTATTAGATGATTTGTAAACCGATGCGAATTTAGTCATTTTTTTAAGAAAACGACATTGTAAGCATCAACAGGACCGCTTTTTGTAAATTCTGATAGTTTTTTTGTAAATTATGAAAGTTTGTTCTTGACGTTTCTCATTTTATTTGACTAACTTTGCAGCCAGAAATAAAACAAGAACAGTACAAAAGATGATGTAAAAATGTACGAACATCAAGGACTTGAGGACATTTTCTATTTAATGCTCTATGGCGGTGCTGCCATGCTCGCCTTAACGACGGCTCTCTATTTGTTATTGACCCGCAACAACATCGTTTCTCCCTTCACTCATCCTCCCAAGAAACTGCGCCAATGGACGGCAGCCTTCTTGTTTTCAGTGGCGCTGAGCCACATCTGGTGGGTGGTGCTGGGCATTCACTGGTTTACTGACGATAGGCTGGTACGCAATGCTGTTGCCATCGGACTGGACAGCATAACCCTGGTACCGCTGATGATGGCTATTCTACTACGCATGCTTCAAGACCGTCGCCGCCCCCTTTGGCCAATACTCATCGCTATGCTGCCGGCAGTGGGCATTGTTGTCGGCATAGGTCTCATCATGCACAATCCCGCCTATGAAGTGATACTAAGTATCTATTTGCTTCTTTCCTCCTTAGCCTTTGTTGTCTATATGGTGTTTGCTGTACGCCGTTATGGCCGCTGGCTACACGACAACTATGCAAATCTGGAACACAAAGAAGTATGGCAAAGTCTTGTACTACTATTCACCATACTACTCATGTTTTTGCCTATAAGACAAACTTTGGCGGTTTATTATCAGAATATGCTGTTCAGCTGGGCACGTATGTGCTTATTGGGTTCTTGATCTGGCGCGTGGAATCGCTACAGCAACTCCATGCCAGCAGCAATGATGTCGCAGACAACAAAATGACAAAAAATCCCCATTCCATCGAATATTCAATAGCAATTCCTACAAATATCGGTTCACTGTTAGAGGAACACTGTGAGGCTACACAACTCTACCTGCTATACGATCTCACACTGACCCAGCTCGCCTCAGCTATAGGCACCAACCGCACATACCTGAGTGCGTATTTCGCCCAACAAGGTACTACCTATAACACCTATATCAACGAACTACGCATCAACCATTTCATCAAGCTTTACCGGGAAAGCCGTGCCTCTGGTCGGCCTTTTACTGTCCTTGAGCTCTCACAGAGATGCGGATACAGCAGTTACAGCACCTTCAGCACTGCCTTTAAGCGCTTCACGGGAATCACCCCCAAAGACTGGCAGAAGCAAGAAGAATCCGAAGGGAAATAAAAAAGTGCCGTAACTCGAGTTATGGCACTTGCTAATTTTAAACTTCCGTACCCAGAGCCGGGGTCGAACCGGCACGGGTTGCCCCACTGGTGTTTGAGACCAGCGCGTCTACCGATTCCGCCATCTGGGCCTTTTAGCGGGTGCAAAGGTACAAATTTATTTTTAATTGCCAAATTTTTGTGCGAAAAATGTTTAAATACTTGCACAATTCATGGATTATTATTACCTTCGGCCCCTGAAATACTAAATCTATTACGAATGGAGAAAAACCCTAAGAATTTCTGTATTATACTGGCAGGGGGAAGAGGCCGGAGGCTGTGGCCCTATAGTCGTGACAAATATCCAAAGCAGTTTATCGACTTTTTTGGAACAGGACGTACACAGATACAAACCACATTCGACCACTTTGTACACCTGTTGCCTGTAGAGAATATCTATATTTGTACTAACTCAGAATACGCCCCCATTGTCAGAGAGCAGCTACCAGAACTTGGAAGCGACAACTTGATGATTGAGCCTGTCAACCGGAATACCACAGCCAGTGTCATTTGGGCTACGCTGAAAATTCAGCAGCGCTGTAACGACGCATGTATCGTGGTAACGCCGAGTGACCAACTCGTAATGAACGAGGAAGCGTTCTATAATAATATGAGTAAAGGTCTTGAGATTATAGCCGCTCATCAGGTAGTACTGACCATGGGTGTAAAGCCCTCTCGCCCAGAGCCTGGCTACGGCTACATACAAATGGGAGAATTAAAGCCTGACGACAACGTGTTCAGCGTACAGTCGTTTACGGAGAAACCTGAGCGCAACTTTGCCCAATTGTTTGTGGAGAGTGGCGAGTTTCTCTGGAATACAGGTATGATTCTTGCTTCTGCCATGAAACTGCGTCAATGTGTACGACGCATCTATTCCCGGAATTTCAGCGGAGCCCTGCCCGAGGACCACAACCATACGCTGAATGAAGTGATTGAGTTTGTTAGCAATAACTATTCTTCATTGCCAAACATATCGCTTGACAGTGGCGTGCTGGAACAATGCGACGAGGTCTATGTCATGCGCTGTGACTTCGGTTGGGCAGACTTAGGAACCTGGCACAGCATCTACGAATATATGAGTAAGAACGAGGGAGACAATGTAGTCATCAACACAAAGGCCATTATTGAGGACTCCCGCAACAATGTAGTCAAGCTGCCTGAAGACCATTTGGCCGTCATCAACGGACTGGACGGCTACATTGTTGTAGAGAAGGACAACGTGCTTCTGATATGTAAGAAAGGCGACTCGTCGGCCCTCATCCGGAAATACGTGAACGAAGCCAGTATAAAATATGGAGAGGAGTTCATTTGAACTCCTCTCTTATTTTTGCAGCAATCTCTTTAAATTCCTCTTCGCTGAGTTTCAGCTTTTCGCGACGGAAGTCAGCATCCTGCTCTGACTGCATCGGAATAAGGTGGATGTGAGCATGGGCAACCTCAAGTCCAAGTACCACTTGAGCAACCTTCTTACAGGGGAAGGCCTTCTTGATGGCAACGGCGACGCGCTTGGCAAACTGCTGATAGCGTGCCAACTCGTCATCTTCCATGTCAAAGAAATAATCTACTTCGCGGCGCGGAATGACCAATGTATGTCCCTTCACCAGCGGATTAATGTCGAGAAATGCGTAAAACTCATCGTTCTCAGCGCACTTGTAGCTGGGAATCTCTCCCGCTGCTATTTTACTGAATATGCTCATGATGCTAAACTGATATTATCGATTCGTAACTTAATGGTTCCACGAGGAATCCTTATTTCAACCTCTTCGCCCACTTTCTTACCTAACAATCCCTGGGCAATAGGCGTCTTGATGGAAATCTTACCAGCACGCAGGTCAGCCTCATTCTCGCTAACAATCGTGTAGCTCATCTTCGAACTGGTAGTAAGGTTGGTCATATCGACCTTTGTCAGAATCTGTACACTATCAGTACTCAAACGAGACGTATCAACGATTTTAGCATCTTGAATGGCCAGTTTCAACTGATTAATCTTATTCTCCAAATGTGCCTGTGCTTCCTTCGCAGCATCGTACTCCGAATTCTCGCTCAGGTCACCCTTGTCCCTTGCTTCGGCAATGGCTGCAGAAGCCTTTGGACGCTCTACAGCCTCAAGGCGCTGTAGTTCGGCTACCATCTTGTCGTAGCCTTCCTGTGACATATAAGCCATAATGATTTACTATTTAATGATTTATTATTTACAATTTTATTTGAACATCAAAAAGAAAGAATCCCGACAGGCGCATGTCGGAATCCTCGTTTCTCGTAAGTTCATTATTTTGCTTTTGCAAAGGTACGACATTTTTTCTTTCCTGCCAAATTTAAGATTCGAAAAAAACGTTTTTGGTTGTTTTTTCTTTCAAATTCATTACAAAATGATTGATTTATGTCAAGAAAGTGTTACTAATACACCGATTTTATTGTAAATTCCTTGCGCAGTAACCAAAAACCCATTACCTTTGCATCGTGTTTTTCATAGTATTAGATTTAAGGTTAACAAAGGTTGGGACTTGGCGAAGTCCCTTTTTTTATGCCTTTTTGTTAACTATTTGTCTTTTGCAAACCGCTTATAGCCAAAATGTAACAGGGTAAACATCAGTAATGCTGAAAGCCAGCCTCCTATGACATCAATGGCATAGTGGGCATAAATATAGACCGTGGAAAGGCATAGCAGCACATAGAACACCATGAGGATCCAAAACAGTTTACGATTCTTAGACTGCCAAGCCAGCAACATGAGAACAGTAGAAATCCCAACGTGACTGCTGGGGAAGGCCGCAGTGGGACGCTCACCGGCACGGTGGGCATCGACGACCATTTGATAGAATACCCCGTCGGGGTTACCTGGTGTGGGCATGGCCTCACGCATCGTCATGAAATAGTCGTGCAGATTGGGGAAGACACCTGCTGCTATCTGGTCAAGACCAACTGCAGGATAGTAATACTGCGGTCCTGTGACTGGCACAAATACAAAAATAACGTAATAGCAGAAGAACGAGGCCAGAATGATAAACGAGGCACGCATATACTGTTCGTAACGGAAGAGAAAAAAGAACAGCGTTACTACCGCTATCATGGGGAAATAAGAGGTATAGCCAAGGTTCATCAGTTCACTGACTGTGAAACTTGGAAACGTTTGTGAGAACAGCAACGACGGCTGACAGCCAAAGAGCCATTGCTCAGCAGCGGCAGCAATGTGGTCGAGATTGGGCAACAAGCGGTTCAGTTCGTAGGTATCAGGATACCACCACGAAAGCATCAGCATTTGTGCCGAAATACGGAAAAAGCGTGTGAGCGGGCATGGAATCATCCGATAAACGGCCCACATAGCTGCCATGATGGCCAATACACGGAAACGCCCCCAGAGCATTGACTCGGGATTCTGCAGCTTCACATAGGCAAAGAACATGAAGAGCGTGGTCAGCACCAAATAGGCTAAAATGACCCATTCGACCGCAAACAGCCCCTTCTTTGGCTTCTTCTCAATCTGAAAAAATTGTTTATATTTCAAAATCTTAAATCCATTTATTTTCTTTATACCATCTGATTGACCGCCTTACGCCCTCCTTGAGCTTAACCTGCGGCTCGAACCCTAACTCCTGCCGTGCAGGACTAATATCGCAACGCCAGTTGCGCTGACGCAAAATGTTAAACTTATCTTTGTTCAAAGCTGTCATCTTCTTCGTCCACCGTCCCCAGTATTCACCGCAGAACGTGATGATGCGTAACAGCCAGATGGGAGCCTTGATACGAATCCACCAAGGGCGGCCAAGCTCCTCATGCACATAGTCACTGAACGTGGCAGACTGATATACCTCACCATCGCTGAGCAGATACTTCCGGCCAGTCTGCCCTTTTTCTAAGGCCAAGAACACAGCTTGCACCACATCAGTAACATAAATAAAGGTAATGTCCTGACGCGTAAAACCAACAGCAAAGTCGGTGTGGTTCTTTATGCTCTTGATCTGCAGGAAATAGTCACGCTCCCTGGGACCATAGACTCCCGTAGGCCGCAGAATGACGTAAGGAAAATCCGCATTCAAAGCATCCAACCACCGTTCAGCCTCCAGTTTACTGAGCCCGTAGGCAGTATTTGGCTGCGGAGCATCGGTTTCAAGAATCTCCGTATAGGGCTGCTGCTCACGAATGGCTCCCATTATACTCAGGCTGCTGATGAAGACAAAGCGTTTGAGCGGCTGGTGCGTAGCAATGAGCGCTTTGACCAAATGCTGTGTGCCCTCGGTATTGATACGACGAAAATCGGCAGCATTCAGACACTTTGTCACCCCGGCAGCATGTACCACATAGTCAAACTGGACATCGGCCAGCTGACGTTTCAGGTCTTCTTCCGACGAAAGATTCAACTCAATGAAGTGAATACGCTCGTCTTTCAGGAACTCCCGAGAACTCGACTTACGCACAGCAGCCCATGTCTCGAAGCCCTTTCGAAGTGCCTCTTCCACAATAAACGAGCCTATGAATCCGCTCGCTCCTGTAATTAGTATTCTATCCATCTGGAGTGCAAAGGTACAAAAAACAATATAAATACATCCTTTTTCATTTCGTTTTTTAGAATTTATTTCGTAACTTTGCAACCATAACTTAATAACAAAGCCTATGAGTAAGAAAAAAGGCGGCAAACGCCTCAACAAGAAACAGGTAGTGGAATTGCTACAGACGCTTTTCCAGCAGAACCCAAACGAAACATTCTCGTTTAAACAAATTTTCCGTGCATTGAAACTTGACACTCACCCTGCCAAGATGCTCGCTATTGACGCTATGGAGGAAATGGCATGGGACGATTATCTCTCGAAAGTCTCTGACAATTCCTACAGACTCAACACCAAGGGACAAGTGCAAGAAGGTACCTTCATCCGTAAGGCTAACGGCAAAAATTCATTCCAGCCCGATGACGGTGGAAAGCCAATCTTTGTATCGGAGCGTAACTCCATGTTCGCCTTGAACGGCGACCGTGTCCGTGTATCGCTCATGGCGCGGCGCCAGAACCACATTAAGGAGGCCCTGGTAACGGATATTCTTGCCCATAAGACCGAGCAAGCTGTAGGCAAACTGAAGGTTGAGAAGGACTACGCCTTCCTTATTACCGAAGGCAACATCTTCGTACACGACATCATGGTACCGAAGAAAAAGCTGAAAGGCGGAAAGACGGGCGATAAGGCAGTGGTCAAGATTACCCAATGGCCTTCAAAGGAGTCAAAGAACATTGTAGGCGAGGTTATTGACATCCTTGGTAAACAGGGAGAGAACAATGCCGAGATGCACGCCATTCTGGCACAATATGGCCTACCCTATAAGTATCCAAAGAACGTAGAGGAGGCTGCCAGCAAGATAGATGCCGGTATCACCCCTGATGAAATCAGTCGTCGCGAGGACTTCCGTGACGTATGGACCTGCACCATCGATCCGAAAGATGCCAAGGACTTTGACGATGCCTTGTCGCTAAGAGAAATTGTCAATGGCAAATTGTCAAACAGCAAATTATACGAGGTGGGCATCCACATTGCTGACGTGAGCCACTATGTTAAAGAAGGAACCATTATCGACAAGGAAGCTGTTAAGCGTGCCACCAGCGTCTATCTGGTTGACCGCACCATCCCTATGTTGCCAGAGCACCTGTGTAACTTCATCTGTTCACTGCGTCCTGACGAGGAAAAGCTGTGTTACTCAGCCATCTTTGAGCTTGACGAGGATGCCAATATCAAGCGCTGGCATCTGGCTCACACTGTTATTAAGAGTAACCGCCGCTATGCTTACGAGGAGGTGCAGGAGATGCTGATGGGCAAAGACGGTGACTATGCAAAAGAGCTCCGCACCCTCGACCGCTTAGCCAAGAAGCTTCGTGAACGCAGGTTCAAGGGCGGTGCTGTAAAGTTCGACCGCGAAGAGCTACACTTCGACATCGACGAGAAGGGCAAGCCAACCCGTTGTTATTTCAAGAAGTCGAACGATGCCACACAGCTTATCGAGGAGTTCATGCTGCTGGCTAATCGCTCTGTGGCAGAGATGATAGGCAAAGTGAAGAAAGGACAGAAAGCCAAGACCCTGCCCTACCGAGTACACGACCAGCCTGACCCCACCAAGCTGGAAACGCTGCGCGAGTTTGTGGTGAAGTTTGGCTATAAGCTGAAGACTGCCGGCACCAAAGGAGCTATCTCGAAAAGCCTTAACGCGCTGATGGACGGTTGCCAGGGCAAACGTGAACAAAAACTCATTGAGACTGTTGCCCTGCGGGCGATGATGAAGGCCAAATACTCCACCCACAACATTGGACACTACGGCCTGGCCTTCGACTATTACACCCACTTTACGTCACCCATACGCCGTTATCCTGACACCATGGTCCACCGGCTACTGACGAAGTATCAGGACGGCGGGCGTTCGGCTAACCGCGACAAATACGAAGAGCTCTGCGAACATTGTTCCGACATGGAGCAGGTAGCACAGCAGGCTGAACGCGACAGCATTAAGTACAAGATGGTGGAATTCATGGAGGACAAAATCGGCAACATCTACGATGCTCATATCTCCGGCATACAATCGTACGGTATTTACTGTGAGATAGACGAGAACCACTGCGAGGGCATGGTGCCCATGCGCGACCTGGACGACGACTACTACGACTTCGACGAGAAGAACTACTGCCTCGTTGGCCGTCGCCATCATCACCGATATCAGCTTGGCGATGCCATTCGTATTCAGGTGGCACGTACCAATCTTGAAAAGCGCCAGCTTGACTTTACCCTGGCTGACGATTAACCAAAAGCTTTTAATGAATTAAAGTGCCTGTCGGAGAGACCGACGCACAGCACGACGAGCCTGACCGATGCGGTATTCTACCGCACGGTAGGCTTGGTGCGTCTCTTTGGCTATTTGGGCTACTTGCATGCCGTCGTAAATATGCAGGCGATAAACCTCACGGCATTCTGGCGCAAGCCGGGCCAGTGTATATTCCATACGTTCCATCAGCTCATGGGCAGAAATCAACGATTCCATCGATTCACTGACGTTACCTGAACACTTCAGATAATGCTCATACTCCTCGTGCACCCTATGCCGACGATACCAGTCAGCCACTGCGTTGCGCGCCATGGTAAACACCAAGGCGGGCAACGTGGTGGGGCTGATGAGTTTGTCAGACTGTAGCAGACGTACAAAAATGTCCTGCACAATGTCCTCTGAGACATTGCTCCCTCCCAACCGTAAGGCGACGAAACCAACGATTTCATCGCGATGTTGGGCATAATAGGCTGCTATCGTCTGGCGGTTATTCATTCACTACTTTTTGGATGGTGCCGTCCTCGTTATAGAAGAGGCGCTGCACCTTCAGTGAACGCAGGTGAGTAACATCATTGCTGGGCACACAGTCATGATAGAACAGATACCACTGTCCCTTGTATTCTACAATGCTGTGGTGCGTCGTCCAACCGACGACGGGGTCGAGAATAACACCCTGATAGGTGAACGGGCCATAAGGATTATCACCAATAGCATAGCAGAGGAAATGGCTGTCGCCTGTGGAGTAAGAGAAATAATACTTACCATTATACTTATGCATCCAGCTGGCTTCGAAGAAGCGGTGCGGGTCACTGGCCTTCAGCGGACAGCCATCCTTGTCGAGAATAATAACAGGACGTGGGGCCTCAGCAAACTGGAGCACGTCGTCACTCATGCGAACCACGAGGCTTGGAAGGGCTGCGGCATCGGGCTTGGCAAAGAGCTCCGTCTTGTGGTCAGGGGCTGCGCCAAGGTCAGCAAGTCCATTCTGGTCACCATACTTACCAGGGATGGTAGCAAAACCATGATAGAGCGAACGGTTCCACTGGAGCTGGCCACCCCAGAGTCCACCAAAGTAACAGTAAATCTCTCCGTCATCGTCCTTGAACACACAAGGATCAATGCTGAACGAGCCACGAATGGGCTGGGGCTGCGGAACGAACGGGCCTTCGGGTGTGTCGCTGACAGCCACGCCAAGACGGAACACACCGTCGTAACCTTTGGCTGAGAAGATAAGGAAGTACTTCCCGTCCTTCTCAACGACGTCGTTGTCCCACATCTGCTTCTCTGCCCAGGGCACATCCTTCACATCAAGAATCACACCATGGTCAGTGACATCGCCGTTCTCCACATCGTCCCACGACAGCACGTGATAGTCCTTCATCTGGAAGTGTCCACCATCATCGTCGAAACACTCCCCGGCATCCCAGTCGTGCGAGGGATAGACATACAGGCGTCCGTTAAACACATTGGCTGAAGGGTCAGCCATATAATCACTCGGGAAAAGATAACGAGGCTTCATAGTTATTTACAATTTACAGATTTACTATTTACGATTTTATTTCACTAATTCAATTAATTGATCCACCACTGGTTTGCGCTTGTTCTGCCGGTCGAAGAGCGTGGCATAGTCTGTACGCCCTTTGATGGGGAAGTCGTTACGCCAGGAGTTTGCATCGTTCAAGCACCAGAAGTTGACACGCAAGATATCCTTATGATAAGGTATAAGCATCTTATAGAAGTCAATCCAGAACTGCTCCATCCTGGCCTCCTGTTCACGCGTGAGCCCATTCTTATAAGGGTCCATCTCCGGACGATAGGCAAACTTGTCACTGATATTAGCCCCGGAGAAACCAAAGGGATTGGGCAGTACCGAGAGATCGAGCTCTGAGAAGAAGGTGGGTACACCAAGGGAAGCAATCGTCTCAATAGAATGCTCGTACTGCTTGATAACACTGTTATTGACATTATCCTCCATAATCATGTGCCCCTGCATGCCAATAGCCGTCACGGGCAGCCCCTGCTGAATGAGCGGACGGAAGAAGTTAGCCACTCCCTCCACCTTCGTAGGCTTATTCATGGAGAAGTCGTTATAGAACAGCTGTATGCTGGGGTCTGCCTCATGGGCATACTGGAATGCCAAGGGAATATAGTCGGTCCCAAGAATCTGCCAAAAAAGGCTCTTGCGCGGCGTGCCGTCGTCCTCGAAGGCTTCGTTTACTACATCCCAAGCATCAACACGGCCTTTGAAATGGCTCACTATAGTAAAAATATGTTCGCGCATGCGCTGCTTCAGCACCTCGGGCGAAACGAGCTTGCCGTCCTTGTCGTAGTGGAACCACGGTGCGCACTGAGAGTGCCAGATAAGGCAGTGCCCCTGTACTTTCAGTCCGGCGGCCTTAGCCTTGTTGACAAACTGGTCAGCCAGCGTAAAGTCATATACGCCCTCCTGGGGGTGAATGACCTCACACTTCATGCAGTTCTCGGCCACTACCCAGTTAAAGTTCTCGACAATGGCTGGCCAGTCATTGGTCTGGTCACCCGCAATAAAGCCTGTCACATCGTGTTCGTTAGTGCCTGTCAGGTCGGCAGCCACCTGCCATTGGTTGACGCTGACACCCGTAAACCAATAGTCGCGATAAGCATCAGCGAAACCGCGCCTGCTCTGCGCAGACACGGTTCCTAACACAAAAACTACTAACGATAATATAACTAATAACTTAAACGATGATTTCATTGTGTGTCAAGTATTGTGTTTATTTCTGACGTGCTTCAATCTCTTGGTTAATCTTGTCGATGACCTCATCAGTCAGTTCATACTTCGAAATGATGAACATGGCAAGAACTAACAGTAAGGCAGGAATGACACATACGAGCCAGCGGATGCCTTCCTGAACAGTGGGAGACAGCACCTCCATATTATTCATGAAGTATGCACCGGCAGCATTACCTACAGACATCATGGCAAATGCCGTAATGAAGAACAGGGCAATGATACGCAAGGGACGATTGCGCAGGAATTCTGTCCACAGGTCGCTGACCTTCACATTCTTCGTTTCGCTGTCGTCCATTACCACACGCTCCTTGGTCTGCGAGAAGCAGAAGATGAGCAGTGCCAAGCCAACCAGCGAGAAGATAAGCATGGTAAGGAACCAGGCATGAGAGTCTTTGGGCAGTGTGCTTGCTGAATCCTCTGCGGGTGTGTAGTTGACCAGCCACAACACAAAGCCGGGAACAACTCCACCCAGAGCCATACCAGCCTTAAAGAAAATGCCGGTCAGTGCATTGACAATACCCGAGATACGGCGGCCAGTGGTATATTCACCGTAGGAGATAACCTCTGGTATGAGTGCCCACATATAACCTGTAGCCACTATAACACCCGTCGATTTGATGAACTGGGCGATATAAACCCACACAATATTCTCACTGACTGTTCCTATGTGGCTGATTACATAGAGCATGGCCATACCCAAAATGGCTACCGACAGGAAGATATAGAACATATTCTTTTTGCCAACCTTCTTTTTAATGGCGGGAACCATCGGCATAAAGATGAATGAGGGCAGCGAACCCAAGCCCATGAATGCAGCCATCTCCCACGGCAGGTCCTTCGATGCCAGCACTGCCACAAGGAGGGGAACACCTGCTGACACACACAGTCCGCCAACATTAGCCATAAACATGCGGACAGAGGTTAAGATCGTGATTTCATCGGTATCGCGCGTCAGCGACGAATTCAAGGCACCATAGGGCACATTAATTAATGTATAAAGCATTGACATGCCCACATACGTAATGTACGCATAGAGAATGGAGGGCTTAAAACCATCCCAAAAGCAGAGAATGGCCAGAATGGTCAGGGGAATACCTCCCATCACAAGATACGAACGGTACTTACCTAGACGGGGGTTGTGTTTATCTACAAACGTACCTACGAGCGGGTCCCACAGCACATCAACCAGACGCACTACGAGGAACATGGTACTTGCAAGTCCTGCTGATTTGGCAGCGTCGCCACCGAGGATATAGACATCGGTGTAGAAAAACAGCAGATACATGCAGATGGTCTGATAAATAAGGTTCTGCGCTAAGTCACCGGCGCCGAAGCCGATGCGCTGCAGCCAAGAGAGTTTGTAAAAGCCTTTAGATTCGTTTGATTCCATAATATCTTTGTTTGTTAGTTATTTGCTGCAAAGGTAATGGTTTTTTTGCAATCAGAAGTTTTAGGATGTAACAGATGCTTTCATTTTTGTTTCATTCACTAAATATTTTCTGCTTTTAGACGGTTCCATCGTCTTTTTTTGCTACTTTTGCGTTGCTAATTTAAAACAAATGGACATGAGACATCGTATTCTTTTCTGGATGCTGGCACTTTGCCTTTTTCCCCTGACGCTTCAGGCTCAAATGACATTACCCCAACTCTTTCAGTCGGGCATGGTATTACAACGTGGCAAGCCCATTCCCGTCTGGGGAAAAGCCAATGCTGGCGAACAGGTTACCATCACCTTTCGCAAGAAACAGTACGTCACCACCGCCGACGCTGACGGACATTGGCACATTAACCTGCCCGAACAAAAGGCCGGCGGACCTTACACCATGAAAATTGAGAGTGCAAGCACTCAAATAGAGCTCACCGACCTCCTCATTGGCGATGTATGGCTCTGCTCCGGACAATCCAACATTGATGTGACCATTGAGCGCGTCTATCCTCAATATACCGATGAAATCGACGGTTTCAACAACTCGCAGGTGCGCCTGTTTCGTGTGCAGAACGAGACGAATACACATTGTACACAAGATGACATTCGGCCTACCAGCATTAACTGGAAACCCGTTACTAAACAGAACGCATGGTCCTTCTCTGCCGTCGGCACGTTCCTTGGACTGCGTATGCAGCGGGAGACAGGCGTGCCACAGGGCATCATCGTCAACAGCTGGGGTGGAACGCCCATCGAGGCCTGGATATCGGCTGACTCCCTACAACTGGACTATCCGCTGCTCGTGGAGCGTACCAAGCTCTACCAAAGTGATGACTACGTCAAGGCGCAGCAACAGGCAAACCAACTGGCCGACCAGCGGTGGAATGAGCTGTTAGACGCTAACGACCCTGGCATTCAGCAGCACTTTGCAGAACTCAGCTACGACGACTCCGCATGGCAGACCGTCGAACAGTTCTCTACCGACTGGGCCAAGAAGAACGGCCGCGGCATCGTAGGCAGCATCTGGCTGCGCCAGCATATCACCATCGACAAGACACATGCCGGCAAGCCAGCCCGTCTGCTGTTGGGCACGCTGTTCGATGCTGACCGCACGTTCCTGAATGGCAAGGAGATTGGTCGCACGTACTATCAGTATCCTCCCCGCCGCTACGATATTCCAGAGGGAATGCTGCGTGAGGGCGACAACGTCATCACCATCCGCTTTATTAATAAATATGGTATAGCGCACTTCATTCCTGAAAAGCCATACCTGTTAGCCTTTGGCGACGACCGTATGAGCCAGAACCCCATGCCGCAGGACGTGTTGCCACTCAGCACGCAGTGGCGTCACCATGCCGGTGCCGACATGCCACCCTGCCCCAGTGGCGACGTGTCATTGCAGAACCTGCCCACCACGCTCTACAATGCGGTGGTTCACCCGCTGGCTCCCTACGGTCTTGCCGGTGTCGTGTGGTATCAGGGTGAGTCGAACACGGGCAATCCCGCTCCATACGGTGACTACCTGCAGAAGCTGATGGGCAACTGGCGCACACTGTGGAACGAGCCTCAGCTGCCCTTCGTCATCGTGCAGCTGGCTAACCACGACGGACGGCAGCAGACGGGGTCTCCCACTCCACTCACACCTCAGACCGAACCCACAAACTCTGGTTGGGCTGCTCTGCGCGAACAGCAGCATCGGGTGGCCGGCAATGACCCGAATGCCGCACTGGCCTGCCTCATCGACCTCGGTGAAACGGTGGATATTCACCCGCTTCGCAAGAAGGAAGCGGCTGAGCGTATTGGCCGCTGCCTGGACCAACTGGTCTTTCATAAGAAGGTATTGCTCTCGCCCGAAGTGGTGAAAGCAGAAGTTATGGGTTCCACTGTCGTGCTGACCTTCGACCAACCGCTGCTCAGTGGTGAAATACTCTGTGTGGAACTGGCTGGCAAGGACTATCGTTTCCAGAATGCCAAAGCCACTGCCGAAGGCACAAAACTGACGATTTCATCGGACATTCCCGTCCCGCTTCATGTCCGCTATGCGTGGAAAGACAACCCGCTCCGTGCCAACCTTCGGGGCATCAACGGCCTGCCCGCCGTACCTTTTGAGCGGAAACTATAATTCTTGCAGCCGTTCGTGGGCTTGGTCAATAATGGCGATGAGCTCGTCAACCTTTGTGGCACGGAGCATGGCGATGCGCGTCTGGCGGAAGTCGGGAATGCCCTTGAAGACGGGACTGGCAGCCAGATGCCGGCGGGTGTGCAGTATGCCTCGATACTCGTCAATGCGCTCCACGTTGATGCGCAGCTGCTCCTTCAGCACGTCAATCTTTTCGTCTAACGACAACTCGCGTCGCGAAAAAATCCACGGACAGCCAAATGTGGCACGGCCTATCATGACACCATCGACGCCGTACGTGTCGAAAGCCTTGTCGGCCTCAGCCAAGGAGTGAATATCGCCGTTGCCGATGATGGGAATGGAGCCCCCTCCTGCTCCCCCCAAGGAGGAGAGACGACGCTTGGTCTCACCTATCAGCGTCCAGTCAGCCTCGCCCGTGTACATCTGGCTGCGCGTCCGGCCGTGAATGGTCAGTGCCTGAATGCCGCAGTCTTGCAGTTGTTCGGCCAGACTGGTAATGATGAGCTGCTCGTGGTTCCAACCTAAGCGCGTCTTCACCGTGACGGGCACACGGACAGCCTTGACCACCTCACGCGTAATCTCCAACAGCAGCGGAATGTTCTGCAGCATACCAGCCCCGGCACCCTTGCCGGCCACCTTCTTTACCGGACAGCCGAAGTTCAGGTCTATCACATCGGGACGGGCCTCTTCCACGATACGCGCCGCCTCCACCATCGACGCCACGTCACGGCCGTAAATCTGTATGCCCACGGGACGTTCCTCGTCGCTGATGGTCAGTTTCTTCACGGTGCTGTTGACGTTACGCACCAGTGCCTCGGCCGACACGAACTCCGTATAGACCATAGCGGCGCCATAACGCTTGCAAAGCAGGCGGAACCCGATGTCGGTCACATCCTCCATCGGAGCTAACAGCACAGGGCGTTCGCCCAAATCAATCGTTCCTATCTTCAATGTGTAATCGTTAATTAAGTAAATGATACGTCCCGCCTGCCAAAGGTTTGACGACACCTTTCAGCTCTAACTGGAAGAGGAGGGCGGCGAGCTGGCCGATGGGAATATTCGTCTTGACACTTATCACGTTCAGCTGAAGGTCGTTGGTCTGCTGCAACACGTTGACCACGAGCTGCTCTTCGGGCGAGAGGTCAGGAAACAACTGGCGCTCCACGGCCTGCGGCTGTTGGCTGGCGGTTTGCCACCCCATCGCTTCGAGGAAGTCCTCTGCTGAGGTGATAAGCGCCGCCGTGTTGTTGCGAATCATCCTGTTACAGCCTTCAGAGTAAGGCATGCCCACAGCCCCCGGGAAGGCAAACACATCGCGACCATACTCCTGTGCTATGCGGCAGGTAATGAGTCCCCCACCCTTGATGGCACTCTCCACAAGGATGGTGGCATCCGACATGCCCGCCACGAGTCGGTTACGCTGCCGGAAGTTGTTTGGCAGGGCCTCTGTCTGACTCATGTACTCCGTCAGCAGACCGCCCTGTCGCAACATGCGGGCAGCATCGTCACGGTGACGGTAAGGATAAATCTGGTCCAGACCATGTGCCAGAACGCCGACTGTCTCGTAGCCCTGCTCCAAGGCACTACGGTGGGCACAGATGTCAATGCCGTAGGCCAGTCCGCTGACCACGAGCACCTGCGGGCACTGCTGGCGCAGGTCGCTGACGAAACGGCGCACCAGGTCCTGCCCGTAATTGGTACAATGGCGGGTGCCTACAATGTCAAGCACATAGCGCTGGTTAAGGTCGGCCGTACCTTTATAATATAGTACGACAGGCGCATCAGGACAGTTGCGCAACCGTTGCGGGTAGTCGGCATCCTGCATGGTCAGTGCCCGTATGCCTTTCTGCGTGATGAACTCCATCTCGGCAGCGGCACGCCGCAGGGCATCGTCCCAGTTCTTCATGGCCTCCCGAAGCCGTGGTGTAGCGTCGGCCACCGCGTCGCCAATGTCGCTACGGTGTTCATATACTGCCTGCGCACTGCCCATCGTCTGGTAGAGTTGCAGGGCCATGGCGGCGTTGAAACCCGTCATGCGGGTCAGGGCAATGGCGTAATACTGTTCTTCTAAGTTCATAGATATGGTTTAAACGCTTGATCGTACTCTTCACTCTCACCCAGCTTACCGTTAATCAGGCACACCAGCATGATTTTACTCTTAAAGCAGAGCATTTCGTCAGCAGCACGGTAGATGTCCTGATGAAAGATGTACTTAAAGCTGTCCTTCTCTAACCACAGGCGGGAAATAAACTCATCGTCACAACGCAACGGAGCCTTATACTCCAGCGACATGCGGGCCACCACAGCATCAATGCCCCGCGAATGCATCTCGGCAAAACTCAGTCCGCAATGCTTCAGAAACAAATGGCGCGTATGTTCCGTATAGTGCAGGTAGTTGGCATTGTTGACGATGCCCTCAATGTCACACTCATAGTCGCGCACTTCCATTCTCGTTTCAAAGATATACTTTCTCATTCTTTCCTTTTCAAGTATTCATAACCAATGCGACAGCGCAAGCAGTCCTTACGGTCGCAGTATTCCTTTTTCAGTTGTATCAGTGCCTGCGAATCGCCGGCCGTCCTGACCGGCAGGCCGCAGTCGCGCCACATACGGATAATGAAGTTGTTCTCGGCCTTCAGCTGTTCCAAGAAGTCGAACGCACGGTCGCACAACAGCTCCTTCGACGCATGACGGCCGTAGGCAAAGAGCATGGGGATGGCTGTGTTGATCATCAGCAGATTAATGGAGAAGGGCGACAGGTTCTTGCCGTTCTGCGCACTCTCCGAGCCGAACGTGTAGTGCGTCTCCCAGTAGGGGGTGACGTGGGTGAGCATCATGTCCTGCAGCTGACCGATGGTCTCACACTCAATGAGCTTGGACAGGTTCGCCTTCCGCTCATAATAGAGATTGGCCAACTGCGAAATGCGGATGTGCGGAAAGTTCTGAGGACGCAGCCTTAGGAACCGCCAAAGCTTAGCGTCCATAGGCTCCAACGAGAACTTATGTGCCAGGTACTGGTATTCGTTTCGCAGCTTGGCGAAATAGCCCTCGTTCAGTGCCTGTTCACGGTAGTGCTGGGGGACGGTGTCGAGGTTCAGCAGTCCTGCCTGTCCCATGAAGATGGCTTCCACCTGAAACAGGTCGTCACGATGCTTGCCCACGGCAGGAAGAGGCACGTGGTAAGCCCACTGTTCGAAGGCATCGCCATTAATGCCAAAGCCGTAGTTGCGAGCCAGCGTCACGAAGTAGGCATCCTCCCACGAACCGTTGCAGCGGTCGGCCCTGCGACGAATATCCTCTGTCTTTCGCTCTAAGCGCTCTGTCTGCAGGGCAGCCATCCACGAGTGAATCATCAGCGTGGAGAGGTCGGGAATAATCTGGTAACACGGCGGATATTTGTCTGTTCTGATCAGCTCTTCGTAGTGCTGCTGCACCACAGGCGGCACGTCTAACTGCAACTGCGGAACCTGCTGCCCAGTAGTGGTCACCACGTCACGGTCAATGACACTCGCCACATGCAGTACGGTGTTATCGTAAGCCGAGTCGTGGTCGTGACCGTGCGCATACCAGTCGCTGGAACGGTCGTGGATTTCCACATTGCCCACCCACAGCGTGCCGCCGACTTTTACCTTCGCGTTGAAGAAGTCGGGGCCTGCGTTGCGGTTGTGCAGCCCGGGGTCAATAACCTCTACCGTCCGTCCGTCGGTGGTCGTCAGCTCCCGCAGTGGAAACATCTTGTGTTTCCATACGTAGTGTAACAGCTGTTCCATACGGAAAACTATGAATGCAAATCGAGGATGAAGCGGGTGCCCTTGGTGTAGCTGGTGTCAAGATCGAGGTCGCCCTTCATCTTCAGGGCCATCTGCTTACAAATGGGCAGTCCGAGACCGTCACCCTTGGTAAGGTCACGCACCTCGAGGAACGGCTTGAAGAGGTCGTCGCGCTTCTCCTCGGGAATGCCGCAGCCAGTGTCTGAGACAAGGAACTGGTAGGTGTGGGGACCGCGCTTCTTGAAGTCGAGCGTGATGTGGCCGCCCTCCGGCGTATATTCAGCGGCATTGCTGAGCAGATGGGTCAGAATGTGCGACACGTACTCGCGGTTGAAGGGTGCCGTCATCTTCGGCACGTTCAGCGTGAAGTTCACATCCTTCTTCAGCTTCGGGCGAATCTGCTCTGCCAGACTCTCGCAGAAGGAAGCCACCTGCACGTCCTCCAGCTCAATGCTGTCGGCCTCGGCATTCTCCACCTTGGCCAGCGTCTGAATGTGTTCAGAGAAATCGAGCAGCGCCTTCACCTCTGGCTGACGGCTGTCGAGCTTGCGCAACGGCGGGTCGAGCTGTGTGGAGATGTTGCTGATGAACTTTGCCTTCAGGGCATTGTTCTCGTTGGCCAGGTTGATGGTCTTCTTCTGCTTGCGCGTGGTGACGATGTAGCGCATGAGCACGATGCCGCCGAAGACCAGGGCAGCGGCCAGCGCTGCAGCCAGTATGCAAAGGCTGACAATGATGACCTGACGCGCGGTGAGCGAGCTGTCCAGGTCCTCAATGGTAGCCTCATTATCGGCTATCTGCTTCTTCAGGGCAGCTATCTCGTCGGCCGACTTCAGCGCGCTGACGGAGTCTTTCCACTGCATGTAGCTGCTGTAGCTCTGGGCCACGAGCGAGGCACTGTTGCTCCTGCGACCGTTGGCAATGAGCGTACGATAGACCTCATCCACCTTGTCGTATTCCTTCTGTGCCGTCAGCTTGTTGGCCATTTCCTTGAACACGGCATTACCCTTGTCGTTCTGCCCGAAGGTGTAGTAATAGATGGTCTTATTGTAGAGCAGGTCGTTCTTGATGCCTTCGTCACCCGAGGCATTAGCATGTGCCTCCAGAATGCCAAGCTGCTCCTTGGCCTTGTCGGACTTCCTCATCTTGATGTACATCTGCAGGCGCTCGTTGGTGGTGAAATAGTGCAGGGCCGACTTGTTGGCTCCCGCCTTCGAGGCATTGGCTTCAATACTCGCGTCAACACGTCTAAGAAACTCGAAGGCCTCGTGGTAGAGGTTCTCCTTATGGTAGAGGGCGGCAGCCTTGGCACCACACTCCACGCCTGGCCTCATCTGCCCCTTGGCCACGTAGTCGTCGAACGCCCGTATAAACAGTGAGCGTGCTGCTGCCACATTGCCCTTCTGGCTCTCGGCCTCAGCCTTCTGCTGTAAGTCACTCTTCTGCACGTCCTCTGCAAAGGTCAGACCACAGCAGAGAAGCAGATTCAAAATCAGGATAATTGCCTTTTTACTCATCATTTTACTTGCTTTTAGTTCATTTCTTCTGCAAAAGTAAGCAATAATTTGCTTCACTCCAAATATTTCAGCAAATTTTATTTGATGGCTATCGGGGACTATTCCCGTCAAAAAGAACACAAAAGCACACAAAACCGCCCGTCATTGTCACTTTTAAGGGGAACTTGGTGAGAAGAAGCGGCGCGATCGAAGGGAGCAAGTGGCGCGATCGTTGGGGAGGATCGCGCCACTCTTAGGGAGCGATCGGCGCAATCGTCGGGGTAAGGGCGGCCGCTCTAAACAGATAGAGCGCCCGCTCAAAGTGGATAGAGCGGCCGCTCAAAGTAGATAGAACGGCCGCTCAATTCCTTTCAAAACTGCTCCTTCTGACTTTTCCTGATTTCACTAGACACTTTTTCTCTTCATTAGCTGAAACAGTAGACAGTTGTTTAAGAGTCGTACTGAATCGATAGACACAAGCGAAAAAGCCGTGCTGTTTTTGTTGACAGTTCCGTCATGCTGGACACGCAGAGCCCGGGCTGGTTTGTTCGGCAAAACAGGATGCCCCTCGATGGGGCATTCTGTTTTTCGTCAGGTGCGCTGGCATACGCCTTCGCCCAGACTGGTTGTTCGGCTCGGCAAAGATACGACATTATTTTCATTCTCGGTCTGTTTTTTAGGATAAATTTTGTTTTTCCACATTTTTTTCTGCTCTCCCTGCTCCAAATGCACCACGGCCGGTGTCTTGTAACCGATGCTCATGTGGGGACGTCGGTAGTTGTAGAAGTGGATGTATCGCTCAATTACCCTGTAGGCATGTTCAAAGGAGTTGAAGCACTTCTGGCGGTAGACACTTTCCACCTTTATTTTCCCGTTGACGCTCTCAGCGATGGCGTTGTCGGTGGGATTGTAGTCCTCGCACATGGAGATGTTAATCTCATGTGCCTTTAGCACGGCTACGTAGGCATCGCAGCAATACTGCACGCCACGGTCGGAGTGGTGAATCAGCCCCTTGAGGATTTCGCTGCCGGACATGGCCGCGGCCTGTTCGATGGCCATCCTCAGTGCCTCCATGGAGATTGCTGCCTTGAGCGTCTGGGCCAGTGCCCAGCCCACAATCTTATGCGAGTAGGCATCGGTTATCAGGTGCAGATAGCACACATCGCCACCTGCCAGGGCGATATAGGTGATGTCGGCTGCCCAAAGCTGGTTTGCAGCAGTCGGAACAAAGCCTTTTATCAGGTTCTTGTACTTGTGGTAACGGTGGTTGGAGTTCGTCGTGTGGCGGGGCTTCGGCTTGGGTAGCATCAGTCCCTTGCGGCGCATCAGCACGAAGAAACGGTCACGCCCTGGAACGAAGTCACGCCCGAACATCGCTATGAGCATCAGCCAAAGTTTGTAGCCGCCGATGCCGGGATCCTCCTCGCGGATTTCCCTGACGGCCTCAATCACCTTACGCTCATGTGCCACCTCCTTCTCAATGTCGGCCTTCGACTGGTAGAAGGCCTGACGGCAATGGCCAAACAGCCGGACTACGAGGGCGACCATAAGACCGCACTCACAGACCAGTTCCATTGCTACTTGGCCCCAGATTTTTTTCTTATCGCAATGTCGAAATACTCCTCGGCCTTGTCTATCATCATGTCACGGGACAAGGTCTCCAGACGGGAGAACTCCAATGCCTTCTCCAGTTCCTTGATGCGCTTCTTCAGCTGCGCATTCTCGTCCTTGTAGCTGTCCTTGCTGCGGTTTGCCATCTCATCTTCGTTAGATTCCGACTGCAAAGGTAAGGATTCTTTTGCAGAATCATGCTTGCGAAGCCAATACAATAACACGGAGTCGCTGCTTAATTGATACTTACGAACGCAAGCTTTTTTACTCATACCAGAGGAATAGTAATCACGAATGACGGACAACTGAAATTCCTCACTGTACCTCTTGTTCTTTCTACTCATAATAGTTACACATTTTAATTGTTATTAAATGTGTCTACCTATATCAGTATAAGTC
>FLNX01003649.1_pt1 | contig 23049 bp, 18 predicted proteins | sample 1140341 | NCBI WGS metagenome assembly FLNX01 (sample SAMEA3878208, study PRJEB12797) | bioreactor metagenome | biome: Moose rumen | place: Sweden | collected 2011-10
AATCTTCCACCCTTACCTTGCGGTGACGTTTTCTCGCCTCGGCATACAAGCAAGCTTGTCTGCGCTCGGCTTATCGAAAACGTTCAGGAGGGATGAGAGGGGGGCGGAGGTCTCGGAGGTCTCGGAGGTCTCGGAGGTCTCGGGGGGCTCCCAAGTCTCTCCCTTTAGGGGAAGATTTAGAGGAGGCTACTTCAGGGGGGATGAGATGGGGGCTTTCAAAGAGAGTATCTCACGGGCCTCGTCGCTTGTAGCCACCTGGCGACCGAGCATCTTGGCCATGCGCACCACCTTGTCGACCAGCTCGCCGTTGCTCTTGGCCAGCACACCACGTTCGAGGTACAGGTTGTCCTCGAAACCGACGCGCACGTTGCCGCCCATGACGATGGCAGGAGCGGCCAGCGTGAATGCGTTGCGGCCTATGCCTGTGGCTGTCCAGGTGCTACTAGGGGGTATGCTCTTGGCCATCCACACCAGGTTGTCCACTGTGGCCGAAGCACATCCCAGTACACCAAGGACGAAGTTGAACTGCATCGGCACCAGCGGCAGCGGAGTGCCGTCGGGACCTGCCACGCCAAAGGCACTCGGCACCTGCCCCTTGCGGGCCATGTGGACTATGGTCTCCAGGTGTCCCATCTCGAAGCACTCATACTCCGGCTTGATGCCCTTCTCAATCATACGGCGGCCAAAGGCACGCATCGTCGGCATCGTGTTGTCGAAGATGTCGTCGCCGAAGTTGCAAGTGCCACAGTCCAGCGTGGCCATCTCGGGCACAGGAGTCGTGTTCGTCGAGTCCAGCCGCTCGTCGGGTGTCATGCCCACGGCACCTCCCGTCGAGGGAATCAGAATAACATTGGGACACTCTTTCAGTATGGCCTCGGTGCACTCCTGAAAGCGCACGTGGCTCTGCGTCGGCGTGCCGTCGTCTTCGCGCACATGCAGGTGCACTATGGCGGCACCGGCATCGACGGCGCTCTTGGCCTCGCGCACTATCTCCTCGACAGTGTACGGCACATTGGGGTTTTGCTCCTTGGTGACTTCCGCGCCGCATATCGCGGCAGTGATGATAAGCTTTTCCATAAGGGTTTTACTGTTTGCTGTTTATCATTATTGTACTTTATGTTTTGAAAATGCAAAGATACAAAAAAATAATGAAAAACAGATATATTTATACTTTTCTTCCACCCTTTGGAAATGACAAATGACAGTCAATACCTAACGTACATAGCAACAACGGGGAATGCGTAAATGCATCCCCTGCTGCATACCGAGTTGGTTTTGCCTATTCTATTATTCCCGATATGTTTCCACTACACGAGTCGCAAATGGCGCCGGTGACACTCTGAAGGGTGTTCGTCTCGCCTTTCAAGCGCAGGTAGCCCAAGAGGGCGAACACTATAGCTTCCTTGTAATTCACTGTCAATGTGTCGGGCACCGTGATGGTAGTAGTGGGCGCATATAGGGATATGCGATCTATGAGGTCGCTGTTGAAGGCTCCGCCGCCGGTGACGAGAAGCGAGGTGATGCTCTCTCTCCGCAACACTTGCGCCGTCTGCCATGCGATATGTGCGCTGACGGTAGCAAGCAGGTCGTCGGTATCGTTGTCACACTGTTCCAACAGTGGCCAAAAATATTCTGAGAACCATTCTTTCCCCATTGACTTTGGAGCCGTCTGTCCGTAGTATGGTAGGTCGTCGAGGCGCAGTTTAAGGCAGGTAAGCACATTGCCTTGCGCAGCATGTTGCCCGTTCGGGTCGTAATCGAGTCCTAGTCGTGCAGCCAATAGGTTTAGGGGCATGTTGCAAGGACATATGTCGAAAGCCTCTCGTTGTCCATTCTCTTTACGGTAGCTGATATTCGCAATACCACCGAGGTTGAGGCATGCGTCGTACTCGCCGAACAGTAGCTCGTCACCGATGGGCACTAAGGGTGCTCCTTGACCGCCTAGTGCAACATCCAGTGTGCGAAAATTACTGATTACAGGTAGCCTGCATTCTGCTGCAATAGCATCGCCATTGCCTATTTGTGTCGTTAATCCCATTTCCGGGCGATGGAATATGGTATGTCCATGCGAGGCCACGGCATCGCACGGTGTATCTACGTCGGCTAGGAATTCGTGTATCAGCCGTCCCATATAGTGCCCCAGCTCTACGTCAGTCAGGGCATATTCGAAGGCAGTGGCTTTGTCGAGACAGGCGAGGCGTTGCCGCCATTCGGTAGGGTAGGGGACAGTGGTTGCTTTGAGCACACGGTAGCCATGCTCCGTGATGTCACACAGTGCCATATCCACTCCGTCGAGTGATGTGCCCGACATTAATCCGGTTATCGTCATAGTGTTTATTACGTGTTTAAGGCAAAGATGCGCTTTTTTGTTTATATAACGATTCACAACTGCAATTATTGCATAATATCCGTTATCCCGTTTTAAGCGACGATCTCGTCAATCTGTGAAGCGAAGTCCATCGTTGTCGAGATAATCGATTACAGAGGATTTTTTGATATTTACTTTTGTAACAAGCGAGCACCCATGCATGCGTTTACATTTGTAAATTTACCAGGGAAATTGTAACAATTACAACTGTAACCACAATAAAATCTGTAAATACATGCCAGTTGCGTTAAATCTACATGACTATAATATTTATAACGCTTATTACCAAATAATTAATCACGATTAGTTAAAGTAGTTAAACCATAGATATTAACCGTTTGCCACTGTATTTGTATTATCTCGTTTTGATATATATAACTATCTGTGGATTATTACGATAATATTTATAGTATAAAGTGTCTGTTTCTGTTGATTGCGTAAATACATTTGTAATAATGTTAAATTGATTTGGTAGTTCGGGAAATATATGTATTTTTGTAATCGGAAATGCTGAAGAATTACAGATGTAAGATTATGATAAACAGGATAAACCTAATTCTCCGGGCAAAAAATATCACTGCCCGGCAGTTTGCCGAGGAGATTGGCATACAGCCTTCCGGCATGTCACACATTATGGGTGGTCGAAATAATCCAAGCCTCGAATTTGTGTCGAAAGTTCTCCGTCGCTATCCGGAGATTGATGCCAACTGGTTGCTGCTTGGACGAGGCGAGATGTATAATACAGCTGGTGCTACTTCATTGGCTGAAATGAAGCCTATGGATCTGTTCACTAATGTGGAAAAAACAGATTCAAAGGATGATATCAAGCCAGATACAGTACCAACTGATGACGCCGACAGTGCAGATGCTTATGACAGTAATGTCTCTGCCGAGCCGTCCTATAATGAGTCTACGTATATGGATGTTCCCCTTGGTATGGGATCTTCGTCATCGGTTGAATCTGGGCGTCGTCTTGTGCGTATGCTCCTCATCTATAGTGACAACACTTTCTGTGATTACGTTCTACAGGGATAGTCGCCTTTGGTGACGTTACTCCAGATGATTTCATCTACGTTGCTGCGCTTCGGAAAAGCAAAAAAGTTTGCTCTTCGTTCAGCTTTCGCAACTTCCGGTAAAGCAAGCGAGCGTGTTCTGTCTTCGAGTTACGTAACGTTTGGTGACATTGCGATAGGTGTTTTCGTAAAATAAAGCCAGGGGTCGTACGATACCGCCGACCCCTGGGTGACTGCGTTGACCAGTTCGCGTCTTGGCTAATGCTTGGCGCAATGTTTGGCGTAACTTCAGTGCTAGAATTTTATCATCTGCTTGTATTTCACTTCGGTCATTTTGCCGTACTTCTCCAGAGCCTTGATGTCCATCTTCTTGGCATTGCCGCTGATGAAGATTAGCATCGGGCGGCCTTCGACGTATTTCTTGTGGAAGTCTTTCATCTGCTCGTAGTTCATTTTGGCAATTTCGTTGGTGATTTCGGTGCGGTTGTCGTGGTCGGTTTTCTCTTCTTCGAGGAGGTATCTGTAGTTGTAGGGGAGCGAACGGAAGGTGAGGTAGTTAGAGTTGCGCACGGAGATGAGATAGTCGCGTGCGCCGTCGAACTTGGCAGCCCTGTCGGGGAAGGTGACCATCAGGTCGCGCATAGCCGCAACGGCGTCGACCGTCTTGTCGCACTGGGTGCCCACGTAGCCGTAGTAGAGGCTTGGTGTGCGGTTGAAGCGGTCGTAGCTGTAGTAGCCGTAGGTGTTGTAAGCGAGGGAGCGCATCTCGCGGATCTCCTGGAAGAAGATGCCCGCCATGCTGCCGCTCATGTATTCGTTGAACATGGCGCAGGCGGCACGGTCCTTCTCGTAGTCGAAGTTGCTGCTGGGGATGTAGAAGTCGATGTCGCTCTTGAGGAACTTCTTGTTGGAGGCGTAGTAGACGGCGTTTTCGGTGAAGGAACGCGGTTTGCGCACACGTTTTGGCATCACCGTGACGTTGTCGCGGATGAGGTTTTCTTTGCGTAGCAGGAGGGCGACTTCTTCGGGGCTTTTGTTGCCGACGTAGGTAACATAGCCGTCGCGTCCGAAGATGTTGTCGATGAGTGCCACGAGGTCTTCGCCTTTCATCTTCTTTATTTCCTTGATGGTGGCGTGGTTGATGTAGTCGGAACTGTCGCCGTAGAGGATGTATTCGTAGAGAGCCGATGTCCATGTCGAGGCGTCGTTTTTAGCCTCTTTCTTCGAGGCTTCGAGCTGTTCGACGAGGTTCTTCAGCTGCTGTGGGTCGTGGCGTGGGTTTTTCAGTTTGAACATGGCCAGTTCGAGTATCTTCTCCATGTTCTCCTCGGGGCCGGTGAGGGTGAAGTAGCTGTAGTCGTGGCCGGAGTAGAGGTAGAACGAGCCGCCGAGGCAGTTCATCTCGATGCGGTATTGTTCGGGGGTCATGTCGCCTGCTCCGATGGAGGAGAAGTAGCTCATGGCCTGCTCGATGTTGTGGTTGTCGAACGTGCCGTAGTGGTAGTAGATGTCGAGGCTGAAGAGGTTGTTCTTGGGGTTTTGGGAGGTGTAGAGGGTACAGTTTTTAGTTACGGGAACGGTTTGTACAAGCTTTTTGTAGTCGAGCACCTGTGGTTCGATTTCTTTCACCTTGCGGTCGGCGATGTGCTTGGCGAAGTCGGTCTTTTCACCCTGGTTCTGGGCTTCGAGGTGGTCCCAGTCGGGCTTGATGGTCTCGGCCTTGTCGGGGAATCCCATAGAGGAGCGGATGATGGTGCAGTGGTTGCGGTCGTAGTAGCGGTTTGCCACCTCCATGATGTCCTCGCGGGTAAGCTGCATCAGGCGTTCGTTGTCGCGTTGCCACTCGTCGTAGTTCGACCCCGATGTCTCCAGGCTCTGCAGCAGATCGGCGATGCCGTAGTAGCTCTCGATCATCTCTTTGCGGCCGATGAGTCTGTTCATCTTGATGCTTTGCAGCAGCTTGTCGCTGAAGCGGCCTTCTCTCACCGAGTCGATGGCGGCCCAGATGAGTTCTTCGGCGTCTTCGTGTTTCTGGCCAATGAGTTTTGGAATGTAGAGGATGACGTTGGAGCCGGCGTCCTGCATCGAGAGGGGCATCAGCATGGCGCCCATCAGCTTGCCTTCGGTGGAGAGCTCGTCGAGGCGGCCGTTGCCGCCGCTGAGTATGCTGCTGATGACGCCCAGGGCCAGCTCGTCGGGATGGTTCTCCTTGACGCCGGGCATGACGATGAGGCCGACCTTGAGGGGTGTCTGCTTCACGTTTTTCACCACGCGGCTGTCGAACGAGGGCAGCTTGTACACAGGTTCCTTCACAGGCTTGCCCTTGGGCCAGATGCTGAAGTATTTCTCGGCCATGGCCTTGGCTTCGGGTATGTTGAAGTCGCCGACGAGGATGAGTGTCATGTTCGAGGCCACGTAGTATTTGTCGTAGAAGCGCTTCATGGCCGAGGGCTGTGGATTTTTGAGGTGTTCGTCGTGGCCTATGATGTCGCGGCTGTAGGGGTGTTCGCCGAAGCTCTCGGTGAAGATGTTGCGGCTGAATGTGTACATCTGTTCGTTGGCGTAGATGTTGCGTTCTTCGTACACGGCCTCCAACTCTCCCTGGAACAGGCGGTAGACGGGGTTGCGGAAACGCTCGGCATACACCTCCATCCAGTTCTCCAGCTGGTTGGAAGGCAGTGTGTTGTAGTAGACGGTGTAGTCGTAGGTGGTGCCTGCGTTGAGGCCGGTGCAGCCCATCTGCTGCAATATGGCGTCGGTCTCGTTGGGGATGGCGTAGCGCGATGCCTCGATGTTGAGGCGGTTTACCTCGAGTTGCAGTTCGTGGCGCCGGGTGGGGTCGGCGGTGGCCTGTATCTGGTCGTAGAGGTCGCTGATGCTGTCCAGATAGGGCTGTTCGGCCTTCCAGTTGGTGGTGCCGATGCGGTCGGTGCCTTTGAACATGATGTGCTCGAAGTAGTGAGCCACGCCGGTGGCGGCGGGATCTTCGTTCTTTGAGCCTGCATGCACCACCACGGAGCCGTATATCTTCGGCTGGTCGTGGCTTTCGGCCATGATTACTTTCAGTCCGTTGCTCAGGTGGAAGGTCTCGACCTTGAGGTTGTCCTGTGCATTCAGTGTGACTGCTAGCAGCAGGGCGGCAATGAGGATGATGTGTTTTTTCATATGGGGCAGTTTTTTTGAAGGTCCTGTAATCTATAGTTTTACAACCCGTTGTCGGCCAGATAGGAACGCAGTCTGTCGATGCTGACGCGCTCCTGCCGCATGGTGTCGCGGTGGCGGACGGTGACGGTGCCGTAGTTGTCGTTGGCTTCGGTGTCGCGTTCGGCAATGGTGTCGTTGTCGATGGTGATGCAGAAGGGTGTGCCGATGGCGTCCTGACGGCGGTAGCGGCGGCCTATGGCGTCTTTTTCGTCGTATTGCACCATCATGTCGGGCATCAGCAGGTGCTGCACTTCGCGGGCTTTCTCGGGCAGGCCGTCTTTCTTCACCAGTGGCAGCACGGCAACCTTGTAGGGTGCCAGACGGGCGGGCAGGGAGAGCACTGTGCGCACGGTGCCGTCGTCGAGGGTCTCCTCTTTCAGCGCATGGCTGAAGACGGCCAGGAAGGTGCGGTCGACGCCGATGGAGGTCTCGATGACGTAGGGGGTGTAGCTCTCGTTCAGCTCGGGGTCGAAGTATTGCAGTTTCTTGCCGCTGTACTCGCTGTGGCGCGACAGGTCGAAGTCGGTACGGCTGTGGATGCCCTCCAGCTCTTTGAAGCCGAAGGGGAAGCGGAACTCGATGTCGGTGGCGGCGTTGGCGTAGTGGGCCAGCTTCTCGTGGTCGTGGTAGCGGTAGCATTCGGCAGGTATGCCGAGGGCCAGATGCCACTGCAGCCGCTCTTCTTTCCAGTGGCGGAACCATTCCAGCTCGGTGCCGGGGCGCACGAAGAACTGCATCTCCATCTGCTCGAATTCGCGCATGCGGAAGATGAACTGGCGCGCGACTATCTCGTTGCGGAAGGCCTTTCCTATCTGTGCGATGCCGAAGGGTATCTTCATGCGGGACGATTTCTGCACGTTGAGGAAGTTGACGAAGATGCCCTGTGCTGTCTCGGGACGCAGGTAGAGGGTGTCGCTGTCGTCGATGACGCTGCCCATCTTGGTGGCGAACATCAGATTGAACTGGCGCACGTCGGTCCAGTTGCGGGTGCCGCTGACGGGACACACAATCTCCAGGTCGACGATGAGCTGCTTCAACCCGTCTAGGTCGTTGCGGTTCATGCAGTCGGCATAGCGCTGGTGTATCTCGTCGATTTTCTTTTGGTGTTCAAGCACGCGTGCATTGGTGCTGACGAACTGCCGGCGGTCGAAGCTTTCGCCGAAGCGCTTGTGTGCCTTCTCGCATTCTTTCTCTATCTTCTCTTCTATCTTGGCGATGTGGTCTTCGATAAGCACGTCGGCACGGTAGCGTTTTTTGCTGTCGCGGTTGTCGATGAGAGGGTCGTTGAAGGCGTCGACATGGCCCGAGGCTTTCCAAATGCGCGGGTGCATGAAGATGGCACTGTCGAGCCCTACGATGTTCTCGTGCATCTGCACCATCGAGCGCCACCAGTATTGCTTGATGTTGTTCTTGAGCTCTACGCCCATTGGGCCGTAGTCGTAGACGGCGGCCAGGCCGTCGTAGATCTCGCTGCTAGGGAAGATAAACCCGTATTCTTTGGCGTGGGATACCACTTTCTTGAATGTTTCTTCTTGGTTCATTGTATAAACGAATTAACAAATTAACGAATTAACAAATTCTGGATGCCGGGCGTCGGCCACGTCGTACAGTCCTATCCGCTGGCGTCGCAATGCCGACAGGAAGGCGCCGCTGCCGAGCGCGAGACCGAAGTCGCGTGCCAGCGAGCGTATGTATGTCCCTTTGCCGCACCGCACACGAAAGTCGACCTGCGGCAGGTGGGGCGGCACGCTGCCCTGCGGGTGTTTGTAGAGAGCCCCCCTGGAAGACTGGAGGTCTCGGGGGTCTCGGAGGTCTCGGGGGTCTCGGGGGTCTCGGAGGTCTCGGAGGTCTCGGAGGTCTCGGAGGTCTCGGAGGTCTCGGGGGGCTTCCCGGAATGCGGTTATCTCGAAGCTGTATATCGTCACCGCCTTGGGCTGCAAGGTGACGGTGGGGTCGTCGGCACGGGCATACAGGTAGGCCCGTCTGCCGCCTGTCTTGACGGCGCTGAACATCGGCGGCACCTGCATCACTGTCCCCTCGAAACGACGGCGCACCTCGTCGAGCATCGTTTTGTCGATATGGCCGTAGGGGTAGAAGTGGTCGATGGCTTGTTCCAGGTCGTAGCAGGGGGTGGTGGCGCCAAGCACCATGGTGCCGGTGTACACCTTGTCGCCCTCCTGTAGCGTGGGTATTGTCTTGGTGGCTTTGCCTATGCACACCAGCAGCAAGCCCGTGGCCAGCGGGTCGAGGGTGCCGGCATGTCCTATCTTGATTTTCTTCAGACCGTATGTGTTGCGGATGACGGCTTTCACCTTGTTCACGGCCTGGAACGACGTCCAGCCGTATGGCTTGTCGATGGGCAGCACGATGCCGGACTGTAGCTGTTCGGGTGTCATCACAAGATGTAGGGTAGTATGATGGCGAGGAGACCTACTACGGCGCAGTAGGCGGCGAACCAGATGAGTCTGCCTTTTTTCACGATGTCTATCATCCATCGGCACGCGAGGCATCCGCACACGAAGGCTGCCAGGAAGCCCACGGCGAGCGACAGCGTCGGCAGACCTGCCATAGCTTGGCTTACGCCCACTTCGGCAATGTCCTTCACGTCGAGCAGGGCCTCGCCGAGTATGGGCGGTATCACCATCAGGAACGAGAACTGGGCCAGCTTCTCCTTCTTGTTGCCGAGCAACAGTCCGGTGGCTATGGTGGACCCCGAGCGCGACAGGCCGGGCAATACGGCCACCGCCTGCGCTATGCCTATGACAAAGGCGTCGAGCGGCGAGATGTTCTCGCGTTGGCGTGGACGTGCATAGTAGCTGAACGCCAGCAGTGCTGCCGTCGCCAGCAGACAGACGCCCACCACCGTCAGGCCGCTGCCGAAGATGGCTTCCACCTTGTCTTTGAAGAAGAAGCCGACGATGCCGACGGGTATCATCGAGATGATTATGTTGACGATATACTTCGTCCCTTCGTTCCACTTCCATTTGAACAGGTCGGTGAAGAGCCATGCTATCTCTTTCCACAGCACCACTATGGTGCTGAGCACGGTGGCCACATGCACCGCCACGGTGAACGTCAGGTTCTCCTCGCCGCCAAGGCCGAAGAGGTGTGCCCCGATGGCCAGATGTCCGCTGCTGCTGACAGGCAGGTACTCGGTCAGCCCTTGGATGATGCCTAGAATCAATGCTTCAAACCATTCCATAATTGCCAAAATTGCCAAAACTTTGGTAAATCTTGCAGGGGCTTTACTTTTTCTTGTACATGATGGCGCATATCTCGACCACGAAGCCAAGTACGATGAGTATAGGTGCCACGTAGAGGCGGCGCGTGTCGAACATGGCGGGGTTGAACACGTTGGGGTCGTGGGAGCCGCCGCCGGACAGCAGCACGTAGCCCAACGCCAGCAGCACGAGGCCGGCGCTCATCAGGATGTAGTTAAGCTTGCCAAAGGCAAACTGGAAGCCGTTCTTTTCTTCGTTGTTTTCCATTCAAATTGACAAATTAACAGATTAACGAATTAACGAATTAACAAATTTTAAACGTACCGCCGTACGGTGATGGCGGTTGAAAGCCAGGCTATGGCGATGCCGGTGACTGTCAGTGTCGCCGCTATGGCGCCGTACCACATCCAGTGCTCGGGCGCAAGCAGTTCGAGGCCGAACTGGTTGGAGAACACCCATATCGACACCAGCGTGAGCACCGATGCCAGCACGCCGCCCAGTGCGCCGTAGGCCACGCTGCGCCACAGGAACGGGCGCGAGATGAAGGCGATGTCGGCGCCCACCAGTCGCATGGTGCGTATCGTCTCGCGCTGTCCGTATATGGCTATGCGTATCAGCGACGCTATGAGCACTACCGTTATAGTCAGCAGCAGCACGACGAAGACGATGAGGAACCACGTGAGTTTGTAGAACATCTCGCGTAGCTCGCCGACGACATTCTCCTGATAGTGCACGCCGGTGACGCCCTCCATCAGGCCCACCTCGTCGCAGAAACGGTCGAGCACCTGGTTCGAGCCTTCGGGCAGCAGCGAGGCGTTGAAGTTGACCATCAGCGACGGGTAGAGGGGGTTGTAGCCGATGAAGCCCACGAAGTCCTCGCCCAGGTCCTCGCTGAAGATCTCGGCGGCTTTCTCGCGCGAGATGTAGTCTACATGTTTCACGTATCCCATCGCCTCCACCTTGGCCTTGTTGGCCAGAGCCAGCGAGTCGCTGACGTCGGGCGAGAGGTCGACCTTGTAGGTGATGCGCTCCTGTGCGTCGTACGTCAGGCGGTACGAGTGGTATTCGAGGGTCAGCAGCAGCCCCAGCATGAGCAGCACCAGTGTGATGCCCAGGACGGTGGCGGTGTGTGTGCCCCAGATGTTGGCTTTGTTTTTCAAACCGTAAACTTTAAACTCTAAACTCTAAACTCTAAACTCTAGTTAGCCAGCATCACCGGCATCACGAGCATCAGTATGTCGTCTTTCTTGTCGGTGTCGTCCTGTTCGGAGTAGGGGAAGATGATGCCTGCGCGCGACGGGTGCGACATCTCGATGAGCACCTGCTCTGTGTCGAGGTTGGAGACCATCTCGGTGAGGAATTTGGCGTTGAAGCCGATGTCCATAGGCTCGCCCTCGTATTGGCAGGGGATGGCGTCGTTAGCCTGGTTCGAGAAGTCGAGGTCTTCGGCCGATATCTCGAGCCGGTCGGCGCTGATGGAGAGGCGCACCTGGTGGGTGGCCTCGCTGGCGAAGATGCTGACGCGGCGCAGTGTGTTGAGGAACGACAGCCGGTCGACGATGAGCTTGCGCGGGTTGTCCTTGGGTATGGCGGCCTCGTAGTTGGGGTAGCGGCCATCGACCAGACGGCAGACGATGTAGAAGTTGTCGAAGGTGATGAAGATGTTGGTGTTGTTGTATTCGATATGCACCTCGGTCTCTTCTTTGCGCGAGGCCAGTATGTTGCGTACCACGGCGATGGGTTTCTTGGGCAGTATGAACGAGGTGGGCTGTTCGCACACTGTGTCGGTGCGGCGGTAGCGCACCAGCTTGTGTGCGTCGGTGGCCACAAAGGTGATGCCTTCGGGTGTCATCTCGCAGTAGATGCCCGACATCTGGGGGTGCATGTCGTCGTTGCTGGCAGCGAAGATGGTCTTGCCCGTTGCCTCGACGAGGGCGGTGCCGGCGATGTCGACGCTGCCTGTGGCTTCGGCTGCCGGCATCGCCGGAAACGTGTCGGCGTCGAGCCCCGCCAGACTGTACTTGCCGTCGCCTGTCGTCAGCGTGATGCTGTGCGTGGTCGGATCGACGTCGAAGATGATGGGCACATCGTCGAAGGTCTTCATCACGTCGAGTAGCATCTTCGACGGTATTGCCACCTCCTCCGCCTGGTCCATGTGGCCTGTCTCCACGTCGATGGTGCACACCAGGGTGGTCGACAGGTCGGTCGTTTTCATTGTGAGACGGTTCTCCTCGAGGTGGAAGTGGTAGCAGGCAATGATGGGCATGGTGTTGTTGGAAGTGAGGACTCCGCCGAGTGACTGCAGCTGGCGGAGTAGCTGCTGGCTGTTGACAATGAATTTCATATTGTTATGTTTTTGTTTCTGTTTTTCTGTCGGTGCAAAGATACAAATATTATTCCGTATCGGTGGCAATTATTTATCAACGGGTTAATCAACACTGATATGTGTGAAGACACCCTCGGGCAGTTCGTAGTCGGTGTAGTGCAGCGAGCAGTTGGTGCGCGAGTATTTGTCGTCGAGGTAGAAGCTGCCGTGTATGTGGTCGTCGACGTGTATCACGCGGTCGGGCTCATAGAGCACTATGATTCCCGAGGCTGTCCCCTCGTCGGTGGTGATGGTGGCACCCAGGCTGTCGGGGTAGTCGAGTTGCACGATGTAGCCGACGTTGTTGTCGAGGTACATGCCTGTGCACTGTCGTATGCCTGTCACGGTGCCGGCGAAGTCGACCTCCGGATGTTTCTGGCATGCGGCAAGGGCGGCGGTGAGCAGCAGTGCGGCTGCCATTGTTCTAGAACATGCGAAGTGCTTCATTGAGTGATGTTTTTGTGTCGGTTGACTCTTTTCGTTGTCCGATTATGAGGGCGCACGGCACGCCGTAGTCGCCTGCGGCGAACGTCTTGTTGCGTGTGCCGGGTATCACCACCGAGCGTGGCGGCACATAGCCGGTGTGCGTCACCGGCTCGGGCCCCGTCACGTCGATGATGTGGGTCGAGGCTGTCAGCACCGTGCCGGCGGCTATCACCGCCTCGCGGCATACGCGTACACCCTCGACGATGATGGCGCGGCTGCCTACGAAGCAGTGGTCTTCGACGATGACAGGCGACGCCTGCAGCGGCTCCAGCACGCCGCCTATGCCTACGCCCCCGCTGAGGTGCACATGCTCGCCTATCTGGGCACAGCTGCCCACCGTGGCCCACGTGTCCACCATGGTGCCGGCTCCGACATAGGCTCCGATGTTGACGTAGCTCGGCATCAGCACCACCGACGGCGCCAGGTACGCTCCGTAGCGTGCCACTGCAGGGGGCACCGCACGCACCCCGCCCTCGGCATAGCCGCGCTTGAGGGGTATCTTGTCGTGGTATTCCATGGGACCCGCCTCGACGGTCGTCATGCCACGCAGGCGGAAGAAGAGCAGGATGGCCTGCTTCACCCATTCGTTGACGCGCCATGCGTCACCCTCGGGCTGCGCCACCCGCAGCATGCCCTTGTCGAGCATCGCCACGGCCTCCTCCACCGCCTCGCGGTATTCGGTCTGCCGCAGCAACGCAGGGTCGGCGTAGGCTTCAGTGATGTGTTGTTGCATAGGTGTGTGTTTGTGTGGGCTATCGTATCAGCAGTATCGTTCCGGTCATCGTCTGCATCCTTTCGGGGTGTAGCTTTGTCTGGTATTCGGCTTTGAACACGTAGGCACCCTGCTGGCAGGGGCGTCCGCCCAGGTCGGTGCCGTCCCACGCCCCGTCGATGCCAGTGTAGCGCGCCACCATGTTGCCCTGCCGGTTGTATATCCACACCTCCAGGTGCGTCACCTGTGTGCCCACCAGCTGCCAATGGCTGTTGGGGGGCTGCCCGGGCGTGAAGGCGTTGGGGGCGTAGAGGGCCGAGCGGTCGATGCGGATGACGGTGGTCGACGTGTCGGCACACTCGTCGTTGCTGTAGGCTATCAGCACAGCCTCTACCGAGTCCTCGGCTTCGGGATAGGTGTAGGATAGTGTCTTTTCGCTGCTGACGATGTCGCCGACGTACCATGTGCGGCCTATGGCGGCACGGCTTACGTCGCGCAGCTCGATGTCGAGGTTGGTGGGCGTGGGTATTAGCGGCGCCACCTGGGCTTGGGCTCTCAGGTTGAGACCTCGCAGCGTCAGGTTGAGGGTCAGCAGGCTGTCGCAGCCGTGCACGGTGGGGTGGTGGTGGGTGTAGCTGCCCGAATACATATAGTGCGTCCCGTCGAAGTCGATGCCCGACGTGGCGCACACCGTGTCGGTGAACGTCTCGGCGTATGTCGGCCACACCGTCAGGTCGAGCCTGACGAGGCTGTCGCAGCCGTCGGTGGTGACGAGTGTCACCTCGTGGTGGCCTGCCGCGGCGAAACGCTCATGGCCTATCGTGTAGCTCTGATTGTCGCATATCTCGGCTGTCACGGCGGTGTCGTAGACGGGGTAGGCCCGCATCCGTAGCGTCACCGTGCTGTCGGCGCCATGTATGGTGTGCAGCTGCAGCACCACGGTGTCGGCCCTGTCGAAGACGACGCCGTGCCAGCCGACGGGGAAGTGGTTGGCACACACTGCCGTGTCCAGAGTCGTCGCCATGTTGTACCACACGTGCAGTCTGTAGTGCACCGTGCTGTCGCAGCCATAGCGGTTGGTGTGTCCGAAGGTGGTGTCGGCAGGGCGGTAGAAGGTGGCGTCGCCGAAACTTGCGGGCAGCTGGTTCTCCACCACCGTGTCGGCCACCTCGGTGTGGCTGTCGGGGTTGACGTGCAGGCCTACGACGATGGTGCTGTCGGCGCCGCCGGCCGTGGCTATGGTCACCGTCACCGTGGTGTCGCTACCCGTTGGCGCAAAGGCGTGGCCGTGGAAGAGCAGCGGCAGCTGATGACGGCATAGCGTTGTGTCGACATTCGAGGTGTCGTTGTACCACACGTGCAGCCTGTAGTGCACCGTGCTGTCGCACCCGCTGACGGTGGTCAGCCCGAAGGTGGTGTCGGCGGGACCGTGGAACACAGCGCCGCCGAAGCTGACGGGCAGCCGGTTCTCCACCGTCGTGTCGGCCAGCGTCAGGTCGTAGTCGGGGTCGACATGCAGCATCAGCGTGACGGTGCTGTCGGCGCCATGACGGTCGGCGAACAGCGCGTCCACCGCAGTGTCGCCCGCGGCGGGCTGTATCGTCATGCCGTTCCACACGACGGGCAGCTGGTGACGGCACACGCTGCTGTCGATGGTGGTGGTCACGTTGTACCACACGTGCAGCCTGTAGTGCACCGTGCTGTCGCAGCCATAGCGGTTGGTGTATCCTACGACGGTGTCTGTCGCCGCAGCGAACAGCACGCCGCCGACATAGTGCGGCAGCATGTCCTCCACCACCGTGTCGACGGCCGACGTTGTGTCGTCGTCGTTGATGTGCAGCATCAGCGTGATGGTGCTGTCGGCACCCAGCCACGAACGGTAGGTGAGGCTTAGCGTCATGTCGTTGGCCGTGGGGCTGAGCGACAGCGAGTCGAACAGGTATGGCAGCGTGTGGCGGCAGACGGTGTCGCGTATGGTGTCGAAGACGTTGTATCCCACGGTGAGCAGCACGTTGATGGTGCTGTCGCAGCCTTCGACGGTCAGCGTGTCGATGGTGATCGTCGAGGTCTCTGTCTGTGGTGTCACATGGTAGCCACAGATGACATAGGGCAGCTCGCTCTCCGTCACCGTGTCGCGGAACAACGTGTCGTGACTGTGGTTGACGTTGATGTGCAGCACCGTCATACTGTCGCACCCGTATTGGTTGGTGCCGTAGGCATGCACCGTGTCGTCCGAGGTGTAGGTGCTGTCGCCGAAGGTGTAGCTGTCGCAGACGCTGACAAAGTCCTCGCCGACGGTGGCGGTGTGGATGCGTACACCCACGGTCGAGTCGATAGTGTCGCCGCACGAGTTGATTATCGTCAGCGTGAACAACACGGTGGTGTCGGACGTTATGTCGTCGGGTGCGTGGATGAGGAAGGTGGTGTCGTCGATGCGCTGCGCATAGTCCGACAGTATCAGCTTGTCCTCCAGGGGGCAGGGGTTCGGTATCAGGCTGGGGTTCAGCGCCATCTCCCACTCGAAGATGTATCCGTTGTCCTGACTGTAGGCGTCGATCACCTCGACGGCCCACTGTCCGTTGAGGGGGCATCCGGCGAGGGTCGAGAAGTTGTCCTGCGGGTGGTAGAAGCCCGTGCCGGCGGCCACGTTGCTCGAGTCGATGGTGCTGTGGGTGGTGTGCATCAGGGTGTTGTAGTGCTGTATGGTGTTGGCCGAGCGGTAGAGCAGAGCGTCGCCCGGCTTGTATTGGTAGCCGGAGGTGGTGTTGCTGCTCCAGCAGTAGTTCCACCCTATGCCCGGCTCGTTGCTCTCGGCCGTCGAGTCGCACTTGTGGCTGCTGTTGTCGTAGTCGTAGGCCTCGCCCAGGTAGGTGCCGCCGCTGGCGTTGGTCCCCGATGTCCACGAGCGGTGCCCCTGCGGAACGTTGTTGCGGCACTGCGACGAGCCATTACCGCTCCAGTTCATCAGCGAGGCCCTCGTGCCGTTCGGGCAGACGATGCCGATGTATATGTCGCCGATGAAGGAGTGCTCCATGTTGAGGCGGACATATTCGATGTCCTGCGCCGACGTGATGGTGGCGCCGGGTGTGAAGTCGCTGAAGGTGACTGTCGACTGGTAGGAACATCCCATGTTGCCGCATGGCACCCCGTCGGGCAGGAAGGCGCGGTCGGCCAACGACAGGGCGGCAGTGCCCGTGTCGATGATTATGTTGAAGGTGCTGCTATAGCCGAAGCTGACCGTCGTGTCGGCACCCGCGCAGAGGTCGGTGGGGAAGTTGATGCTGCGGAAAGTCTGGCCGAAGCCCGCCAGCGGCATCAGCGTCATCATCGTCGTCGCTATGAGCCTGCGCAGTTTCATTGTCCTCTCATCACCTCTATTGTCCCGTTTCGTTTGATGGTCCCGAAGGGGCTGCGTGCCATGAAGCGGTAGTAGTAGCTGCCGTCGGGCGAGTTGGTGGCTGCGGGGTCCCAGAAGTCATCCTCGCGGCTTATGTTGCGCACGTGGTACACCTCGATGCCCCACCTGTTGAAGACCCATAGCTCGTTGATGGTGTAGATGCCGCATTCCAGCATGTTGACCACCACCCATGTGTCGTTCACCCCGTCGCCGTTGGGTGTGACGAGGTTCGGGAACTGAAGGTAGTCGTCGATGATGGCTATGGTGCGGCTTGTCGTGTCCGGGCATACGACGGTGTCCTTGTCGGCCACGAGGTATGTTATGCTGGCCGTGAGCGTGACGGCATAGTCGCCGTCGGGTGCCAGCCTGGTGCCGTCAGACCAGCAATAGGTCGGTTGGAACAGAGTCGAGGTGTCGGTGCCGCCTGTGGTGTTCTGTATCTCCCAGTAGTAGTCGAGGCTGTCGCCCGTGGGGGTGGTCAGGTTGAGCAGCGGGGTGGTGGCGTCGTGGGTGACCAGCAGCGGGTTGCCCCACTCGAAGGCCGCCTCGGGCGTGCGGAGCACACCCACGGCGTCAAGCATCCAGGCCGTGTCGGTGCAGCCCTGATGGTTGACGGCGGTCAGACGCAGCGAGAAGAGCCCGACGCTGTCGTACGTGTGACCGAAGTGCGCTTCGCTGACGACGGTGTCGCCATCGCCCAGCAGCCACTGCCGCTCGACGACGTTGGGTGTCGTGTCGCGCAGCCACACGGTGCCCGGATGGCAGATGTACAACGTCGTGTCGTCGCTCCACATGCTGTCGTCGGCACTGACGAAGATGCGCAGGTCGAACGTGGTGTCCGAGTTGACCAGTGCCACGTGCACCAGGCTGTCGCACCCCTCGGCGGAAATCATCATGGTGTCGAAGGCCACAGGTCCGCCGTAGTCGTGCCCCAGGTAGGTGTAGATGCCGCGGGGGCAGAAAAGATGCGTGTCGGCAATGTCGTATGTGGCATTGAAGGTGTAGCGCACCTCGACGATGCTGTCGCAGCCGTGTATGGTGGTGCCGTGGTACATCACCGACGTGTCGTCTGTCACGGCCATGCCCAGCCACCATGCCGTGTCTCCGTGGCAGAGCGTGTCGTCGATATGTGTCTCGTAGGGTCTGTAGTAGTGTACGTTGAAGGCGGTGTCGATGGTGTCGCCGTTGGTGGTGAAGATGTACACCTGGTAGGGGAGTGTCGTGTCGCCGGTGGTCTCCGGCGGTGCACTGATGCCGAAGGTCGAGTCGGTGTACACCGTCACCTCGCTGCCCCGGACTTCCTGCCCTGTGAAGGCGTTGGCGTTGGGCAGCAGAGTGGGGTTCAGCGCCATCTCCCACTCGAAGATGTAGCCGTTGTCACTGCTGTATGCGTCGATGACTTCGATGGTCCACCTGCCGTTGAGCGGACACCCCACCAGGTTGCTGAAGCTTTGGTCGGGGTGGTAGAAGTTTGTCCCCGCAGCCACGTCGCTCGAGTCGATGGTGCTGTGTGCCGACGACATCAATGTGTTGTAGTGGCTCACGACATTCACCGAACGGTAGATGAGTCCGTCCTGCGGGGCGTAGGTGTAGCCTTGTGTCGTGTTGTTGCTCCAGCAGTAGTTCCACCCTATGCCCGGCTCGTTGTTCTCGGCCGACGAGTCGCACTTGTGGCTGCTGTTGGTGTAGTCGTACGCCTCGCCAAGGAAAACGCCGCCGCCCGCGTTGGGATACGTGCTGTTCCATCCGCGGTGGCTGGCCGGCACACTGTCGGTGCACGGCGACGAGCCGGTACCGGCCCAGTTCATCAGCGAGGCGCGCTGACCGTTGGGACATTTGATACCCATGTATATGTCGCCGAGGAAGGAATGTTCTATCTTGAGCCTGACATAGAGCAGGTCCTCCACCGACGTCAGGGTGGCGCCGGGGGTAAAGTCGGTGAACACCACTGGCGACTCGTACGAGCATTTGCCGTCGCACACAACGCCGTCGGGCAGGAACGCGTGGCTTGTGCTGCCAAGTGTGGCCACACCGTTCCGCAACACTATGTTGCGCCACGGCTCGAAGCCTATCGAGAGGGCCACCGTGTCGCCCAGGCAGGCCTCCGTGTCCACATCCATCGTCACTATCGACTGTGCCGCGACACGGCATGGCATCGCTGCCGCCAACATCGCCAACACAAGTGTCGCCAGGGCTTTTTGTCTCGCCCTGTACACGTATTGCGCAAAACCATGCTTGTCGCCTCTTGCGGCTATTGTGGTGTGTATTATGTTGTTGCAGCGTTTCATCTGGTGAATTCCAAACAGCAAAGATACATAAATATAACTATATGTACAAAAAAAAATAAGGCAACATCCAAAAAAACGCATGCCTCTGGTACAGGTCGGGACATAAGGAAAACAAAAAAAATAGTTTTAGAAAACGGAATTTAGAAAATAATATGTATCTTTGCAAAAAGCAAAACACTGTAATCTATGAAGCAACTTATTGAATGTGTGCCCAATATCAGCGAGGGCCGCAACATGGATATCATCAATCAGGTTACTGCCGAGATTGAAAAGGTCGAAGGCGTCAAGCTGCTCGACGTGGATCCCGGTCAGACGACCAACCGCACCGTCATCACCTTCGTCGGCGAGCCGGAGCCTGTCCTCGAGGCTGCCTATCAAGTGGTGCGCAAAGCCGCCGAGCTTATCGACATGACGCAGCATCACGGTGCACATCCGCGTCAGGGTGCCACCGACGTGTGCCCGCTCATCCCCGTGGCAGGCATCACCATGGACGAGGTGGTAGGCTATGCCCACCGTCTCGGCCGCCGTCTCGGCGACGAGCTGCAGATACCGGTCTACTGCTACGAGAACGCTGCCATGTTGCCCGAACGTCGCAACCTGGCCTACTGCCGCACCGGCGAGTACGAGAGCCTCTCGAGCCGTCTCGGCACCGAACAGTGGAAGCCCGACTTTGGTCCTAACGTCTGGAACGACCATACCGCCCGTACCGGCGCCACACAGGTCGGCGCACGCGACTTCCTGGTGGCCATCAACTACAACCTCAACACCACCAGCACCCGTCGTGCCAACGCCATAGCCTTCGACGTGCGCGAGAAAGGTCGCCCCATGCGCGAAGGTGGCGTGCCAAGCGGCAAGCCCGTCAAGGACGCCGACGGCAAGACCATAATGATACCCGGCACCCTCAAAGGCACCAAGGCTATTGGCTGGTATATCGAAGACTACGGCATCGCCCAGGTGTCGATGAACATCACCAGCATCAAGGTGGCGCCAGTGCACCTCTGCTTCGACGAGGTGTGCCGTTGTGCACAGAACCGTGGTCTCCGTGTCACCGGTTGCGAGATTGTCGGCCTCATCCCCAAGAGCGTCCTCATCGACGCCGGACGTTACTACCTGGCCAAGCAGCACCGCAGTCTCGGCGTCAGCGAGGACGAGATCATGAAAGTCGCCATCAAGAGCATGGGACTCGACGACCTCAAGCCCTTCGACCCGAAAGAGAAAGTCATCGAGTACCTCATCGAGGACCACTCGAAGAAGAAGCTTGTCGACCTCACCTGCCGCGGTTTCTGCGACGAGACGGCCAGCGAGAGTCCCGCCCCCGGCGGCGGCTCGGTGAGTGCCTACATGGGTGCCCTCGCAGCCTCGCTCGGCACCATGGTCGCCAACCTCACAGGCGGCAAGGCCGCCTACGACGACCAGTGGGAGCGCTTCTCCGACGTGGCCGTCAAGGGGCAACGTCTGAAAGACGAGCTGCTGCACCTCGTCGACGAGGACACCGAGGCCTTCAACCGTATCATGAACGCCTTCGGACTCCCCAAGAAGACCGACGACGAGAAGGCCGCACGCAGCGCCGCCATACAGGAGGCCACACGCTATGCCACCGAGGTGCCCTTCCGCACCATGCAGCGCAGCCTCGAGGCCTTCGACGTCTGCCGCGCTATGGTCGAATGGGGCAACCCCAACTCGGTCACCGACGGTGGCGTAGGCTCCCTGGCCGCCCGCTCGGCCGTCATGGGCGCCCACCTCAACGTCAAAATCAACGCCTCCTCGCTCAAGGACGAGGCCTTCAAGGCCGACATATTGCGCCGTGCACAGGAGATAGAGGATGCCGCCATCCTCCAAGAGGCCGAGATACTCAAGATCGTCAACGAAAAGATTGGACTTTAACGATATGAAAAAGAAAGCACTGACACTGTTGGCCGTTGTGGTGCTGACACTGGTTGCCGCCAGCTGCACCCATCACACCTGCCCCGCCTACCGTGGCTCGGTAGCTATGGCCGAACAGGCCGAATAGCCAAGGGGCATCTCATGGTTCGACGCCACACTTGCGGCAGCCACCGGTTGTCGCAGGTTTGGTGTTGTGTTTTCCTGCAGGTTCCGGGAGGGCAGACAGGGAGGGGTGGGGGAGAGCGTGGATAAAACGTCGTTATTGCCCCCAAATTGACAGCCAGAGATAGAAAAAAGTGTCGAATAAGTACACGGGCCGGCGTCCGCCAGCAAAAAAAATACCAATGGAAATCAGATTGGTATGTATTTTTTGAAAAAAAGATTTTGCCATATCGGAAAATGTTCGTACTTTTGCACCCGTTTTCGACAGCGTAAAACACCATACAGACATCGACAAGCCGCATTCGTCTAGTGGTCCAGGACATCTGCCTCTCACGCAGAAGATCATCAGTTCGACTCTGATATGCGGTACCAAAGCGATAGAACCTTCGGGTACTATCGCTTTTTTTCTTAAGTCGGTTATTTTATTCTGTTGGTTTTCTGTAGCCTTACACCCAACCTTGCTCTTTTTGGCATCGGTATTGAAAAAAATGTGTATCTTTACAATTTATTTTCCATATAATATATATACACTTGACAAAAACAGATGGGTAAGGTGGACAGGGCCGCATTGCGGCAGAAGATACAGCAGCTTGAGGGGCTTACCGACGACGAGCGGGCGGCGTTGCTCGAGCTGGCGGCCGGGCAGCGGCGCTACGGCCTGGTGTGGGAGGACCGCACCGAGGATGTCGAGGAACAGTTGCGCGAGCAGCTGCCCGTGCTGGTGGAGGACAAGAGTCTAAGGATAGTCTCCGAGACCTCCGAGATTTCCGAGACCTGCTCGATGTGATAGAAACGCTCTTCGGAATAGAAGAAACCGAAGCCCCCAAGGTGATACTCTACCGCAACAACACATACGCCAACTGGACGTTCTTCGAGGATGCCATAGCCGGAGCATTGCAGCGGTACCGCAACACCCTCAAGCAGACAAAGGCAGAGAAAACATATAGCTCCCAGACATTCGTTATCCCTGCCACACGCCCCTACAACAGCGCTGTGGTGCACCCTGCCGAGGACATCTTCAACCATGCGCTGAAGCCCTACTTCGAGCATAACAATGCCTCGAAGCCGGAGCGCGACTTTGCCCGCTGGATCGACCAGAAGACGGAATGGGTGGACTGGTGGTACAAGAACGGCGACGACGGCAAGCAGCACTTCGCCATACCCTACACAGGCTCCGATGGCAAAGCGCATTGCTTCTACGTCGACTTCATCATCCGACTGAAGAACGGAACGATATGCCTCTTCGACACCAAGACTCCCGGCAGCGACGAGGACACACCCGGTAAGAACAACGCCCTGTGGAAATATGTTGAGGAACACAATGGCAAGGGCAAAAGAATGATTGGCGGTGTGCTGATACAGCAAGGTGGCAACTGGTACTATCCGGGTGGAATCATAGAGAATGATGACAGCATAGAGGGCTGGAGCCGGCTAACCCTGGCCGAACTATGCGCAACAGCATGAAATCCAAAAGCCCGGATTCCTAAATCTGTCAACCAATTTCAGGGAAAGTCATGTGAAGGGGGGCGGCCACGAGTTGACCGCCCCCCCTTTTTTTTCTCTGCTTTTGCGACCGAGACGTGCGGCGGAGGGATGTGCGTACCAAAGCGGATGCCGAATATCCACGCAAAGGGAAACATGTCAATGCAGGGAGAAGCATGCCGTTGCTCATGACTGCCGAGAGCAGAGCGTCTGTGCACAAAGCGCTGGCGGTATTGCCAAAATATACGTAAAACGCATATCATGCGGCAAAAAGCGCCGTCGGAACGGCGTCAAGCACAGGTCTTTACCGCATCTGCTCTTACTCTGCTCCTACTCTTCTGCTTGTCTTCTTTTTACAAAAAGTTACTCGAGTAGGCAATAATAAGGCGAAGACAACGTTATGACAAGCACAAGAACAATGTTAAACCGCTCGTTATGGCAAAGTTATACGGAGGATACATGGGGGG
>FLNX01004347.1_pt1 | contig 23036 bp, 13 predicted proteins | sample 1140341 | NCBI WGS metagenome assembly FLNX01 (sample SAMEA3878208, study PRJEB12797) | bioreactor metagenome | biome: Moose rumen | place: Sweden | collected 2011-10
ATGAACGAACCGTGCCTTTCTTGTAATCCTCACGTTCCATATACTCTTTCTCGTCAAGCCAGAACTCAATCTTGTCCTCTTGGGAACGCATGTCCACTATGGTGAAGTACTCTACCAGAACCTTCGGGAATACCTCTTGCATGATTTTGTCGTATCTCATGCCGCAAAGATAACGCTCATTCGTTAAAAAAATCGGCTTTACAACCGACTTTTTGCATTGACCCCTATTATGTACAAATTACTCACCTTTTTCCTGTTTGCCCTACTGACATTCTCAGTCAGTTGGGCAGATACTGTGACTGATGTATTGACATATGATCTCATAGGCATCACAGGAACAGGCTACTGGACTTTTGAGGGAAAGACGTCTGAATCGTCGGCCGTGTATGCGGGATGTTCTGCTGGTGGCAATAATTCAATCCAGTTGCGTTCAAGCGGTAGTAGCAGTGGTATTGTAACTACCGCCTCCGGTGGAAAGGTCAAGAGCATTACAGTGGTGTGGAATTCTAACACGCAAAATGGCCGAACACTGAATGTGTATGGCAAGAATTCGGCCTATACTACTAATGCTGGAGACCTGTATCTTAATGATAACCAAGGTACGTTATTGGGTACTATTGTTAAGGGAACGAGCACATCCCTCACGGTTTCAGGAGATTATGAGTATGTCGGTTTCCGTTCTGCCAGCGGTGCCATGTATCTGACCTCGATTTCGATCGAGTGGGAAACCACTGGCGGTAGCTCACCAACGACGGTTACTGCCCCCGTCTTTAGCATCGGTGGCACACCCGTTACCAGCAACCAGACTGTTGAACCCGGAACCGCAGTCACGCTCACTGCCGACAGCGGTAATTATCTTGCCTATACTACCGATGGAACCGCCCCTGGCGAGATGGGTAATACAGTAACTGTAACCGATGGCAATACTGCAATGGTTACGGTCAATAGCACAACCCGCATCCGCGCCATCGCCCTTGATGACGTTATGAACCAGAGCAGCGAGGTGGATTTTACCTTTACGGTGAATCCGTTGCAGATCACGTTGTCTCCATCGAGCGAAACGGCTACTATGGGTAATACGATCACGGTAAACGTCACAGCCAACACCACACTTGACGTGATATATGATTGCGCGAGTAACCCTGTTGGTGCAAGCATTGAAGAGGCAGATGGCGTTTTCTCGATCACCAGTGCAACTCCCGGCACTTATGAAGTGACATTCACTGCCCTTGATGATGCAGGCCGCACGGCCACTGCTACCGGTACCTACACCTTCACCCCTGCACCCACTGCCGACCAGTACAGTCTTGTTAAAAGTACAAGCAGCGTTGACGATGACGGCACTTATGTCTTGATTTACAATAGCACCTATGCCATGTCTAATTCGTTGACCAGTGGCTATCTTGCACAGACTGGCTCTGGCTTCAGCTTTGCAGGCGAAGTGGTCACCGTGAGCAGCACCAGTACAGTGGATATTCTTACGCTGGAGAATGCCGAGGACGGTTATTACTACATCAAGGACGCATTTGGTTATCTGCAAAATACAGGTAACAACACAACGCTCGCCCGTGCTGATCAACCCAGCACCGACAATTTCAAGTGGCAGATAGAGATTTCAAGTAATAAAGCGCAAATCAAGAATAAGCAAACAAGCAGATATCTTGCTTGCAATACAGGTGCGCAGTATCGTTTCACGGCTTATGCCCAGCTCAACACTCAGCAGGTTGCGGCCTCTCTTTATAAAAAGGAAGGTACCAATCCCAAGTTGAGTGTCGATGAGAGCGAACTGGAACTGAATGTCCCGGTGGGCTCCACCCAAAGCGACAGCAAGCCGTTCACGCTAACGGGTAAGAACCTGACGGGCAACGTGACCATTAATATTGAGGGCGACAATGGTTTCGTTGTGACACCGTCATTACCTCTCACACTCAATCCCGTAGATGGTCAAGTGAGCCAAAGCTTTACCGTGGCCTACAATGGTAATGCATCGGCTGCAGCTACCATCACAGCCACAAGCGAGGGTGCGCAGGATGTCATGTTTACCGTAACTGCCATAAAGGCTGTTCCATCGGTTCCCGAGATTACCTTTACTGCCGATCCCTGCTACACCGACCAGACCGTGACCATCACAGCCCAGGACGGTACAGCCATCTATTATACCACCGATGGTAGTGAGCCAACCACCGGCAGCACTCACTATGACGGCGAGTTCACCATCAACTATGGTAGCGCAACTACTGTCAAGGCTATTGCGGTGGACGGTAATAACGTGAGCAACGTCGCTGCCAAATCCTTTGATTGGGGCACAGTGACCATCAGTCTTAATCCTGCCGATGGCAGCTTCTTCCAGGGGAGCACGATGACGGGTACCGTTAGCGTCAACCCCGCCGACGCCCAGGTAACCGTAGTGGGTGCAACCTACAATGAGCAGACCCATGAATTCATCGTGACAGTTTCCCAAGTGGGTGGCACTGCCACAGTCCAGGCTACCGCTGTCAAGGGTGACGTCAGCGAGACGGCCAGCGCTACCTATGTCCGCGTGGCTGCCGATGCCCCCAGTGCTCCAACTTTCAGCGTTGATGCCGGAGCGGTAACTGCAGGAACCGAGTTAACGATCTCGGCCCCGGCAGGCTGCGTGCTCTACGTCAATGGCGAGGCTTACCCCGGTGGGTCCTTTACAACGACCATCAACAACGCAGTGACCTATCAGGCTTATTGTGTCAACGATGAGAACGTCAGCAGCACGACTGTCACCAACTTCTACTCCATCCGTTCCAGTAGTGGCAGTGGTAACACCTATGTGAAACTGACCACTCCGGAACTCGTTGATGGTGGTACCTATATCCTCATCTGTGAAGGCAATTCTTTTGCCATGGGGAATATTAATGATGACTATAGGGCAGAACCGGCCTATGGCCTTTCCCTGGATAAGACCGTTAACCCCTATCGTGCAACCGTCAGTGACAACAATTCGGTCATGGTATTGACTGCGCATGCAGTTGATGGTGGCTATATTTTACAGATCGGCGCAACAGATACCTACCTCAGCAATACTTCTTCCACCTATTTGGTGGCAAGGGCTGAAAATAGCACAAATACCTGGAGCGTCTCGGGTGGCGAGTCGGGTTGTTATGTTCACCACATGTTGAGTAGCACCGATCGTGGCGTGTTGTTCAGAAAGGACCAAACTGTTTTTGGGGCCTATGCCATGAGCAATGCCGGCACGACTAATTATGATTATGCCTACCTTTATGGTCAAGCCAGTGGCGATGTCACCATCGAAGCTCCTGTAATCGTTCCGGCATCGGGTACCTATTATGAAAATCAGCAGGTTGAAATCGCTGCCGAGCAGGATGCAACCATCTACTACACTATCGATGGCAGCGAACCCAACACGATGAGCAGCGTCTACAACGGTGTGTTTGATGTAAACTACTTGCGCGGCGGATCGACTACCGTCAAGGCCATTGCAATCAATGCCGATGGCGTTGCCAGCCCTGTTGCCAGCGTGACATATAATTGGGGTGTCCCCGGCCTGACTATCGTTCCGGGCAACACCAACGTCACCCAGCCTACCACTATCGCCGTGACCCTTACCGCCGACCCTGCCGACGGCACAGTGATTTACTACACGACCGATGGCAGCACCCCCACCGTGGCCAGTGCTGTTTACAGTGCTCCGATTGACGTCGCTCTCAATGATGTGGGAGACGAGGTTGTGGTCAAAGCCATCGCCGTCATCAGCGGCCAGTCCACCAGCGTGGTCAACGCTACCTACCGCTATGTTGAGAATACTGTCGAGATGACTGATCCTTTCTTCTCACCCATTTGCAACCACATCTATTATGGTGATCAGACGGTAGAGGTTTTGTGTCCCATCCCGGGTGCGACCATGTACTACGAGATTGCTGAGGTTAGCGGCAACAGCATTCCCGACGCATCGGCGGTGGCGCGGCCTTCGCGCAGTTCGGCACAGTACGGCCTGCCCATTGCGCTGACGGTGGGTAATAGTTATTACATCAAGGCTGTCGCCTATGTGGGCAACAGCGTGAGCAATATCGTTGAGGGCTGGTACATCATCCGTCCTACCAGTGAGTGGGTTAACACCACTGGCGCAGCCAGAGTGTTGGAACATGTCTCCGAGTTGCAGACGATGGACAGTAATCAGTCTATTACCTTCCGCAACCCTGTACAGGTGGTCTATATGTCCAAGTTCACCAATGATGACGCTCCCACAGGTTATTCCAACCCGATACCTGAGTTCTGCTACATCCGTGACAACTCGGGCTATGGCGTGATTTACTTTGGTAAGGCGGCCACCGAGTGGGCCGAGCAGACCAGTGGTCGCACCACGAGCCCTGCCACCATCTTCAAGATGGGTGATTGGATTGACGGTAGCCTCATTAAGGGGACAACAGGCACCTGGTCAAGCGGCTTGATTCCCCAAGTGGGTACCAACAGTCATGTGATTTTCAATTGGCCAGCAGCAACAGTGGGTCATACCCGCATTCTGGCCGAGCCGACGACCTGTAAGCAGATCAACCAGGCCAATACCGTGGCAAACAATCTGTGTGGTCACTATGTGCACCTGAGCAACACAACAATCAATTGGGCACAGGATCAGGACCCCACGGCTGCCGACCCTGATTACCGCAACTTTGGCCGCTATACCGACGGCACTGCTACAGCCTCGATGTACGACCGATTCTGGCTCTTCAGTGGCAATGGTCAGACTTACACCTATCAAAATGATGCTTACACTTTGCGTGGTGTGGGCGACTACAACACCCATTTCTTCAATTATTATCAGAGCAAGGGTGCTACCTTTGACATCTTTGCCATCGGTGCTTACTATAATGGCACTTACACCCACGATGGCGTGACTGGCGATGTTGAGTCCGAGATTTTGCCCATCGACTATCTGTGGATCTATCCTCCCACGATCCTGACGCCTACCGAGCCCCAGTACGAGGGTAAGGCAACCATCACGATTGAGTGTGATACCGTGAGCTGGAGCAACAATGTGCCCAAGATTTACTATCGCACCGACGAGATGGAGGATTGGGCCGTCTACGAGGGTCCGTTTGACATCACATCAAGCACTACGGTCTATTCCTATGCCGAGCTGCCGGCCGTGAAGGCTGACGGTACCGACTATAGCGACTTCGTTCACTCTAATGTGGTCGAGGCCAATTATGCCATCATTGGTATCGATGATCCCGTTATTGATCCCGAGAGCAAGCCCATTGATATCACCGATGGGCCGCAGTCGCTCACGGTGACCATCACCACAGGAGAGGGCTGCACCTCGGCTGATGGTGCTTATTATACCCTCTACACGCTCGATGGCTCAGTTCCCTACTGGACCAGTGCCGACGATTTCAACGGTGCTATTCTGGAGGGAACTGCTGGAAGTCATGTTTCGTTAACCATCAGCGAGACAACGACGGTCAATGCAGTCACCTGCTATGTCGTGGATGGTGAGGTCGTGCTCATGAGCAACATCGAGAGCGAGACCTACACGTTCGTCAAGAAGAATGGTATCAAGTATGCCATCCTCAAGGATGCGCCCCAGGTGGGTAATATTGTCGTGATTGTCAACAAAGCCCACAACATGGCGATGAGCAACTACCAGAACGAGATGAATCGAAGTGCGGTGGGTGTCCTCTTCACCAACGAGGCCGTCAAGGACACTGTCTTTGGCAACGACGAGATGGCCCAGTTTGTGGTCGAGAGCGCTGGCCCCGGCCGCTATTATCTCAAGAACGTGAATGGTGACCAACCTGGTTACCTGTATGTGGATTACAGCACTCCCAACCTGTTGACCGAGGCTGCTCTCGATAACGAGGGCAAGGCTGTGGCTGGTGTGTCAATCGGTGGTTATGATGCCATGGCCGACAACAGCTACATCGCTACCGTGACCTATGCCTATGAGGGCAATACACGTTACCTGCGTTACTACAACAATGGTCATGTGTTCTCGACCTATGGCAGCACCAACGTCAATGAGGACATCTTCCTATATGGCATCGAGGCCACCCCGCTGGCCTATATCGAAGCTAACAAGCGTGTGGGTGACCATGTGGTAGTGAGCGATCAACTCATTGGCGCATGGGCTGTAGTCAAGAACGACGGCACTCGACTGTTGTGGGTTAAGGACAAGGGCAATCAGTCCATTATCCCCACCCATAACGATGCTAACGCCCTCGACTATATGATGGAGAGGATGCCGGTAAACAAGCAGCAGAATGATTGGGACCAGAGCAATTGGGCAATTATCGACTTCAGCAGCCAGCCCAGTGTTAATCCCGAACAGTATGTCAACAAGATGATCCAGGGCTCGACCGTTGTTGGCACCTATACCAGCGACCTGAACTACACCATCAAGCTCGATGCCATTGCTGCTGGCGGTGTCAAGCCTGAGGTCGTGGACGAGGCCAATAATGGTTACTATGGCTATGTGGGTACCGATGGCGATCCCAAGGAGGAAAGCTATAACGATTATCGCTACAACCAGTACAGTCCTGCCAACTTCCTTGAGAAGAACTTCAATAATCCTTGGGGCCCTGGTGCGCAGGCTGGTCCTGATGCCCGCGCTGCAAAGCCTGGCACGCCAATGTTCTTCATGAATCCCAAGATCATGGAGATCGCCCATGTGTGGGCAGTCTATGCTGGTGGCGACCGCTTTGACGTCTATGCCAACGAGGGCGATTACAATGGCTTTGATGTTGAGGGAGCGGTCGACGTCATCGACTGGGCTTATAACCGTACAGGAGAGAGCGATTATGGCCGTCCCACCTCGCTTGTCGTGGGTGGTGATTACCTGTTCCACGTGGCAGTCATGCGCCGCAACTATGGTTATGGTTACCGCAACATAGGTTCAGCCATGTTGAGGGCTGGTGCCCGTGGCAGTGCAGCCAGCGGTAGCTTGGGCATCTATCCTCTTGACCTGCCCAATGACGGCGGCGGTGTGACTGCCGTCCAGCTGGTGGCGGGCGAGAAGAGCATCGAGAGTGTCCGTTACTACAATCTCATGGGTGTGGAGAGCAAGACACCATTCGACGGCATCAATATCGTGGTTACCCGTTACACCGACGGCACCTCTGCAGCCGTCAAGGTGATCAGGTAAAGCGCATCTCGTGATAACGTTAAATCAACAATAACTACTTGTGAGAGGGTGGGGCACAGCAATAGGGTTCCACCCTCTTCCTTGTTGTTCGGGATGCAGTTACTGGCCCTCCAATGGGGTTGGTGGCCATCGTTGTGTAAAAGCACTCACAATGGCCGGAAATGGCATTGACCCTTGTGGCTTTCAGGGTTTACGGGCCCTCAATTTTTCAAAAAAATGGTTAAAACAAGTTCCGCGACCGAAAATATGTGTATATTTGCGAGTTAAATAGAACGAAAACAGCAAAATATAAACAAGATCATAATCGACACAACATGCGCAGATTGTTATTCGTGCTGCTGACGGCAGCGACTGCACTGGGGCTCCATGCCTTGACTGTACACAACACGGCGGGTACTCTTGCCAGCCGGGTGACAGACCCACAGATTTCACAACTCACGGTCACCGGTGAGATGGATGCCCGTGACTTCCTGTTCATCACCCAGAGCATGCATGAACTGGTCTCGCTTGACTTGAGCCAGGCTACCGTGGTGCCCCTCGAGGGCAGTGCCGTGCTCTATGGCACTGTGACCAGCTATGTTGCCGACGAGATTCCCCGCACGGCATTCTTCGGCAAGAAGTTGGCATCGGTATCGCTGCCCACAGGGCTGAAGTCTATCGGCTTTGCCGCCTTTGCTGGATGTTACCAGTTGCAGCAGGTGACCCTGCCCGCAACCGTGACCTATATCGATGATTATGCCTTTGCTGGCAGTGCTTTGACAAGCATTGATGTGCCTGCCACGGTAGTGGGAATGGGAAAGGGCGTGTTTGCCCGCTGCGAGTCGTTGGTACAGACAACGGTCGATGCGCGTGTCGTAGGTGATTTTGCCTTCCTTGGTGATAAGATGTTGAACTCCGTTTCACTGGGTAGCCAGGTGGAATATATTGCCCGTGGGGCCTTCAACGGTTGCTCGGCGTTGCACTCGCTCAACATCAACCCCGCTTGCCGCATCTCGCGCATCGATGAGGAGGCTTTTATCAACTCTGGTCTGGCAAACATCGACATAACGTCGCTGGGTGTGGGAACGATTGGTGACTGGGCATTGGCCCAGACGCAATTGTCCAGCCTGGCCCTGCCCGACGGTATGACCGATTTGGGCGTGGGTTCTCTGGCCCACAATCCCCAACTCGAGAGCGTGCTGTTTCCTGGCATGGCTCATGCCGACGACCCTGCTGGCCGCGGTGATGGCCTGAATGGTGGCTCGCTGAGGGCGCCCGCACACAAGCGCACGATTACCGAGGTCAAGGACTATACGTTCGCCGGAGATGAACAACTCCAAGCCGGCTCGATGCTGCGCGAGGGCGTGACCCGCCTGGGTGACTTCGCCTTCTATAACGTGAGCCAGGACATCGACACCATGCGCTTGCCCTCGACGATGACCTATCTGGGAGAGCGTGCCATGGCTGGTATGACAGGCATGAAGGTGCTCAAGACCGCTGCCGCTGCAGTGCCTGAACTTGGCAACGACGTGTGGGCTGGAGTGGATCAGCCCAGCGTATTGCTCCTGCCGCCCGATGACGAGAGCACTGAACTCTACAAGGAAGCCGACCAATGGATGCGATTCTTCTTTGAAACCCACGATGACTTTTTGCTGGGTGATGTGAATGGTGACGGAGTGGTAAATGTGGCCGACGTGACTTCACTCGTCAACTATGTCTTGGGGGGTGGCTCTGATATCGATATCCGTGTTGCCGACTTCACGGGAGACGGAGTGGTAAATGTGGCCGACGTGACTGCTTTGATTGCCTACGTCCTGAACTCTGGCGCAACTCATTCGATAACGTCGTTCAGTGATAATTTGCTCAAGAACGCCATCACCACTACCGACGCTTTGGCACTGCCTTCAATCGCCATGAGCGCCGGGCAGACACGATCGGTCGAGGTTGAGCTGGATAACGAGGAGCACAGCTATACAGCCATGCAGTTCATGGTAGTGCTGCCCGAGGGCTTGACACTGACTGGTGTCGAGGGCGTGGAGCGTGGTAGTCAGCACTCCTATTTTATGCGTCAGCACGAGATTGAGCAGAACATCTATCTGGTCATGGGCGTATCGCTGAATATGTCCCGCTTTGCTGGAAATGAGGGCAATGTCATGAGGTTGACACTCACTGCTGCCGATGAATTCGATTCACAGGATGCCGAGCTGCAGTTGATCAACGTTCAGCTGGTGACTCCCGAAAGTGAGATCTATCTCGCAGCCGATGCGATGGCCAAGGTTAACGATCAGTCGGGCATCGAGCAGGTGACTGCCGACAGGCAAGTGGCTGATGTGCGCTACATCAACGTGGCAGGTCAGCAAAGCGAGACCCCGTTCGACGGTGTGAACATCGTTGTTACGACCTACACCGACGGTACCACGACCACTGTTAAGGTCATCAAGTGATGCTGTGATATAACTGAAGAAACTGAACTAATAAATAGTAGAATGCAATTCTGGTGCGCCGCTGTCCGTGAGGATCGCGGCGCATTACTGTTCCCATGTGTTGGGGCAGGACGCTGTCGTTGATTTGAACTGCAATTTGAACTCTCGCGGGCTTACTGAAAGTAAAAAACTGGCGGCTGAAAACTGAAAACTGAAAACTTTGTATTAAATTTGCACGTTAAACACGTTATCATTCTTGGCAAGTATGAAAAGGATTATAATCATCATTATAATGGCTGTGATGGCAATGCATGCCATCGCACTTGATGTTGCAATCACTGCCGGTGGGCTCAAGGATAAGGTTTCGGACAAGTCAATCAGTACGTTAACTGTAACTGGTACCATCAATGCCGAGGACTTCTACTTCATATCCGACAACCTGCGGCAACTCACGTCGCTCGACTTGAGCGGTGCCAGGGTGGTGCCTTGCCGCCTTGCCGCCTTAAGGTTCATGAGAGACACCTTTGGCGCCGATGAATTGCCAGCCGGGTCATTGGCCGGGTTATTCTTGACCCATTTGGTCCTTCCCGATAGTCTCAAGGTAATTGGCGAGGGAGCCCTGGCAGGGTGTGGGAGCCTGACCGCTGTAGTGCTGCCTTCAGCCCTCGAGCAAATCGGCGACTATGCCTTCGCCGGGTGTAATGCCCTGGGGGGTATTGTGATGCCCGCTACCTTGCTGACGGTGGGGCGTGGAGCCTTCATGCGTTGCACCGCGCTCGAGAGTTTCACTGTTGAGCCGTCGGCCCGCTTGACCACTTTGGGCGATTGCGCCTTGATGGACTGTTCGGCATTGCGTACAGTGGGCTTGGGTGCTGCTTTGACAACGATAGGCGAGCGCGCGTTTGCCGGGACAGCTCTGAGCGACTTGGACTTGTCGGCCTGCCGCAACTTGTCGAGGATCGGCGATTGGGCAATGGTGATGACCCCGGTCGAGACGGCCGTGATGCCCAATGGGCTCACTCACTTGGGCGACGGCACCTTCCTCTATGACACCCGGCTTGCGTACGTCAATCTGGGAAATAAACTGGCTGATGTCAACGATTACCTGCTGGCAGGAACGGTGCTGGATGGCAGCTTGGTTTTGCCGACCGTTTCCACTGTGGGCAACTATGCATTTTATAACGTGTCCACGTTGTCGTCGGTGCAATTGCCCGAAACGCTCACCTTTATGGGCGACCGCGCCATGGCTGGAATGACAAGCCTGCGGTCATTGGAAAGTAAAGCCGCAAGCGTGCCCGGCTTGGGCCTGGAGGTGTGGGCAGGAGTGAACCAGTCCACAGTGCCTCTCAAGGTTCCCATGAGTGCAAGGGTGCGCTACCAGGCAGCCGATCAGTGGCAGGAGTTCCTGTTCCAGGACTACGGCGTTCCTGGCGATGTGAACGGTGACGGTGAGGTGACTGTTGCCGATATCAACACCTTGATCGATATTATCATGAACTATGGTGAAGGCTTTGACGAAGACACAATGATGCGCGCCGACGTCAATATGGACGGTGAGGTCAATGTGGCCGACATCAATGCCGTTATTGCCATTGTCCTGTCTTGACCAATCACGCTCGCGTGGTAATGATTAGTTTTAACGATATGGGAAAGAACAAACTCAAGAAATTTGCCGACATGGAGCGCATGCAGTGCGTCTTCCAGTTCCCCTTTGCTGTGGTTCAGCAACAGGGCGGTTGCCCCATGCGCGGCAGGTGGAATGAGCTCTATTTCAACAACAGTAACCCCATCGTGCTGGAACTGGGGTGCGGTAAGGGCGAGTATGCCGTTGGGCTGGCACAGCGTTTCACGGGCAAGAACTACATCGGTGTGGACATCAAGGGAGCACGCATGTGGACGGGAGCCAAGATGGCAACCGAGATGGGCATGGCCAATGTGGCGTTTTTGCGCACCAACATCGAGTTGATCGACCGCATGTTTGCCCCCGATGAGGTCTCCGAAATCTGGATCACCTTCCCCGACCCGCAGATGAAGAAGGTGAATAAGCGCCTCACCTCGACCCGCTTTCTTGATAATTACCGCAACATCCTGCGCGATGGCGGGCTCATCCACCTCAAGACCGACAGCCCCTTCCTGTACACCTACACCCACGCCCTTGTCGAGGAGAACCACCTCCCCGTCGAGGCCGACACCGATGACCTCTATGCCAGTGGACTGGCCAATGACATCCTCGACATCAAGACTCACTACGAGATGCAGTGGCTGCAACGCGGACTCACCATCAAGTACATCCGCTTTGCCCTGCCGCATGGCGTGGAACTCATCGAGCCCGACATCGACATCGAGCCCGACACCTATCGCAGCTACAACCGTGGCTACATCCAGATGCCACAGCTACTGGAACCCGACTCAGATCTCTAATTTATAAATATAAACTCAAATCATAACAATGACCATTTATCCTAATCTGATACTCGACGCCCTGCGCACGGTTCGCTATCCCGGAACGGGAAAAGACATCGTCGACATGGGCATGGTGAACGATGACATCCGCATCGACGGTAACCGCGTGAGCTTTTCGCTCACCTTCGAGAAAACCACCGACCCCTTCATCAAGAGCGTCGTCAAGGCTGCCGAGGCCGCTATCCTTGCCCATGTGGGCAGTGAGGTGGACATCAAGGGCAACATCGCAGTCAAAACCGCCAAGGACAATCCTGTGCGCAAGATAGAGCATCCCCTGCCCGGTGTCAAGAACATCATCGCCGTGAGCTCTGGCAAGGGTGGCGTGGGCAAATCTACCGTCGCTTGCAACCTGGCAGTGGCTCTCGCCTTGCAGGGTTTCCGTGTGGGCTTGCTCGATGCCGACATCTTCGGCCCCTCGTTGCCCAAGATGTTTGGTGCCGAGAACGAGCAGCTCTACATGCATGAGGTGGATGGCAAGAACCTTATTATCCCTCTCGAGAAATATGGCGTGAAGATGCTTTCGCTTGGTTTCCTCGTGGACAATGAGAAGGCGGTGCTGTGGCGTGGTGCCATGGCAAGCAATGCCTTGAGGCAACTGATCAACGAGGCCGATTGGGGAGAACTTGACTACTTTGTCATCGATTTGCCCCCCGGCACCAGCGATATTCACCTCACCCTGGTTCAGACGCTCCCCATCACGGGGGCTATCGTGGTCACCACGCCTCAAGAGGTGGCCTTGGCCGATGCTCGCAAGGGCATCAGCATGTTCCTGGGCGAGCACGTGGCAGTTCCCGTGTTGGGTATCGTCGAGAATATGTCCTGGTTCACCCCCGCTGCCCATCCCGATGAGAAATACTTCATCTTTGGTCAGGATGGTGGCAAGCATCTTGCCGAGAAGCTCGGCGTTGAGCTCCTGGGGCAAATCCCCCTCGTGGCCAGCATCTGCAAGGGCAGCGACGACGGACAACCCGTTGTGCGCATGAACAACGTGAGCGGCAACGCCTTCAAGCTTCTTGCAACCCGCGTTATCGATGCCATTGACCGCCGCAACCAGACCCTGCCGCCAACCCAGGTTGTTCAAACCCACTGATTTGTTTTCCGCTTTATATATATCAACCAAAATTTAGTCAATTATGAAAAAGATTATCGCAATGCTGGCTGTAGCCGCTATGTTGCTCACCAGCTGTGGCTCAGTACCCATCACGGGCCGCAAACAGTTGAGCCTCGTCAGTGACGCCGAGGTGCTCCAGGCAAGCCTTGAGCAGTATTCCAGCTTTATGCAGACGGCTCAAATCTCGACCCAAAAGACCAAGAGCGCTCAGGTTACTCGCGTGGGACAGCGCATCGCCGCCGCTACCGAGGCCTACCTCAAGTATGCCGGCATGGAGAGCGAGTTGCAGAACTTCGCCTGGGAGTTTAACCTGGTCAAGAGCGATGATGTGAACGCTTGGTGCATGCCTGGCGGCAAGATTGTTGTCTATGAGGGCATCATGAATCTTGTGGGCAGTGACGATGAGTTGGCGGTGGTCATCGGACATGAGGTCGCTCATGCCGTCGCCAAGCACAGCAACGAGCGCATGAGCCAACAGGTGCTGGCACAATATGGCGCATCAGCCGTGGGCATCTTCACCAGCGGCAAGAGCGCGGCAACCCAGCAGATTGCACAGCAGGTCTATGGCCTGGGCGCACAGTACGGCGTGATGCAGCCCTTCTCGCGCAAGCACGAGAGCGAGGCCGACAAGATGGGTCTGGTGCTGATGACCATCGCCGGATATAACCCCGACGTCGCCGTCACCTTTTGGCAGAAGATGGCCGCAACCACAACTCAGGAGCCTCCCGAATTCATGAGCTCGCACCCCAGCCATGCTACGCGCATCGCCGATATCCAGAAGTGGCTGCCTGAGGTCAAGAAACAGTACGGATCCAATTAAGGAATGAAACGCCTGCTTGCGATGATTTTATTGTCGACGGCTGTGATGATGCCTTCGACCGCCATTGCCCGCTCGGTCGCCGACCTGTTTGCGACCGAGCCGGGTAACATTTTCCCCCTCCTCACGCGCACCAACCGTCTCGACATGGTGGACTACTGCCTTAACGGGCAGTTGGTCGATATCGCCAACAACCTGGCTGGCGACAGCCGCCTGCTGGAGCTGGACAGCATCTACCTCAAGGTGCAGACCAGTGCCAGCCGCTTGGTCGAGATGCGCATGCGCACGGTGGGCAAGGACACCGTCATCACCGTCATCGAGACAGTCTTGACCCCCGTCCCCGATAGCCGTCTCACCCAGTGGAACGTCCACTGGCAACGCTACACGAGCGACAAGCTCTTTGCCATGCCGGCTATCGATGATTTCATAGTGAGGAAGATGCCGCCGGAGTTGAGGGCCGACCTGCAGGATGCGATGGTTTTTCCGCTCATCCAGCTCTCTTTCAAGGGAGAGCACCATGACTTGGTCGAGGCAACCCACGGGCTCAAGCAATTCCTCGTGGATAGCGAGTACAAGCGATTTGCCGATTACCTCAAGCCAGCAATCACCTATCGTTTCGACGGACTCAAGGTCAAACCCGTCAAGTGACTTTACCACCATGCAGCAACCTTCACTCTTTTCTCCCCGGCAGCAGGGCATCAGCCTCAGCGAGTTCAATGCTCGCATCGCCACCGTGATCAACGGCAGTCGCGACCTGCAGCGCCAGTGGATCGTGGCCGAGACGAGCGATGTGCGCGTCGTGCGCGGCCATTGCTACATGGAGTTGGTCGAGAAGGATCAACGCGGTGCCATGGTGGCACGGGTCAGTGCTGTCGCTTGGGCCAGCGTTTTTGCCGCCCTGAATGACAAGTTTGCCAAGGCAACGGGCAGCAGCCTCAAGACGGGCCTCAAGGTGCTCGTGATGGCCACTGCAACCTATCACTCCCAGTATGGCTTCAAGGTCGTCATCAACGACATCGATCCCGCCTACACCATGGGGGACATGGAACGTCAGCGGCAGGAGATCATCGACAGACTCACCCGCGACGGCGTCATCGACATGAACAAGCAGTTGCCATGGCCGGCGGTGCCGCAGCGCATCGCCATCGTCTCGGCAGCGGGTGCGGCAGGCTATGGCGACTTCATGAACCAGCTGGAGAAAAACCCCTATGGCCTGCAGTTCTACACCTGCCTGTTCCAAGCCTCTATGCAGGGCAACCAGACGGTGCCCACCGTCCTGGCCGCCCTCGACCGCATCAATCGTTATAACGATTTGTTTGATTGTGTCGTCATCATCCGTGGCGGCGGGGCGACCTCCGAGCTCAACTCGTTTGACAACTACGACTTGGCCTTCACAGTGGCCAATTTCCCGTTGCCCGTCATCGTGGGCATCGGGCACGAGCGCGACGTGACGGTGCTCGACTATGTGGCAGCCATGCGTGTCAAGACGCCGACAGCTGCCGCCGAGTGGCTCATCCAGCGCGGCACCAGCGAGCTGGCACGCCTCAACGATGTGCAGGATGCCGTGGTCAACAACGTGCGCGACACCGTGGCCCGGGCCCGAGAGCAGCTGGCCTACTTCACCAGCCTGATCCCCGCCACTGCCCACCGTATCATCGACACCCACCGCATCAGGCTCGGCAACTACGCCCAGAGCATCCCGCTGGTGGCCGGCAACCTCATCCAGGGGCAACGCATGCGTCTGGACCGTGACGCCGAGCGCATCGGCGAGGCCGTTGACCGCACCATGCAGCGCGAGCACCAGCGCTTGCAGGCCCTTGACGACAAGGCAGCCCTGCTCTCGCCCCTCAACACCCTGCAGCGCGGCTACGCTCTGGTCAGGGTGGGGGACAAGTGTGTCACCGCCGCTTTCCATCTCCAGCCGGGCGACCAAGTTTCCCTGCAGTTTGCCCAGGGCACTGCCGGGGCCACTATTAACCAAGTGAACCAACAAAACTGAAAACAATATGGAACAGAACATCGAAATGACCTATACCCAGGCTGTTACCGAGCTCGATCAGCTTGTCCAGAAGATGCAGGACCCACAGTGCAGCATCGACAACCTCACGGCCTACACCAAGCGCAGCAAGCAGCTGCTTGACATCTGCCGCAAGAAGCTCACCCAGGCCGACGAGCAGCTCAAGCAGATCCTTGCCGACATCCAGCAGCAAGGGTAACGCATCTATCCCCCACGCATCGTCCATAATGCCTGAGGCACAAAAACAATTATCTGTTAACTACACTCTGTTAGCCAAAAAATTACTACCTTTGCAACCGCTTAGTGAGCACCACCCGCGCCTGTGGCGAAATTGGTAGACGCGCCAGACTTAGGATCTGGTAACTCCGGTTGTGTAGGTTCGAGTCCTATCAGGCGCACATTTAAAAATTCTCAATCAGTTGACAATCAATTGGTTGAAATTTTGTTTTTCTTGAAGAATTCCTGAAACGATTTCTTGGCTGCGGCTTTATTCTTTGAACAAGTCCTCTGCTGTAACCACATTTTGTACAACATATTGGTACATGTTCTGTTTTACTCCAAATGGAGTGATGAAAGTCAAGTGTATCGCCTTACGGGATTTCTGCATTTGGTCGAAACGCCCGACTTTATGCCTAAGATTGTCGTCATCAGATTTCTCTATTGCATATTCTTTGGTTGAAAATTTCATCTCACACAGGTTGACGACTTGGTCAGAACGGTCTATTATCATGTCAATCTGTGCGCCATCACCGTGAATTGGGTCATCTTTCACTCGCCAAGAATAGATGAGGGTAGACACGCCGGCAATGCCCAAAGCCTGTTTAATCTGCTTGATGTGTTCAAAACATACACGCTCAAATGCTAAACCCTCCCATGAATTTCGTGTCGATGTGTTCACATTTATGCTCCAAAAGTTCTCGTCAATATCTGAACGCTGGTGAATGAACTTATAATAGAACAGTGTATAGTTGTCTATCAGTTGGAAAATTGCAGTGCTGCGTTTGATACCACGATAACGATATTGACGAATGAATCCACATGCTTCTAAATCTTCCAGAATGCGTGTTAATTGGCCATTGTTGGTTATCCCTCCTTCCTTGATCAATTCTTCTCTAGTCATTCCAATTCGCTTGGTGCCCAATGTCGATACGACTTGAACATATGGCTCTGGGTTCTTGAATAGGGAATCATACAACTCGTTATACTCAAAGTGCAACTTTCCCCTCGCAGAGAAGAACAATGCATCAATGTTTTGAGATAGGCTTTTCCCACGTTCCAGCAGAGACCAATAGAAAGGAACACCTCCCATCACCATGTAACATTCCAAGATGTCATAACGGCTCATAATCAGTCGCTGGCTTTTGGCATATTGTTCACATTCCCCTAATGTGAATGGGGCAAGATGAATTCTGTGAGTAACCCTATTATGAAGGCCTCCATGATTGCGAAACACATTATTAATAATCCATGATGTTGCAGAGCCACAGATGATTAGAAGAATGTCTTTTCTTGCCGAAGCGTATCCATTCCAAAAGTGTTCTAGCGCTGAGACAAAGTTTGAGCGTGGCGCATCCATCCATGGCAACTCATCAATAAACACGACTTTCTTTCCATCACCTTGCTGATCTAATAACTGTGATAATAAGAAGAATGCATCAGACCAGTCAGTCGGTACGCGACATTTTTTCAATCCGCTTCTAATTAACGACTGACGGAATTCTTTTAGCTGGGCTCGTGTTTTTTGATTCGCCAATCCTGAGTGTTGGAATGCAAAAGTGTAGTTAAACGTCTCTCTCACCAAAAACGTTTTACCAATACGTCTTCTTCCAGTGACTGCAACAAACTCTGAGTATTCAGAATTATATGCTCGTCTCAATTCTTCTTGTTCTGCTTTTCTGCCTATAATCATATCTTTAATGCTTTTTTTCGTGGCAAATATACAAACTTTTCCGTTTATACACTGCTCAGAACTGTATTTTTTTTCGCTCTAAGCAGGATACAAACGGGTTTTTAATTATTGTAGGTGGTCATTATCATGCATACCATTGACGGATGTTTGCTAATCCTCGTGGGGGCGTGCGCTCCCCCTTTTTGTGCCGTCAGGCGACTTTCCGCGCCGTTCAACGCATCATCGGTTTCCTGGAACGGGCTGTCAATCAGGCGTCGGGAGGTTTTTAAAGGTTTTGGGAGGCGCGAGCCTGAGTCCTATCAGGCGCACAGGAAAAAACAAAAACCCGCTGAAAATCAGCGGGTTTATTTTGTTAATTAGGCCATAAAAATCAAACTCAACCTATTGTGGTGATTAGTCTCTTAACAGGTCTTGAAGTGTGACAACATACTGGAAGATACCGCTGTATTGGTTTTGATCTAATCCAAATGTGGTTACCAGCACGGGATGGATTGCATATCGTATTCCATTTGCAGTGCGGAATGCTCTAACACGTCGGTCGATATCAATATAGTCTTTCCTTTTCATCTCGTAATACCCATCATAGAACTTCATTTCACAAACGTTGATGACTTTGTCAGCGCGTTTGATAATCAAGTCAATCTGTGCTTTCTCCTCAGCATTGACTGGGGTGGTCCAAGAAAATACCTGCGTGACGATGCCGGCAATACCCAGTGCTTGTTCAATCTGTCGGTGATGATTCAAGCAGAGAAGTTCAAATGCCAGCCCTGCCCACACATCATGTCGATGGGTGCCTATCTGGAATTGCCAGAACGCTTTGTCGTAGTGACCGTAGGTTTTAATGAACTTATAATAAAACAAGGTGAAAGGATCCACTAGTTGATAGATGCTGTCTCTTGTTTTATTATCATATCCTCTATAACTTCGGACAAAGTCACAGTCTATAAGGTCTTGGAGGATTGCGGTGAAATGACCATTATCTTCCATTTTGGTGGCTTTGAGCAGTTCAATTCTCGATAGTCCTTTGTTCTTTGTGCTAAGTGCCTCAACAACTTTGATGTAGTTCTCTGATTTGTTGAATAATGAAGCAAAAAGAGCATTGAACTCGTCATTTAGGCTTCCTCGCTCGAAGAAAAACATTTCGTCTACATTTTGTGACAGGCTTCTTCCTCTTTTCAAGTGTTTAAGATAATAGGGAATACCTCCCATAATCATATAGCACTCAGCGATTTCCTTATCTTCCATCACAAGTCCTTGACTGTTGATATATTCCTTGCACTCAGATAGTGTAAAAGGTCTCACATATATTTTCTGCGTTACTCGATTATGTAGACCACCTCTATTTTTCAAAATTTTTCGGGTAATCCAGGACGTTGCCGATCCGCAAACAATCAGCACCAAGTGATTTTGAGTAACAGCCCAATCGTTCCAAAAATGCTCAAGCGCTGAAATCAGATTGCTTCCATGTGAGTCAAGCCAAGGCAGTTCATCAATGAACACGATTTGTTTAGCGTCACGTGGTTTTGCATCAAGAAGTGTTCTTAATTTATCAAAGGCTTCGTACCATGTTCTTGGTTTTGTGAACTTCTGTCCATCGCCATAACGATTAAGAGCAGATGTGAAATTGGATAATTGATCACTTTTGCTTTTCCGCGCTAATCCAGTCAATTTAAAAGCATAATTATCATTAAAGAACGTGTTGATAAGAAACGTCTTCCCGACGCGTCTGCGTCCATAGACAACGACAAATTCTGCCTCTTTTGACTCCATGATAGATTTCAAGTGATAGACTTCTTGTTTACGCCCAACTAATATTTCTGATGTCTGATTCATAATGATTCTGTAAGAATTGAACACTGCAAAATTAGTGATATGTTAGAAACCAGCAAAGGAAAATGCAGATTTTTGGGCGCTAAGTCATTATTTTTTACACTTACCGCCCGAAAGTATGCATTTTTCGACTGGAGTCAGATAGTCATATTCAGCTTGATCATAATCATTATCGGGGGGGGCGTGCGCTCCCCCTTTTTGCGCTGTCGGGCGCCTTTCCGCGCCTTTAAACGCCTCGTCGGCTTGCTGGAAAATGCTGGCAATCAGCTGTCTGGAGGTTTTTAAAGGTTTTGGGAGGCGCGAGCCTGAGTCCTATCAGGCGCACAGAAAAACAAAAACCAGCTGAATGTCAGATGGTTTTATAGTCATCTGACATATCTCATATGCAATTACATAATATTTTTTACAAAATGCTTTTGGGGTAATGAAAAAATTACCTATCTTTGCAGTAGTGAAATCAAAAATTTAAGATTATGCCCGAGATTTTTAGAATGTTCGGGATGCGGTTTTTCTTCTATTCGAGGGAACATGAATCGATGCATGTGCATGTGAAGAATGCCGATGGGAAGGCGAAGTTTGATATTCTTCCTGAGGGCATTGTTCTCGTTGAGAACAATGGTATTAAGATTAAGGATATCAAAGCCGCCGAAATGGTCCTTGAAGAGAACAAGGAATTGGCTATTGAGAAGTGGAATGAGTATTTTGGTAAAAGCGTGAACGATGAAGATTAACAGGATTTGGTTTGCTGATGACCGCATCTATGGCGAGACAGATGATGGCCGCACGTTGTGGCAGTCGCTGCTCTATTATCGTCGGTTGAGAAATGCAACCGAAGAGGAGCGTAATGACTACGAAATGGATGACGAGGGCATCCATTGGGAAAAATTGGATGAGGACGTGTCATTTGAGAGTTTTGAATATGATGACCCGGAACCTGTTGGGGTTTCCAAGGTGTTCTTGTCTCACCCCGAATTGAACGCCGCGGCCATAGGTCGCAGACTTGGCATCAGCCAAAGCCTCATGGCTCAGTACATCAATGGCATGAAAAAGCCCTCCAAAGAACGCGAGGCTCTCATTCTGAAAGAAATCGCCACCCTCGCCGACGAATTGAAATCCATCTGTGTGTAAGCACCAGTATTGATTCAGGCCATAGCAGTCGATAGCGATGGAGTTAAGGCACATTGCCCCGTTCCTCGTGACAATTCCACACCCTTTTGGGGGTGCGTGCGCTCCCCCTTTTTACGCCGTCGGGCGCCTTTCCGCGCCCTTAAACGCCTCATCGGATTGCAGGAAGGCGCTGTCAATCAGGCGTCGGGAGGTTTTTAAAGGTTTTAATAGACGCGAACCGGAGTCCTTTGCATTGTCAAACATTGTGAGATTTCTACAGGATTTGACGAAATAAATTGTGAGATTTCCACATGATTTTCATAAAAACATTTTGAGATTTACCCAAAATGGCTTATTTATGCGCTCAAAACAAGCAAAGATTTTGAGGAAATGGAGAAAGGGATAAGGATATTCAAGGGAAAACTCTATGAGCAGATGCTCAAGTGGAAACAGACCAAGGGTGGCGAGACGGCGTTATTAATCAGTTGAATTAACTTTTTTTAATACGAAAAAAACATCGTCCTCTCTTGTGGTTCGGCCTAAATTCTTTATCTTTGCAAAAAAGAATATTTGTGATATCTCACACTTTATAACTTAAGTTATTTGGTATGAATTATTTACAAGTCCTAACCCGTCATACTTGGCACTTTGTGTCAAGCCCGATACCTTATCTAATCAGGGTAGCAACCGGTGGTTGTGACCACATGGATATACCCATTGAATTATATATAGAATGTGATCAATAGGAACAATCCAATGGCTTTTCTGAATCGATAACTGTTCTTTACCCTTGACTTCTAACCGATTATTACTTTGAAAAGGAGATATATTTAACTCTATTTATTAACATTAAAATTTTTTTGATTTATGAAGAAATTTTTATTTACACTTGCAGTTCTGCTTGGCGCCGGTTTGTTCGCCAGTGCAGACGTGCCTGAGTTCGCTTTCAGCGAGTCAGAGATCAGCTTGACCCCTGGTGGTGACGCTGTTACTGTAAAGGTCAACCTGTCTAAGGACGCAGGTGAGGACATGGCTGGTGGTCAGCTGCAGTTTGGATTCTTCAACGCCGCCCATGAGTTGACCAATGATTGTAAGCTGCTGCAGACCAATATTGGTTCAGCATTGAAGCCCAACTGGCTTTACTTTGTTCCCGGTGAATTGGTTAACACCCTCGAGATCGGTTGCTCAGAATTGCTCAAGGATGAACTTATGTATCGCGTCCTGATGGCTAACCTGGATGGAACTCCCATCCTCATGGGCAACACCCTGGAACTGTGCGCCGAGGCTGGCATTGAGCCTTGCATGTGGACCCTTAAGTTCGCTGCCGATGCCGACTGGAACGAGGAGTATGTAACCTTTGAGCTCTTCTCGACCCCCGACTTCTACAACACTTGGGTGACCCCCGATCAGGTTATCACCAAATCGGATAATGAGATGGTGCTCACTGTCAAGAACGCCAACTATGTTCCCGCCGAGGATCTTGACCTTACTGGTGAAATCATGTTCGGTGAACTTGATGAGGCTACCGGTAAGGTGCCCGTTTGGTATGAGGGTCCCGAGGATGTTACTCTCACCGTGACCATCAACGGCGAGGCTGCTGAGATCGTTGACGGCGCAATTGTTCTGCCCGAGTATGGCCAGTATGAGGTTTACGTTTACGCCAACGCTGCTGGTTACAAGGAGGAGAGCCGCATGAAGATCTTCACCTGGACTGAGCCCGTGGTTGAGCCCGTCGACCTGACTGGTGAGATCGTGATTAACGGTCCCGACGAGAATGGTGTTGTGAATATTGCCTACACTGGCGATGAGGACGTTACCATTGTTGTCACCGTTAATGGTGAAGAGGTTACCCCCGACGAGAATGGCAACATCACCGTTCCCGAGGGCGCGAGTGTGATCGTTGTTACCGTTGGTGGCGAGGGCTACAATGAGCTGACCAAGGCCGTTGAGGTTGTCTATGAGCCCGCTCCCGAGGTTACCGAGGCTCCCGTGATCGTTGTCACCGAGACCGACGATGCCGTCATCATCGACGTTGTTGGTGAGGGTGAGATCCACGTTTACGTGAACGGCGAGGAGGTTGAGGTTCCCTGCACCATCGCCAAGGGCGAGGAGGATCAGGAGATCGTGATCACCGCTACCGCACAGGGTGAGGATAAGGAGATCAGCGAGACTGCAACCAAGACCGTCGTTGTTCCTGCCAAGGTTGAAGAGCCTGTTGACGATCCCCACATGGTTGGCTACTGGATCGTTT
>FLNX01000167.1_pt1 | contig 23035 bp, 19 predicted proteins | sample 1140341 | NCBI WGS metagenome assembly FLNX01 (sample SAMEA3878208, study PRJEB12797) | bioreactor metagenome | biome: Moose rumen | place: Sweden | collected 2011-10
CCTTATATATAATATTAAAGAAAGGCTCGGAGGTGCTGCAGGTGGTGCCGCAGAAGGTGGGCTTCCGCCATATTGAGATCAAGGGCGGCCAGTTGCTGGTGAACGGCCAGCCTATCCTGATCAAAGGTGCTGACCGTCACGAACTGGATCCCGACGGTGGCTACGTGGTCTCAGTGGAGCGGATGATCCAAGACATCAAGATCATGAAGCAACTGAACATCAACGCCGTGCGTACCTGCCACTATCCCGACGATCCCCGCTGGTACGACCTCTGCGACGAATACGGCATCTACCTGACCGCAGAAGCCAACCTGGAGAGCCACGGTATGGGCTACGGCGAGCATACCCTCGCCATTCGCGAGGACTTCGAGAAGATGCACCTGGAGCGTAACCAGGGCAATGTGATCTCGTTTAAGAACCACCCGAGCATCATTGTGTGGAGCCTGGGCAACGAGGCCGGCTACGGCCCCAACTTTGAGAAGGCCTACGACTGGATCAAGGCTTACGACAAGACCCGTCCCGTGCAGTATGAGCGTGCCGGACAGAACGGCAAGACCGACATCTTCTGTCCGATGTACTACGGCTATGAGGACTGCGAGAAGTATTCGAAGGGCAGCAATCCCCGTCCGCTGATCCAGTGTGAGTATGCCCACGCAATGGGTAACTCGATGGGCGGCTTCAAGGAGTACTGGGACATCATCCGCAAGAACCCGAAGTATCAGGGCGGCTACATCTGGGACTTCGTGGACCAGGGTATGCGCGACAAGAGCAAGGTGACGGGACGGGAGATCTTCACCTACGGCGGCGACTATGGCCGCTATCCCGCCAGCGACTATAACTTCAACTGCAACGGTATCATCGCCCCAGACCGTCGTCTGAACCCTCACGCCTACGAGGTGCGCTACTACTACCAGAGTGCCTGGGTGACGGACAAGGGCCTGAAGGAAGGCAAGTTTGAGGTGTACAATGAGAACTTCTTCAAGACGCTCGACGACCTGGAACTGGTTTGGTTCGTAGGTGGTGTGGGTGGTCATCACCACAACAGTGCCGACCGTCCTGAGGGCCTGACCTTCGGCCACGGCGGCAAGACCGACATCAGCGGCATCGCCCCGCAGCAGCGCAAGGTGATCACCGACGAGGCCCTGCAGAAGACCATCGAGCGCGTGCTTGGTCACCACGGCGATCAGGAGATCTTCGTGATCTTCCAGTTCAAGTCGAAGGAGGCCCAGCCGCTGATTGAGAAGGGACAGGTGATGGCCCGCCAGCAGTTCGCCCTGAGCAACTATCAGTTCCCGGAGATTGCTGCTGAGAAAGCCAAGGTCCAGAAGGAAGAGACCGAGAGTTACGTGAAGTTCGACGCAGCCGGTACGACATTGACAGTAGGCAAGTGGAGCGGCTGGATCGACTACCTCGACGTAGACGGTGAGCCGATGCTGGTGGATCGTGAGTCGGTTACGCCGGAGTTCTGGCGTGCCCCGACAGACAACGACTACGGTGCAGGCTTGCAGCATCGCTTCGGAGCCTGGCGCAATCCGCAGATGAAACTGAAGGACTGCCAGGTAGGCGACAACAATGTCGTGGCGCAGTTTGAGATGCCCGGCGTGAAGGCTACGCTGACGATGACCTATACGCTCGATGCAGAAGGCAACGTAATCGTACGCGAACAGTTGGCAGCCGACAAGGAAGCCAAGGTCAGCCAGATGTTCCGCTATGGCGTGCAGTTGCAGATGCCCCGCCAGTATGATGCCGTAGAGTACTATGGCCGTGGCCCGGCAGAGAACTACATCGACCGCAACAACAGCGAGTTTATCGGCCTGTATAAAAACAAGGTTGCCAATGAATACTATTCCTACGTCCGTCCGCAGGAGTCGGGCAACCACACCGATGTGCGCTGGTTCCGTGTGCTGGACGAGAAGGGCAAGGGACTGGAGTTCTACAGCAATGCCCCGATGGAGGCCAGTGCGCTGAACTATCTGACGGAAGACCTGGACGACGGCCCCTCGAAGGACAAGAAGATAGGCCGTCACTCTGGCGACCTGGTGGCCCGTCCGCTGACACAGGTTCACATCCAGCAGCGCCAGATGGGACTCGGCTGCGTGAACTCGTGGGGCGCCTGGCCGAGACAGGAGTATCTCGTGCCCTGTCAGGACTACGACTTCACCTTCGTGATCAAGCCAATAAAATAAAATGCGCTGATTTCCGAGGCTAAATTAAGCAAAATGCCACTTCTGCGGGGTTGATTTTTATCAAAAAGACCCGTAGAAGTGGCTTTTTTATAAATTTTAAGCACTTTATCGCTTGTCTATAACTAATAAATTACTATCTTTGCAGCCGAATAAGAGATGATTTAATGACAAATCAGTTTTTGAGGTAACAATTTAAATTAAGGACAAAGATGAAAGAGATGAAGAAAACAGTACTTGCAGGAATGATGTTCTTCCTCGGTACATTGGCCTTGAACGCTACGGAGAATGTCAGCAGCCCTGAGGATATAGACACCACTTATATCAAGTTGGACGAGAATCGTGTACCCATCAACCACGTCAACCTGACGCTCGACGAACTGAGGGAGAAGGTGGGCGAACTGGAGACCGTGCTCGAAACGGAGAACTTCCAACTCTACGCTGCCGGTGACTACACCTATAAGATCGAGGGCGGCATCGTGACGTCGATGGCCATCCAGATTCCCGACGACAACAACGACAAAGTGGTCTACAACCAGATCCTGAATGCGCTGGCCAAGAGCAATTCGATCAGTGACACCCACAACACGGGCGGTAACCACTACCAGTATGCCAACTTCCAGATACAGTTCGATGACTTCGAGGGCTATGAGAAGTTGACGTTTATGGTGAACACGAAATAAGCAACCACTGCTATACACATCCGAGAGCCTCACCCATTGCGGTGAGGTTTTTTATTGCCTGACGGGAAGGGTGTGGTGTGATGGATAATTGCAAAAGCGTAATTAAATTTTTAATTTTCAGTTAATATAGTTAAATATCAGTTGAATAATTAACAAAACACTTCTCTGATTTTAAGAAATCGCCTATCTTTGCAGTCGTAAATGAAACGATAATGAAGAAAAGTACGATTTGGTTGATAGCGACGATAATGGGCCTGGCCTTCCTCGGGCTTCTCTTTCTGCAGATATCCTATATGGAGCAGATGGCGAAGATGAAGAAGGAGCAGTTCGACGAGTCGGTCAACCGCAGCCTATACCAAGCCTCGCGCAACCTGGAGATGAACGAGACCCTCCGCTATCTGGAGAAGGACGTGAAGGAGACCGAGCGCCGGGCCTTCAGTCAGGACTCCGTGATGGTAGACGGACTCGACGGCTCCGTGAAGCAGTCGCACCAGTTTGCAGTGGCTGCCGACGATGGGACGGTCTACTCCAGTTTCGAACTGAAGACCTTTGCCATCAAGCCTGCCAGCGTGCCCAAGGCGATGATCCTGCGCACCGACAAGAGCAGTATCTCCGAAGCCTCGAAGTCGCTGCAGGAGATTGTGCGCAACCGCTATGTCTATCAGAAGGCCCTGCTCGACGAGGTGGTCTACAACATCCTCTATACCGCCAGCGACAAGCCCCTGAAGGAGCGCGTCAACTTCCGCCTGTTCGACCACGACATCCGGGTAGAACTGCTGAACAACGGCATCAACATCCCCTTCCACTTCACCGTGGAGACCGCCGACGGCCGCGAGGTGTATCGCTGTCCCGACTACAGCGACGAGGGTAGGGAGTACACCTACAGCCAGGTACTCTTCCGCAACGACCCGTCGCCCAAGATGGGTGTCGTGAAGATCCACTTCCCGGATATGAACTCCTACATCTTCTCGAGCGTGCAGTTCATGATTCCCTCGCTCATCTTCACAATCGTGCTGCTGATCACGTTTGTGTTCACCATCGTAATCATCTTCCGCCAGAAGCGTTATTCGGAGATCAAGAACGACTTCATCAACAATATGACCCACGAACTGAAGACCCCGATCTCCAGTATCTCACTGGCCGCCCAGATGCTCAACGACGAGTCGGTGAACAAGAGCCCGCAGATGATGAAGCACCTCGGCGGGGTGATTAATGACGAGTCGAAGCGTTTGAGGTTCCTGGTGGAGAAAGTGCTCCAGATGTCGATGTTCGACCGTAAGACGGCCTCGTTCAAGAAAAAGGAACTCGACCTCAACGAACTATTGGAGAGTATCGCCAGCACCTTCTCGCTGCGCGTGGAGCATACGGGTGGTAAGATCTACACCGAGATTGCCGCAGTCGATTCGGCCATCTACGTCGATGAGGTACACTTCCAGAATGCCATCACCAACCTGATGGACAACGCCGTGAAGTACCGTAAGCCCGACGAGCCGCTCGACCTCTATATCAAGACCTGGAACGAGAAGGACCGCCTCTGCTTCAGCATCCGCGACACGGGTCTGGGCATCAAGAAGGAGAACGTGAAGAAGATCTTCGACAAGTTCTACAGGGTACATACCGGTAATGTGCACGACGTGAAGGGCTTTGGTCTCGGACTGGCCTACGTCAAGAAGATCATCAACCTGCACGAGGGTGACATCAAGTGCGAGAGTGAACTGGGCAAGGGTACCACCTTCACTATCAGTCTGCCCATCCTCCGCGAGGACACCGAATAATAAATAGAAATTCCTAATATTAACAATTAAAAATAGAACGATTATGGACGACAAACTGAAAATTTTGCTTTGCGAGGACGACGAGAACCTCGGTATGCTGCTCCGTGAATACCTGCAGGCCAAGGGCTATGCCACAGAACTCTGTGCCGACGGCGAGGCAGGCTACAAGGCCTTCCTGAAGACCAAGTTCGACATCTGCGTGCTCGACGTGATGATGCCCAAGAAGGACGGCTTCACGCTGGCCAAGGAGATCCGCAACTCCAATCAGGACATCCCCATCATCTTCCTGACCGCCAAGACGTTGAAGGAGGATATCCTCGAGGGCTTCAAGATCGGTGCCGACGACTACATCACCAAGCCCTTCTCGATGGAGGAACTCGTGTTCCGTATTGAGGCCATCATCCGCCGCACCAAGGGCAAGAAGAATAAGGAGAGCACCGTCTACCACATCGGCCGCTTCACCTTCGACACCCAGAAGCAACTGCTCTGCCTTGGCGACGAACAGCGCAAACTGACCACCAAGGAGAACGAACTGCTGGCCCTGCTCTGCAGCCACGCCAACGAGATCCTGCAGCGCGACTTCGCCCTGAAGACCATCTGGATTGACGACAACTACTTCAATGCCCGCTCGATGGACGTCTACATCACCAAGTTGCGCAAGCACCTGAAGGACGATCCGCAGATTGAGATCATCAACATCCACGGTAAGGGATACAAACTCATAACCCCCGATGAGGAGTAACTATAGGGGAGTGGCGCTGGTCGTGGCTGGCGCCCTCCTTCTGATAATCGCCTACGTGGCAGGCTGGACATCCTCCAACTGGGTGCTGCTCACGGGGCAGATAATCATCATTTTAGGCATCATTATGCACGTTAGGCAAGCAAAAAGAGGTCAAAAGTATTAAATTCTGTTAAGGATTAGGTTAATTATCAACTCCCAATTCTCAAATCTCAATTAAAAGTAGTACCTTTGCACCCGCATTTTGCAAAATAACATTTATAAACATTTTAATTTCAGTATGAATCAATACGAAACCGTTTTCATTTTGACTCCCGTTTTGTCTGACGATCAGACAAAGGAAACGGCCGAAAAATTCAAGAAAGTCCTCACCGACAAGGGTGCAGAGATTATCAACGAAGAGGCCTGGGGATTGAAGAAACTGGCGTATGCCATTCAGAAGAAGTCATCAGGTTTCTACTACCTCGTTGAGTTCAAGGCAGAGCCGGAAGTGATTAAGACACTGGAGACCGCTTTCCGTCGTGACGAGAAGGTGATCCGTTTCCAGACAGTTAAACTTGACAAGTATGCTGTAGAGTACGCCGAGAAGCGTCGCAACAAACTTGGCGCAAAGACAGAGGAGGCTTAAACTATGGCACAGGATACAGAAATCCGTTATCTGACTGCTCCTTCTATCGATACGAAGAAGAAGAAGTACTGCCGTTTCAAGAAGAGCGGTATCAAGTATATCGACTATAAGGATCCCGAGTTCCTCAAGAAGTTCCTCAACGAGCAGGGTAAGATTCTTCCCCGCCGCATTACTGGAACCTCTCTCAAGTACCAGCGTCGTGTGGCTCAGGCCGTGAAGCGTGCCCGCCAGATTGCACTGCTGCCTTACGTAACCGATTTGATGAAGTAAAACAGAGGAGAACTTGAAGTATGGAAATTATTCTGAAAGAAGATATTATCGGTCTGGGATTCAAGAACGATATCGTAAACGTTAAGTCGGGCTATGGCCGCAACTACCTCATCCCCCAGGGAAAGGGTGTGATTGCATCGCCGTCAGCCAAGAAGATCCTCGCTGAGAACCTGAAGCAGCAGGCTCACAAACTCGCTGCCCAGAAGGCTGCCGCTGAAGAGCGTGCCGCTGTTCTCGAGGGCGTGGCTCTGAGCATTCCTGCAAAGGTCAGTGCTACAGGTCAACTCTACGGTTCAGTAGGTGCTGCCCAGGTGGCTGAGGCTCTTGCACAGATGGGTAAGGAGATCGATCGCAAGATCATCACGATGAAGGATGCCAAGAAGGTTGGCGACTACGTGGCTCTCGTCCACTTCCACAAGGAGGTGATCGTCGAGGTTCCCGTCAAGGTCGTAGCCGAGAATGCCGCTGAACTGCAGGCTGCTGCCGAGGAAGAGGCTGCCATCCGTGCTGCTGCTGAGGCTCGTGCTGCTGAGGCTGCCGCCGCTGCTGCCGCTGAAGAGGCTGAGCCCGCTGAGGAAGAGGCTGCTGAAGAGGCTCCCGCCGAGGCTTAATCCCCATAAAAGGAAATTTTTAAATCAAAACAATTAATAATTAATCACTGCTGTAAGGCATCATTATTTATTATAACAGTGTCCCGGAGGTTTTCCTCCGGGATTTTTTTGTATTTCTGATGTTCTATACAGATAGAGCAGGTACACAAAAAAAGAGAAGGCCGCTGGACTCCCGTCCAACGGCCTTCAGATTCTCTCAATTAGTTCGTTTGTTACTAACTAATTACTCAGCAACTGTAGAATCAACAGCAGCAGAATCAACAGCAACACTGTCAACAACGCTGTCAACAACCTCCTCGATAGAGTCGGTGTCTACCTGTGCAGGCTGAGCCTGGTTACCACAAGAAGCGAAAGAGATAGCTGCAACAGCCACGAACATAAATACTAATTTCTTCATTTTTTCTAAGCTTTTAAATCTGTAAAACAATCATTTGTTTATTAAAACGCTGCAAAGTTAGACATTTTTTTAATACGGCGTATCATTTTTTTAGTTTTTTTTTTGCCCTTTTTTGTAACTTTTTCGCAAAAGACTGAAAATCAATAGATTATGAAATGTTAAAAAATGATTCAAAATCGCCCTCCTTAGAAAATTTGCTAATTTTTGGCAATTTCTCGGAAAAAAGATGTACCTTTGTGCCCGCAAACAAGTATGATAGATTCTTCGGTATTTCAAGGTAAGAAAGCAGCGTATTACACATTAGGGTGTAAACTGAACTTTTCTGAGACATCCACGTTCGGAAAGATGCTTCAGGAGATGGGCGTGCGCACGGTAGAGAAAGGTGAGCAGGCTGACATCTGTCTGATCAACACCTGCTCGGTGACTGAGGTGGCCGACCACAAGTGTCGTCAGGCCATCCATCGGATGGTGCGCGAGAATCCCGGGGCCTTCGTCGTCGTGACAGGCTGCTATGCCCAACTGGAGGCGGAGACCGTGAGCCGGATAGAGGGTGTGGACCTGGTGCTCGGCTCTAACGAGAAGGCCAATCTGGTGCAGTTCCTTAGTGATGCTTGGACGGGACAGTCGACGCAGAAATATCACTCAGTGAAGACGAAAGATATTAAGACCTTTGCGCCCAGTTGCTCGCGCGGAAACCGGACGCGATACTTCCTGAAGGTGCAGGACGGCTGCGACTACTTCTGCACTTACTGCACGATACCTTACGCACGCGGCTTCAGCCGTAACCCCTCGATTGCCTCGCTGGTGAGCCAGGCTGAACAGGCTGCTCGTGAAGGAGGTAAGGAGATTGTACTGACGGGCGTGAACATCGGTACTTTCGGCAAGTCGACGGGAGAGTCGTTCATCGACCTGGTGAAAGCCCTCGACGCGGTGGAAGGCATTCAGCGCTACCGCATAAGCAGCCTGGAACCTGACCTGCTGTCAGATGAACTGATAGACTATTGTGCGCAGAGCCGGGCGTTTATGCCACATTTCCACATCCCCCTGCAGAGTGGGAGCGACACGGTGCTGCGGCTGATGCACCGCCACTACGACGCACAGTTGTTTGCCGACAAGATCCTTAAAATAAAAGAGGTGATGCCCGACGCGTTTATCGGTGTCGATGTGATGGTGGGCTGTCGAGGCGAGACGCCTGATTGCTTCGAGGAGACCTACGCCTTCATCGACGGTCTGGACGTGACGCAACTGCACGTGTTCCCCTATTCGGAACGACCGGGCACGTCGGCCCTGAGCATCCCTTATGTGGTGAGCGACAAGGACAAGAAACTGCGTTCGAAGCGGCTGCTCGATCTCTCCGACCGTAAGACGGAGTCGTTCTATCGCCGCTACATCGGTCAGGAGGCAGAGGTGCTCTTTGAGAAGGCCCCGAGAGGCAAGGCGATGCACGGATTCACGAGAAACTACGTCCGGGTGGAGTTGTCGGCCAAGGAGGCTGACCCTGCGCTGGACAATCAACTGGTGAAGGTGAGGCTGGGCGAACTGACGAGGGACGGACAGGCGTTGAGAGTTGAGAATTTATATAATATATAAGGTACGCGCGTATGGAGAAGGTGGCAATCGTAATCCTGAACTGGAACGGACAGAAGATGCTCTGGGAGTATCTGCCCTCAGTGCTGCAGTATTCGAGAGACGAGGCGACGGTGTATGTGGCAGACAATGCCTCGACGGACGACTCGCTGAAGATGCTGCGCGAGCACTTCCCTGAGGTCAGGCTGATCGAACTGGACAGGAACTGGGGCTTCGCTGAGGGCTACAACAAGGCCCTCCGACAGATAGAGGCCGACTACTACCTGCTGCTGAACTCCGACATCGAGGTGACCCACCACTGGCTGACTCCGATGATAGAACTGCTGGACGCCCACGAGGACATCGCCGCCTGTCAACCCAAACTGCTGAGCATCTTCGACAAGGATATGTTTGAGTATGCGGGGGCGAGTGGGGGATTCCTCGACAAGTACGGCTATCCCTTCTGTAGAGGAAGGGTGTTTGAGACCGTGGAGCGCGACAATGGACAGTACGACTACCAGACCGACATCCTCTGGGCAACGGGGGCTGCACTGATGATCCGCTCGAAGGACTACTGGGAGGCAGGTGGACTGGATGGCCGCTTCTTCGCCCACAATGAAGAGATCGACCTCTGCTGGCGATTGAGAATCCGCGGTCGTCGCATCGTCTGTCTGCCAGAGAGTTACGTCTATCACGTTGGGGGCGGCACGTTGCCGAAGAGCAATCCGATGAAGACCTACCTGAACTTCCGCAACAATCTGACAATGCTCTACAAGTGTCTGCCGGAGGAAGAACTGAAACCTGTGATGCGCTGGCGATGGGTGCTCGACTACGTGGCAGCCTGGGAGATGCTGATCCTGAAGCGCAACGTGGGCGACTTCAAGGCTGTCTATAAGGCGCGCCGTGCCTTCAAGCGCTGGAAGCGGGACTTCGCGGAGGATCGTCGGCAGATCCAGGCCAGTCGTGTGGCAAAAGAAATACCAGAGCGAAGGACATTCTCCCTGCTCTGGCAATACTATGTAAAAGGGCGTAAGACTTTTAGTACTTTACAATGACTGGCTTGTCGGCCACTTCCTTCTTCCACTCCTTGAGGAAATCGAACCACTCCTTGGCTGAATGATAGCCGAAGGTCTCATTGTCGCTGCAGTAGATGACCTTATACTGCAGACGGTCAGTGGCTGTGCCGACGACGAAGGCGTAGTTGTCCTTGTTGGCGGGTTCCTCACTCTTCACATACTTCATAGGGATGCAGATACCGAGGCCGACAGTCTCACGCTTGAAGTTGATGGTGTCGCTGGATGGCCAGTCGGTGCCCCAGCAGGCACGCAGTCCCTTCTTGTCGCTGAACTCCTCAGAGCCTTTCACGTTGATAATGCCCGTAGAGAACTGGTAGTCGGCCACAGGACGATTGAAGATGACATCGACATCGGTATCGCGATGGCCAGCATATTGGGTATAGCGAAGGATCATGTTCAGCGCGGCTTTCCCTTCCGTTGCCTGCCAGCCGCGGTCGAAGACTTCGACGATGGTGCGGAGGGGGCCATAACTGATGACGCGCTGGGTGCGACTGCGTACGGGATCAATCATCGTTGGCTCCTTGCCATCCCAGCCTCGGAAGGCACCTAGGCCGAAGGTGTTACCCACCCACAGCACGTCGTCGCCATAACCGGCGGCCTTCTGGTCTTTCTGGGTATAGAACTGGGTGGCCTCCAGTTCCAGCCGTTTCTGGTACTTGCCGTAGAGGTCGAGCGTCTGGCGCTTGTCGAAGTAGATGCGGATGCCGTTGAGTTCGCTCTCGAAGTCCACGCCGTGGTGATGCTGCAGGTTGTAGGAGTTGGCGCAGTCGCCACGGGCCGTAATCGATTCGATGAAGTTGTTGTGCTTGTTCTTCTCCTTCACCTTGTCATTGCGCATCAGCATCTCCGCATAGACACGGGCAGGATAGGGGCGGGGCGTGCCTTCACTGTAGAGTGTGACCTTGTACTGCTTTTGCTCCTTGCCTTTCAGGTCTGCCAGGAAGCAGAGTTCGTCGAAGACTTCATCCTGGTTGATGTCGTCGAGTTGGCAGGGGATCTCCTGGCCGTCGAGGGTCACAAGAGCCGAACGGACATCGCCATATTGTGACAGGTTGATGACTACCGGCTCGTCTGCACGTGCCGACTTCGAGGGATTGCTCACACTGACCGTGAAGGTCTGCTGGGCAACGACGCTGGCCGAGAATGCCAGCAGGGCTATGGATAAGATTTTTCTCATAAGCGAGCGATATTTGTTTTAGTATGCACAAAGGTACGCAAAAAGGCGCAAAGTAGGGCGGGGATTTTACACAAATTGGCTTAATTGTGCATTTTTAGCAGAAATTTTTAAAATAATTAGGTTAAAATTTGGTTTTGAAAATAATTTTTAGTAAATTTGCAGAAAATTTAAACTATTGTTAAAGTTAGACTTCACCATAGCGTGCGAAAGATATACTTGATACTGATGTGTGTGATGCTGGGGTGCATCGGCTGCGAATGGCAACTGAAGGACGATTCTGAGTCGGAGGTTGTCGTGGAGCGCTACGACCGCATCCAGAGCCTTTATCTGACGACGAGCGACTTCTCCGCCCTTCAGCAGATGAACACCGTGTATCCGATGCAGACTCGCACGCTGATCGAGGACGTGCTGCGGATAGGTCAGGTGAACGACTCACTGATTAATACCAAGTTCCTTCGCTTCTATCAGGACTCCACGCTGCAGGTACTGATCAACGAGGCCGAGCAGCAGTATGCCAATATGGACGACATCAACGAGGCGATGACGCGGGCCTTCAACTTCCTGTTGGAAGAGATACCGAATATGGAGGTGCCCGACATCTACGCCCAGATCGGTGCGCTGGACCAGAGCGTCATCGTTGGCAATGGGATGATTGGCATCTGTCTCGACAAATATTTAGGTGAGGACTATGCCCTCTATCTGAAACCCGAATACGGCTATTCGGCAGACCAGCGTAAGATGATGCAACGACAGTATATCGTGCCTGACTGCGTGGGATTCTATCTGCTGAGCCTCTATCCGATGCCGTTCGACAAGCCGATGACTCAGGCAGAGCGCGACCTGCACATCGGGCGCATCCAGTGGGTGGTGAACGAGGCGATGGGACAGACCATCTTTAACAATCCCCGCGTTAAGAAAGTAGAGCGATTTATGAAGAAACACAAGGACATGACGATTAACCAACTGCTGTCTAATACCAAGTACACCGACTTCAAGTAGCCAAGTCTCCCTGCCGGATCTGGTTCGCTTTCAGATAATTGTTCAGCAGGTTCGTAAACTCATAGTTCTTCAGCCCCCAGTGAGGCGCTATCAGCAGTTCCTTTGGCGACTGCGACACAAACCGTTCCAGCACCAAGTCTTTGCGTAGACGTTGTATGTAGTTCGCAATCAGGTGGATATACTCATCGGCTGAATAGATGTGGAAGGGATTCTGTTGGTATTCCGCTGCCAGACGGGTGCCGCGGATGATCTGCATCTGGTGGATTTTCAGAATGTCAAGGGGGAGGGCGGAGATGATGGGGGCCTGTCGCAGACTTTCAGCCGCATCTTCGCCCGGCAGTCCGAGGATGATGTGCGCCCCGGTGAGGATGCCGCGTTCGTGGGTCTCCGTGATGGCATGGACGGAACAGGCGAAATCGTGGCCTCGGTTGATGCGTCGGAGCGTCTCATCGTTCGCACTCTCCACCCCGTATTCCACCAAGAGGAAGGTCTGGCGGTTCAGGGTCTCAAGGTAGTCGAGCAGTTCTGGGGTGATGCAGTCTGGCCGTGTGCCAATGACGATGCCCACCACATCCTCAACGGCCAGGGCCTCTTCGTAGAGACGGCGCAGGTGGTCGATGCTGGCATAAGTGTTAGTGTATGCCTGGAAATAGGCCAGGTATTTCATCGTTGGGTATTTCCGGGCGAAAAACTGCTTGCCCGCCTCCAGTTGGGCGGTGATGGAATCGTGGCGCTGACAGTAGGCGGGGTTGAACGTCCGGTTGTCGCAGTAGACGCAGCCACCCGTGGAAATCCGCCCGTCGCGATTGGGGCAGGAGAATCCCGCGTCAATCGAAATCTTCTGCACACGGAAGGGAAAACGGTGGCGAATCCACGTGCCGTAGTCGTTATAATAGGGCGTATTCACTTTATTTAATTCCATCGGTGTGCAAAGTTAAGGAAAAAATCGCTATCTTTGCACATTCGAAGACAAAAAACTGAAGATTATGATAGCAAAGAGACTTTTCAATGTGACTGCATTGCTGTTGCTGACCGTGAGTCAGATGACGGCAGGTGAGAAACTGAACCTGAGAGACATCACGCGGGGAGAGTTCCGTGCTGAGTCGATGACAGAAGTGCGCCCGATGGCTGACGGTGAGACCTACGCCCAGATCAGCGATGATGGTAAGCGTATCGTGACCTATTCGTTCAAGACGGGCAAGCAGGTGGGCGTGCTCTTTGATGCCACGACAGCCCGTGGGGCACAGATACCCCGTGTGCAGGGCTACATCGTGAGTCCTGACGGCATGCGGTTGCTGATTCAGACGAACACGCACCCTATCTACCGCCACTCGTTCACCGCCACCTATTATATATATATGATTCAGAACAACAAGTTGGAGCCGCTCTCCGACGGAGGTCCTCAGCAGACGCCGGTCTTCTCGCCCGACGGCAACCAGATCGCCTTCGTCCGCGACAACAATATCCATCTGGTGAAACTGCTCTACGACAATGCCGAGAGTCAGGTGACGAAGGACGGCAAGCGCAATGAGATTATCAACGGCATTCCCGACTGGGTGTATGAGGAGGAATTCTCCACCAACACGTCGATGGTGTTCTCGGCTGACTCACGTCAGATCATCTGGATCCGCTATGACGAGACCGACGTGCCGCAGTACACGATGCAACTCTTTAAAAGCCTAGCCCCGGAGATGGAACAGTATCGCGACTATCCCGGTGACTACACCTATAAGTATCCCGTGCCCGGCAAGCAGAACTCGAAGGTGAAGGTACTCTCCTACGACATCAAGAGTCACCAGACGCGCACCATCGACCTGCCGCTTGATCCTGATGGCTATATCCCCAGGATTATGGCAACGAGCGATCCTGAGAAGGTGGCTATCTTTACGCTCAACCGCCATCAGGACGATCTGAAGATCTATATGGCCAATCCACTCTCGACGGTCTGCAAACTGGTGATCGAGGACAAGGTGGACAAGTATGTGAAGGAGGATGCCTATAGCGACGTGAAAATCACCGACAAGCATATCCTGCTGCCCAGTGAGCGCGACGGCTATAACCACCTGTATCTCTACAACCTCAACGGCCAGTTGATGCGCCAGATCGTGACTGACCGTTATGTGGTGAAGAGTGTCTATGGTTTCGACGATGCCACGGGCGATGCCTACTTCGCCGCCAATCCCAAAGGGGCGACTGACCAGCAGGTGATGGTGTCTCACCAGAATGGCAAGATCGAGACGCTGTCGCAGAAGGCGGGTGTTAACAATGCCATCTTCAGCAAGAACTTCAAGTATTTCATTAATATCTGGAGCGACCTCGACAATCCCGCCCAGTACACGCTTTGCCAGAACAATGGCAAGGTGCTGCAGACGCTTATCGACAACCAGGCTTTGAAACAGAAACTGGCACAGTATGACCTCGGCCGAAAGGAACTCTTCCAGTTGACCACTTCTGAGGGCGTCACGCTCAACGGCTGGATGGTCAAGCCGAAGGACTTTGATCCCTCGCGGAAGTATCCAGTCATTATGTATCAGTATGGTGGCCCCGGCAATCAGCAGGTGCTCAATCAGTGGGGCATTGGTATGTCTGGCAATGGCGCCATCCTCGAGCAGTATCTCTGCCAGCAGGGTTATATCTGTGTCTGTGTAGACAATCGTGGTACCGGTGGACGTGGGGCTGACTTCGAGAAGTGTACCTACCTCCGTCTTGGCGAACTGGAGTCGCGCGATCAGGTGGAGACCGCTATATGGCTCGGTCAGCAGCCGTATGTCGACAAGAGTCGCATCGGTATCTGGGGCTGGAGTTATGGTGGTTGGAACACGCTGATGTCGATGTCTGAGGGACGGCCTGTGTTTGCTGCAGGTGTGGCCATTGCCCCGCCCACCAGTTGGCGCTTCTACGATACCATCTATACCGAGCGCTATATGCGAACGCCGCAGGAGAATCCCAAGGGCTACGACGAGGTGAATCCGATTGCCCGTGCGCATCAGTTGAGTGGCTTGTTGCTGATTTGCCACGGCCTGGCTGATGATAACGTGCACTATCAGAATACGGCAGAGTATGTGGAGGCACTCGTGCAGGCCGACAAGGATTTCCGTCAGTTGGTCTACACCAACCGCAACCACAGCATCTACGGTGGCAATACCCGCAATCACCTGTTCCGTCAGGCTATTAATCACTTTAATGCTGCGCTCCGATGAACCTGTTGTTGTCCTTGTTTGCCTTGTTGACCGTCGAGGTGGCTAATCCCACTGGTGACTATCGTGGGGAGGTGATTGGGTTACCGCTCGACTCCATCTGTGAGCGGCTTGGAACTACGCCTGACAGCATTCGCGTACTCGATCGTGCAGGGTTGGATGTCCCCAGCCAGAGAACATACGACGGCAAACTCCTTGTCGAGGTTCATGTCCGCAAGGGTGGGGTGGCCCGCTTTACCATCTGTAAAGGTACGGCACCGCAGTTCCCGCCAGTCTGTATCGGTGGCCTTCACCCCGAGCGCAAGGACGACTTCGCCTGGGAGAACGACCGGGGGGCATATCGTGTCTATGGCCCTGCGCTGGAGAAGACGGGGGAACGTTCCTTTGGCATTGATGTCTGGACGAAGAACACGCCCGAGCCGGTGGTTAATGACCGCTATTATATAGAAGATGTGGTGATGATGCCGAAGGTGGACTCTTTGCGTCGCATCGACCGCCATCGTGGTGACTCGCTCTATCGCATCAATTCCTACCACTACGACCACGGGCGCGGCTTCGATCCCTATCGTGTCGGGGCTTCGCTCGGTTGTGGTGCACCGGCCTTGATGATCGGCGACAGCATCGCGATGCCTTACTGCTTCGAACGTTACGAGATTCTCGACGAGGGGCCACTGCGCTTTACCGTCCGTCTCGACCAGAGTCCTCGCAAGGTGCTTGGCCGAACGATCCGTGAGCATCGCATTATCTCACTCGACAAGGGCTCTAACTTCTGCAGTATGACCGTCTGGTACGATGGTATCCAGCCCTCACAGGATGGGAAAGCCACTTCGGCCATTTCCCTTTGCTCTGGCGTAGTCCTCCAGCCCGAAGACCGTGAGAGTTACACGCTCGGCACTGATTATGTGGCCTATACCGATCCCACCGATCAGCCTAACGTCCATCAGGCACCGCTCTATGTAGCCGCCCTCTTCCCGAATGGTCAGGTCGAGACAAAGATGCAGGACAATCATGCACTTGGCATCCTTCGCAACTACAAGGGTGACCGCTACACCTACTACTTCGGCTCTGCATGGAGCAAGTATGATGTCCGCACGCCGGAGGAGTGGCAGGCTCGCATCCAGTGGTATCTTCGTGCGAAGAAACAGCCACTGAAGGTCACGCTCAAATAAGTTACAAAGAGAAAGGGAGTCGCAAGCAAGAGCGGCTCCCTTTCTATAGGTTTGATTGCTGACGCTTAGTAAGCAAACAGCGGATATTCCTTCATCTTCTCGTTGACGCGCTGGCGAACGCTGGCAATCACCTGCTCGTTCTCGGGATCGTTCAGCACTTCCTCAATCCAGGCAGCAATCTGTACCATTAGGTCTTCCTTGGCACCACGGGTAGTGATGGCGGGTGTTCCGAGACGAATACCACTGGTCTGGAAGGCGCTGCGCGTGTCGAACGGCACCATGTTCTTGTTCACCGTGATGTCGGCAGCCACGAGGGCGTTCTCTGCCACCTTACCGGTCAGGTCGGGATACTTCGAGCGCAGGTCGACGAGCATCGAGTGGTTGTCTGTACCACCGCTGACGATACCGAAGCCACGCTTGATCAGTTCCTCGGCCAGCACCTTGGCGTTCTTCTGTACCTGCTTGGCCCACTCCTTGAACTCAGGCTGCAGGGCCTCACCGAAGGCAACGGCCTTGGCGGCAATCACGTGCTCCAGCGGACCACCCTGCTGTCCGGGGAAGACGGCGCTGTTGAGTAGGGCCGACATCTTCTTGACGACACCCTTCGGTGTGGTGTAGCCCCAGGGATTGTCGAAGTCCTTGCCCATCAGGATGATACCACCACGGGGACCGCGCAGGGTCTTGTGGGTCGTCGAAGTCACGATGTGGGCGTACTTCACGGGGTTGTCGAGCAGACCGGCTGCAATCAGTCCGGCGGGGTGAGCCATGTCGATCATCAGCAGGGCACCCACCTTGTCGGCAATCTCACGCATCCGCTTGTAGTCCCACTCACGGCTGTAGGCAGAGCCACCGCCGATAATCAGTTTCGGTTTGTGCTCCAGGGCCAGTTTCTCCATCTCGTCGTAGTCCACGCGGCCAGTCTCCTTGTTCAGGTTGTAGCCGATGGGGTTGTAGAGGATACCAGAGGTATTCACATGCGAACCATGCGACAGATGGCCGCCGTGGTCGAGGTTCATACCCATAAAGGTATCGCCGGGCTTCAGTACGGCCAGCAGCACGGCTGCATTGGCCTGTGCGCCGGAGTGGGGCTGCACATTGGCATACTCGGCTCCGAAGAGTTTGCATACGCGGTCGATGGCCAACTGCTCCACCTCGTCCACCACCTGGCAGCCGCCATAGTAGCGATGGCCGGGGTAGCCTTCGGCGTACTTGTTGGTCAGGTAGGAGCCCATTGCCTCCATCACCTGGTCACTCACGAAGTTCTCACTGGCAATCAGCTCAATACCCTTCAACTGGCGCTGATGCTCTTTCTCGATCAACTCGAAAATCTGGTTGTCTCTGTTCATTTTGTTCTTGTTTATATTGGTGTTGAAAATTATTCAAGGCAGTCGTCCAACTCACGGGTGATCAGTTCCTTGTCGAGGTGCTGGCCGATGAAGACGAGTTTCTGCATACGGTCGCCATACTGCTCGTCCCAGTCGCGCTTTACGCCAGGGTTCTGTGCCATAAACTGTTCCAGTTCGGCCTTCGGCATCGTAGCATACCACTGTCCGGCATTGCGGATCGATACCTGCTTGCCGGCCTGCTCGAACACATAGCACGTCTCCTGTTCATCGCGGAAGTAGCAGATGCCCTTGGCGCGGATGATGCCCTTCGGCCACTTGCGGGCAACGAACTCGTCGAAGAGTCCGAGGTTGAAGGGGCGACGACGGTAATAGACAAATGTGCCGATGCCGTATTCCTCTGCTTCGCCCTCATCGTGGTGATGGTGATGATGATGGTGGTGGTGCTCGTGTTCCTCTTCCTCTTCTTCATCTTCGTCTTCGTCTTCGTCGTGATGCTTCTCCACTTCCTCAATCCATTTGGCTGAAGTGGCTACGGCGTCGAAGTCGAACATATTCGTATTCAGGATCTTGTCAAGATCCACGTCACCGAAGTTCGTGTCGATGATCTCTGCCTTGGGCTGGAGTTCGCGGACGATGCTGCGCACGCGGCCCAGTTCTTCGGGTGTCACCTCCGATGCCTTGTTCAGCAGTACGATATTACAGAACTCAATCTGCTGGATCACGAGGTTCTCAATATCCTCTTCGTCGATGTTCTGCTTCAGCAGGTCCATACCGCTGCCGAATTCGTCGCGCATCCTCAGGGCATCCACCACGGTGACGATGCAGTCGAGGCGGGGATAGCCGTGTTCGGTCACTTCGGGAGCCATCTGCGGAATCGAACAGATGGTCTGGGCGATGGGGCCTGGCTCGCAGATGCCGCTGGCCTCGATCACGATGTAGTCGAAGCGCTGCAAGGCGATGATGTCCTGCAGTTGCTGTACGAGGTCCATCTTCAGCGTGCAGCAGATGCAACCATTCTGCAGGGCCACAAGCGAGTCGTCCTTCTGGTTCACGATACCGCCCTGCTGGATGAGGTCGGCGTCGATGTTCACCTCGCCGATGTCATTCACGATCACGGCAAACTTGATGCCCTGGCGGTTGTTTAGTATTCTATTTAATAAGGTGGTCTTGCCGCTACCCAGATAACCTGTCAGCAGCAATACGGGGATTTCTTGCTTAGTGTTCATATTTCTTAATTCTCAACTCTCAATTCTCAATTACACAAGTTCTACCTTGTTGATATCTTGTTCCTTTTCGCAATAGTGGCATGTCAGGATGCCGTTGGTCACGTGGAAGTGGGTGGCCATCGGCTCGTTGTTGGTGATGCACTTGGGATTGTTGCACTTCACGATGCCTCTGATCTCCTCTGGGGTGCGCACCGTCTTTTTCTCCGTTACCTCGAAGTCGCGGATGATGTTCAACACGATGTTGGGGGCTACCACCGAGAGACGTGAGATCTCCTCGTCAGAGAAGAACTTGTCCTCAATCTTGATGATGCCCTTTTTCCCCAGTTTCTTCGACAGGAAGTTGTAGCCGATGGTGACAGGTGTCTCCAGGTCCTGTAGCCTGAGCAGTTGGGCTACCTGGTAGGTCTTTTCCGAAGGTATGTGGTCAATCACTGTGCCGTTCTTGATGGCGGCAACGAGCATTTCGTTCTTGTTCATCGTATGATAGTTTTGTCGTTCTTAACTTCGTCTAATGATATGCCTAATACGTCGCAGAAGATGGCCTCACGGGCAAAGAGTCCGTTGCCGGCCTGCTGGATATAGTAGGCGTGCGGGTTGTCGTCCACCTCGTAGGCAATCTCGTTCACACGGGGCAGGGGGTGTAGGATCTTCATATTCGGCTTCGCCAGGCGGAGAAGGTCGTTGTTGAGCACGTAGACGTTCTTCACCCGCTCATACTCCATCAGGTCGGAGAAGCGCTCCTTCTGCACGCGGGTCATATAGAGGATGTCGGCATCAGCGATGATTTTCTCGTTGAAGGCCGTATGCTCCTGATACTTGATGCCGTGCTCTTTGCAGTAGAGTTTATACTCCTGCGGCATTGCGAGTTCTTTCGGGGCCACGAAGTGGAAGGTCGGGTTGAAGTGGCGCATCGCCATCAGCAGCGAGTGCACGGTACGTCCGTACTTCAGGTCGCCCACCATATATATATTAAGGTTCTCGAGCGTGCCCTGGGTCTTATAGATCGAGTAGAGGTCGAGCATACACTGCGAGGGATGCTGGTGGGCACCGTCGCCAGCATTCACGATGGGCACCGGGGCCACTTCCGAGGCATACTGTGCGGCGCCCTCGATGTAGTGGCGCATCACAATCACGTCGGCATAGTTCGAGACCATCAGGATGGTGTCCTTCAGCGTCTCGCCCTTCGTACCGCTGGTGATCTTCGGATCGGCGAATCCGATCACACGGGCACCAAGTCGGTTGGCGGCAGTCTCAAAACTCAGGCGGGTGCGGGTCGACGGCTCAAAGAAAAGCGTGGCCACGACTTTTCCTTTCAGTAGTTCCCTGTTCGGGTGCTTCTCAAACTCTTCTGCCATCTCAATCATATAGAGGATTTTCTCCTTCGTGAGGTCGGCAATTGTCACAAAATTATGCTTTTCCATCTGCAATTTTCGTTTTGTTCGCGCAAAATTACACATTATTTCTGATTTCCGTGCGATATTTTCGAAGAAAATAGTAATTTTGCACTCAAATTAATAATTGTTTCGAATTTAAGGCTTATGATAAAGTGGTTTGTGCGTTTCTTGTGGACATTGCTGATCCTGGTTGTGGTTGGTGCTGCGACGGCATTCTATGCCATCGATCAGGGGTGGATTGGATATATGCCTCCTATTGAGGATTTGCAGAATCCTATTAATAAATATGCCACACAGGTCTATTCCTCGGATGGCAAGTTGATCGGTACCTGGAGTTTTGACCGCCAGAACAGGGTGTCTGTCGACTATACCAAGTTGGCACCCTCATTGGTCGATGCTCTGGTAGCCACTGAGGATGCCCGTTTCTATGAGCATTCCGGCATTGATTTCTATGCACTGGCCCGTGCCATCATCAAGCGTGGCATTATGGGACAGAAGAGTGCTGGTGGTGGCTCTACCATCACGCAGCAGTTGGCCAAGCAACTCTATACGGAGCGAGCCCATTCCACGCTGGAGCGTGTGCTTCAGAAGCCGATAGAGTGGGTGATTGCCGTCAAACTGGAGCGTAACTATACGAAGGATGAGATCATTACGATGTATCTGAATTATTTTGACTTTCTTCATAATGCCGTCGGTATCAAGACAGCCGCCAATACGTATTTCAGCAAGGAGCCGAAGGACCTGACGGTCAATGAGTCGGCCACGCTGGTGGGTCTCTGTAAGAACCCTTCTTATTATAATCCCGTGCGCAATCCTGAGAGAAGTCGTGAGCGTCGTAACGTCGTTCTGATGCAGATGGTCAAGGCTGGCAAACTGTCACAGGCCGATTATGAGAAGTTCAGTGCAGAACCCGTCCAGTTGCGCTTCCACGTGACGGATCATAAGGATGGCATCGCCACCTATTTCCGCGATTTCCTGCGTCGTTATATGACGGCCAAGAAACCGGAGCGGTCGCTGTATCCCTCTTGGAATATGGTAAAGTTCCATGTTGACTCAATTAACTGGGAAACAGATCCTTTGTACGGTTGGTGCAACAAAAACAAGAAGAAGAACGGCGACTACTATAGCATCTATACCGATGGTCTCCGCGTGCATACCACCATCGACTCCCGTATGCAGAAATATGCCGAACAGGCGGTCGAGAAACATGTCGTGAAGTTCCTGCAGCCGGAGTTCGACAAGGCCAATAGGAAGAAGCCCAATGCCCCCTTCTCCAGCGACCTGAGCGCAGCCCAGGTGAAGCAGATCCTGATGCGCTCCATCCGTCAGTGTGAGCGGTATCGTGTCCTGAAGGAGAACGATGCTTCGGATGAGGAAATCCAGAAGTCCTTCCGTACGCCGACCCGTATGTCCATCTTTACCTATCATGGTGAGGTGGACACGACGATGACACCGATTGACTCGATAAAGTATTACAAATCATTCCTTCGTACAGGCTTCGTCAGCATCTGTCCGCAGAACGGTCATGTGAAGGCATACGTCGGTGGCCTCGACTTCACCCACTTCGCCTACGATATGGCGATGGAAGGTCGGCGTCAGGTGGGATCTACCATCAAGCCGCTGCTCTATTCGCTGGCGATGGAGAATGGCTTCTCGCCCTGCGACGAAGCACCTAACGTGCAGCAGACCTATATGGTGGCCGGTAAACCCTGGACACCGCGAAACAGCGGGCGGTCTCGCTATGGCCAGATGGTCACCCTCAAGTGGGGACTCCAGCAGTCAAACAACTGGATCTCGGCCTATCTGATGAGTAAGTTGAACCCGCAGGCCTTCGTCGACCTGCTCCACCAGTACGGCATCAACAATCCGGAGATCCATCCTTCGATGGCCCTTTGTCTTGGTCCTTGTGAAATCAGCGTGGGCGAAATGGCCAGTGCCTATACGGCGTTTGTCAACCACGGCATCCGTGCTGCCCACATGTTTGTGACGCGTATTGAGGATGGTGAGGGCAACATCATCGCCCAGTTCCAGCCCCGTATGAACGAGGTCATCAGTGAGGAGAGTGCCAACAAGATGCTCTATATGCTCAAGGCCGTCGTCGATGGCGGTACGGCAGGACGCTTGCGCCACAAGTATGAGATGAAGGGTGAACTCGGCGGTAAGACGGGTACCACTAATAACAATAGTGATGCCTGGTTCGTCGGACTCACACCTACGCTGGTCAATGCCTGCTGGGTGGGTGGCGACGACCGCGATATCCATTTCGATTCGATGAGTATGGGACAGGGTGCCACGATGGCATTGCCTATCTTCGCCTATTATATGCAGCAACTCTATGCCGACCAGCAGTTGGGCTATAATGAGAATGCTGTCTTCGATATGCCGGATGACTATGATCCATGCTCGTTTGTTGAGGACGCTTTGAGTGAAAATGACATCGAAGAGATCTATGAGTAATATATAATAAATAAGGTGTGGACTCTTGTTTGTCAATAAACTCGAAAACTTTCGTGTTTTTCTGAAAAAAGTTCCCGAAAAATTTGGAGGGTATCGAAAAAGTCCGTACCTTTGCACCCGCTTTCGCCCAAAAACTTGGGCA
>FLNX01004585.1_pt1 | contig 22973 bp, 23 predicted proteins | sample 1140341 | NCBI WGS metagenome assembly FLNX01 (sample SAMEA3878208, study PRJEB12797) | bioreactor metagenome | biome: Moose rumen | place: Sweden | collected 2011-10
GTAGAGACACGCGCCGCTACTACCACCCTGCTCAATGCCGGAGCAGATATGCTCGCCGGGCAGGGCTTCCAGCAGGCGGCTAACGCCGTGGCTCTGGCCGCCGCCGAAGCAAACACTTCCTCAACCGGTACCGGCAGCACCGACAACAGCGCCAGACAGTCCGAAGATGCGCCTGCCCCGAGAATCGGCTTTACCCCATACGCGGCTTTGGGCGCCAGCAGTCTCCGCGCCGAAAGCGGCTCTCATGTAGACACCAAGAGCTGGGGAATAAATGTCGGCTTTGCCAGAGAAATCAGCAACAAAAACGGCAAACTCCTCTTTGGCCCATTGGTTGAATACGGCAGGGGCAGCTATGACAGCTATCTCGACAACGGCACCCACGGCAAAGGTGATTCCAGCTATTGGGGGCTTGGTGTCATGGCACGGCAGGTAAACCATGACGGCCTTTACTACGAAGGCAGTCTCCGCGGTGGCCGCGTCAAGTCAGACTACAGCGGCAATGTCAACGCGCTGAATGTCAACTACGACAGCAGCAGCAACTACATCGCCGCCCACCTCGGCCTTGGCAAGATAACCAAACTGTCCAAGGATAACAAACTTGACTGCTATGTAAAATATTTCTACACCCGTCAGTCCGGCGATGACGTCACCATGCACGCCACCGGCGTAACTGACGAAACCTACAAATTCGACAGCGTGACCAGCCACCGCCTGCGCCTTGGCGCACGGCTGACCCACAAGCTGAACGAAAAGAGCAGCCTTTACGGCGGTCTTGCCTACCAGTACGAGTTTGACGGTGACGCGCGCGCCACCTACAACGGCACCAGCACTCCCTCCCCCAGCGTCAAAGGCGGCAGCGGCATGCTTGAACTCGGCTGGCAGGTAAAACCCGGCAGCTCCCCCATGACCTTAGACCTCGGCCTCACCGGCTGGGCAGGCAAACAACGCGGCCTCACCGGACAGATAGGCATGATGTGGAAGTTCTGATACCCCGGCTTTACCACGCAAAAACAGCGCGAAGCCTTATAGCCAAGGCTTCGCGCTTATTTTTTCCCAATAATAACATCAAATGAGTTGTGCGGTCATAACTTCCTTAGGAAATTTCATAATTGCTTTGAAATATGCTATTGCCGTGGTATCCAGCTTGCGCCGTCCCTGTTCCCAATTTTGCAGGGTAGATAAGGGGATACCGTAAGCCTTAGAAAATTCCTGCTGTGACATATGTAAATTTTCACGAATTTCTTTCGGGCTTACAGAAGAGATATATGTCTTGCGCATCCCTTCAACAGGCAGTCCCTGCGCATCCTTTATTGCATCTTTCAAGCCATCAAGAATTCCTGCCGCAATCGGCGAAAGGTTCTCACTCATGTGTATCACTCCTTAATGTGTGCTTTAATTCATTGGCAAACATGGCTAAAATTTTCTTTTCCTTCTCAGAGATATTTTCTTTTACATTTTTCGGATAAGCAAAAAGCAGATAGATAGGATTATTTTCGTTGTAAACATAGTAGATTACACGAGCACCCTCTTTTGCCGTGTCCGCTCCCCTGCCAACGTATTTTACGAATACCGCCAGCACCGGGAATTACATCACCAGCATAAGGGTTAAGCGATATGAAATTTTTGAATTCTATTTGCGTCTGCTCATCCCATAAAGCATTTACAGCCTTTAGATAGGCCGGAGTTTCAGCAACAACTTGCGGTATCTTATCTTCGTTCATGGTTTTATTATAAGTCAATGAAGCACAAAAGACAAGATTTTTTCAAGTATCAATCTATAGGCTGGGCAGGCAAACAACGCGGCCTCACCGGACAGATAGGCATGATGTGGAAGTTCTGAGAAGTTCTAAATAAAAAGACCAGTGCATTTCCCTTTATAAAGGACTGTACTGGTCTTTTGCTATATATTACCCTAGTACCTGTACCCATTTGCTTTTTTCGTTCATTTTGTTTTCCTCCGTTTCTTTGCACTAAAAAAGCACCCACGTTAATGAGTGCTTAGTTTATTCCGTTATCACGCAGGAACTTTTCAAATCTATCGGTTGCCCGTTCCCAGTCGCCATCTGAAATATTACCTAATTTTTTCTTGAAGCTGCTAACAGGCAACGCCATCACATGCGCTGGACATATTGTAGATTGATGGTCTATGGGAATATCTGCCCAATCATCCAAAACAAAATCATAGCTATCTCTTGGTTCCGTCGATGTGATTTTCATCGACAATACGCTGACACTAACGCTTTCATCATCAACCGCCAAAACCAACACAGGTCTTACTTTGCTTTGTGCCGGGTCATCCTCATAAGGGAATCGCGCCATCCATACCTGACGCGGTTTAATCAGCTGTACAGCTATACTCTCGTTTACCAGCTTCATGCACTCCCCTTACATCTTCTTCCCACACATCATCGTGGAACCATTCATCATTCCGCGATATGGTGGCTTGACCGTCCGCGTTATAGTGCGTATTTGCTTTAGCGTAGGTCATGATTTGTTTTTTATTGGCCTTAAAGAATGCCTCAAAATTGCTCATGTTCTCACACCCCTCAAATACATACCCATTATAAGATAACACGAATCATATATGGAAAACAACAGCTTTATGCAGCTTATATACTACATTATCGTCAAAAAATCCTGCAAACTTTAGATTTTTCGCTAAAAAGTAGATTTTTACACTCCATCTCCACAAGTACCGCAGGCGTAAACTAAAAAGACCAGTGCATTTCCCTCAGGGGGGCACTGGTCTTTTGTCATGTATATACAACCCCCCGGCATCTCAACGGTGCCGGGGTTTTATAGCCGCTGCCACGGCTAAACAAGAATTATTATGCTTTATGCTTCTTACTGCTTCCCGTGCTGATACCTGAATCCCAGCCAGAGCACGAGCAGCCACACGGGCAGGATATACACGGCCAGCGCCATGCCTTCAATCTGAGTCATCAGCACCCAAATCCCCAGCAGGAAGGCAATGCAGAGATAATTGATGTAAGGATAACCCAGCGCCTTAAACTTTGTCGTTTTCCCCACCGCCTGCTGGTGACGGCGGAATTTCAGATGGGTGATGACAATGGTCAGCCAGCTGATAGTCGCCGCGATGGTGGCGATGGACATGAGCAGCATGAAAATCTGCCCCGGGAAAAAATAGTTCAGCGCCACGCAGATAAGGGTAATGCCCGAGGAGAGCAATATCCCCTGCACCGGCACACCACGACCCGAGAGCCTGTGCAAAAATTCCGGCGCCTCCTCCTTGGCAGACAGTCCGTAGAGCATACGGCTGTTGCTGTAGATGGCGGAGTTATACACCGACACCGCCGCCGTCAGCACCACGAAGTTTAGTATATGCGCCGCCGCCGGAATGCCCACGCTCATGAATATCTGCACGAAGGGGCTGGCCTCCATGCCCACCTCGTTCCACGGCCAGAGCGCCATCAGCACCGCCATCGTGCCCACGTAGAAAATCAGAATGCGCCAGATGACCTGATTGATGGCCTGCGGTATGGTCTTGTCGGGATTTTCCGCCTCACCTGCGGTGATGCCGATAAGCTCGATACCGCCGAAGGAGAACATCACTACAGCCGTAGAAAGAGCCAGTCCCCAAAGCCCATGAGGCAGGAAACCACCGTTTGTCCACAGGTTGCTGAAATTGTCGGGGAAAGGCCGGGGGCTGCCCAGCAGGAGATACAGCCCCAGCACAATCATCAGCACGATGGCAGTGATTTTTATGAGTGCCATCCAAAATTCCGTTTCCCCGTACAGCCGCACGTTGATGAGGTTCAGTGCCGTAATGGCCACCAGACAGATAAGCGCCGCAATCCACTGTGGCAAGTCCGGGAACCAAAACTGCATATAGATACCTACCGCCGTAAGCTCGGCCATGGACACCAGAACGTAATTGAACCAATAATTCCAGCCGGACATAAAGCCCGGAAACCTGCCCCAGTATTTTGTCGCGTAATGGCTGAAAGAGCCGGACACCGGCTCGTCCACCGCCATTTCGCCCAACATCCGCATGATGAAGAAAATCATGATGCCGCCGATTAAGTAGGCCAGCATCACCGCCGGCCCGGCCAGGGCGATGGTCGATGCCGAGCCGTAAAACAGCCCGGTGCCGATAGCGCCGCCCAAAGCAATCATCTGCAAATGACGGTTTTTCAGCCCCCGTTTCAACTTACCGTTATCTCTCATATAATTATTCCCCTTCTAAAATAAAAAGTACCTGTCTATTATACCGCCATTACTTAGGCTTTGTCGATATTTTATCAACTCTACAACTGACTAATCTCAATGTAATATGTAATTTCCACTCAATTACCATGTACTTTTTCATGAGCACTTGAAAAAATCACGTTTTCGTGATATGCTATTTTTATTGTTCAATGATGAAGAGGAGGCATTCTATGGCTGTAAGCTACAAAAAGCTATTCCATATGTTAATAGACATAAATATGACGGCTGCTGAACTTCAGAAAGAAGCTGGGTATAGCGCTAACATTTCAACACGAATGCGCCGAAATGAGTATGTGTCCCTTGATTCAATTGAAAAAATATGCCGGGTACTTGGCTGCAAGATAGATGACATAGTTGAATTTATACCAGAAAAAAATTTATCAGCTCATAACAAAAAGCAAGAAAATACTAATTAGGAGCAATTTCAATGGATGCAATTATCAAATATCGTGGTGGAAAACGTCGAGAAATTCCCCGATTTATAAAATTTTTTCCTGCTGATTACGACACTTACATTGAACCTTTTCTTGGTGGTGGAGCTGTCTATTTTCAACAAGAGCCAAATAACGCCATTATTAATGATATAAATGAACCACTTATAAATTTCTACAGCCAGCTTGCGACTAAATACGATCAAGTTATGGAAGAATTACAAGCTATACATGAATCTTATGAACATAATGAAGAATTATACAACGCCGAAAAAAAGCTCAATCCAAAACTTAGAATAGAAAATGATAACGAACGTCTCTACTACAGACTTAGAGACATGTATAACGGTATCATCCCTTCAGAATATCTCCCGGCAACATTATATTATTTCATAAATAAGACAGCTTATTCGGGAATGCTACGTTTTAATGCCCAAGGGCAATATAACGTACCGTATGGGCGATACAAGCACTTTAAGGTAAACAATATTACAGAGCATCACAGAGATTTGCTCCAAAGAACACGAATCTTAAACGATGATTTTGAGAATATATTCAACTTAGCACAACCTAATGATTTTATTTTCTTAGACCCTCCATACGACTGTACATTTCATGAATACGGAAATTTAACTGATGATTTCAATGAAGTTGAACATCGACGGTTAGCACAAGCTTTCTATAATTTAAATTGCCGTGCGCTAATGGTAATTAGTAGAACACCTCTTACCATGGAACTTTACGGACAAAATGTTGTTACAGAATACCCCATTAGATATTCTGTTAATATTAGAAACAGATTTACGGGAAACGCCTCCCACATTGTTATTACAAACTATTAAAAGGAGAACGTCATGAATTCTACAGACATCATACGCAATTATATTGACAATCAACTTCAATATACTATAACAAACCGAATCGGTAATATAGATGAGGTTATACTTCCATCAAATGAAGCAATAATCATTTCTTATGCAAATATCTCAATTACAGGAACAGATCGAACACACCCCCAGATCAGAATATTTGTTGATGATGCTGTAAATGGATATCGAATTGCTCAAAATGAGAAAAAACGTTTCTTTTTTCTTACCATATACAGCAAAGAATCATCTTATGTTTCCTATTTAGGAAATATAAATCCAGCCGACTATATTCTTTCTCTCGAAACAGATATGTCCACTATATCTGGACGCATGGATATAAGGAGTATGTACGAATGGTTAGATGGACAGGTTGCGTCATCCAATACTAGCATTGATTATATTCGCTGTAATAATAGTGAACATGCTTGTAGCATCTATCAAGCATCTTTTCTCAGAATCTCCGATGGTGTTAATGCTATAATTCCCACTGCGGTAACAGATTATCTAAACATTTTTGACATGCGTCCATATTTTGTTAAACCATCGTTACCATTTAACTATACCCCTATTACCGATAGGGACAAGCGTAATGTAATTGTTTTCGGTGCTCCGGGAACTGGGAAAAGTTATTTTATTAAAAAATATTTAGCTGACCATCAAGTTTCAACTGATTACTATGAACGCGTAACATTTCATGCAGATTATTCCTATTCACAGTTTGTAGGAACTTATAAGCCAGTAGATGTTGGTGGAACAATAACATATAAATTTGTCCCCGGCCCATTTATGAGAATTCTTGTTGCCGCCTTAAAAGATGCTGTAGGACAAAAGTCTAACAAATACTATCTAATAATTGAAGAATTAAATCGAGCTAAGGCCGCAGCCGTTTTTGGAGATATGTTCCAATTACTTGATAGAGATGAAAATGGAAAGAGTGAATATTCGATAAATGCAAGTGAAGATATACGAGCATATTTAGCTGATTACTTTGGCGGTTCATCCTCCGCTTATTCTGACTTAGCAATTCCAAATAACCTTTATATCTTTGCAACAATGAATAGTGCTGATCAGGGTGTATTTCCAATGGACACTGCCTTTAAACGCAGGTGGAGTTTCAAGTATATTGGCATTGACGATGAAGAATTTAATGTTGAGACCGATCCTGCAACCGGTGTAAAAACTGCAACAGAATACCAAAGCGGAACATTTAATCTCTCCGATGGAATTGTAGAGTGGAATGTGTTACGCCGTGCGATAAATGCTAAATTGTCTAACGAAAGAATAAAAGTGCATGAAGATAAACTAATGGGGCCATTTTTCCTAAAAACACAACACTCCAATGGCGCAAGTTTATTCACGCCAGGAAATGAAGACGCAGAATTCCTTACGATATTCTGTGAAAAAGTACTTATGTATTTATTTGAGGATGCAGCAAAAACGAAACACAAAGAATTATTTGAAGGTTGCGATGGGGATAAATTGAATCGTTTTTCCTATGTGTGTACAGAATTTAAAACAAAAGGGCTTGCGATATTTGGTTCAGATTTTAGAGCAAAAGAATATGCTGATCAGAAAGCAAAACGTGATGCTGCAAAAGCAGATAAAGAGCAATGACCTGTAGAGGTATAGACGCATGAGTATTATATCAGCTTACGTAAGAGAGGACTGGCTATACACAGCATCCATACTAAGAAGTAAAAATATATTTTCATTTGGAAATGACGATGATGGATTTATTAGATTTGTTAAAGATTTGCTTGCGCGAAAAATCATAAAGCTTAAAAGCAAGCCTGACAATGATATTATTGTAGATGACGACCTTGAATTTAATACTTATAACGACAAAACATATTTAAACGCGACATATAAATTCACCTTTGTTGGTATAGCCATCTGTCATAATAGAATTATTTATGTGTATCCAAAATATATTGGGGAGAGCAAAAAACTCCCTTCATATAATCCACAAAGAGAATTAGCACAAGTTCTTAGAGTTATTGAAAAATATAGCAGAGAGAAATCAAAACAGTATATTTATAACATAGACCTCTTTTCTAACGAAGGTAATCATAATAAAGATAAACTACTTTCAGTAATGCTATTTCTTTTGGAAGACTATTCAGCAAATGGTGCCTATGAAACAGATGAAACCATAATTGAAATTAATGGAAGCGATGATATTCTTTGGCAAAAAACGATTGATGAGACCTATCCTATATTTTATGATAATAGACCTTATTATATTGAACTATATACACGCAGAAATGTTAATAATGATTTTGATTATTTGAAGCGTCTGCATGAGTTTGTTGTTACAAAATGCTCTCAGGAAATAGAAAAAGCTTCATTAACAGATTTCTTCAGTCTGCCATCTATTTATATTTCTGACGAAGATGAGAGTGCATTCGGAGATGAAGAGCACATTTTAAGTGTGCTTGAAAACACAATATCCCAAACCTTTGATGATAGAAAACTTTCGGTGCTTATCGCATTAAAATTATATTTCAATAGTGCAAAAGTCCTTCTGGGAGAAAATGAACTACAACTTATTGGGACGCGCTCTTTTAGTGCTATATGGGAAGAAGTTTGTGCAAGGGTATTCACAAGTCAAAAAAATGATTCACTAAATAAAATTACGCCTTACATTGATCATTCAATGATAAACAAAAACTTCAAAGGCAAGATGCCCACTCTTGTTGAGTTAATAAAACAGCCTATATGGAAAAGATATCGCAAGGGAGCGAAGGGAGTTCCAAAGGATACATTAAATCCTGATTATCTTCGCTTTGAATGTAAAGCCAATCATGATAACTATGTTTTTTATATTCTTGACGCTAAATATTATTGCCCTGATTGGACAAATGATTCAATTTCAGGACAACCGGGCATTGAAGATATTTCAAAACAATATTTATATTATCTTGCATACCGGGATGTATTAGATAAATATAAGGTTAATGAAGTAAAAAATTACTTCTTGATGCCAAAGCGCAAAGATGAAGATAAAATACCAGGATTTGCAAAAATAGACATATTAAAACAACTCGGTCTTGGAGTCATCGAAGTCCGCATGCTTGATCCGCAGTTAATGTATGATAAATATTTACAAAACCATCACATAAATTTGTCTGAACTACAATGAAAGACCGCACCAGAGAACAATCATGGTGCGGTCTTATTTTATCAAATTATCTTTCCATCATTATGAAAGAAGTTAAGATTTCCGACGTTGCCTGCTGTTATGCTACTACGGTCTCTCTTATCAAATCTTCATCTGCACAATCATAAAGCGGATATTCACCGTTTATATATTCATCATCTTCTACAATGTAAGCAGCTTTTCCATTCCTTATGACCTTGTCGACTATAGTGCCTTTTCTGCCTGTAGCCATAATTACTACTCGCTCAAACTCCTCAAACATACTGCTCACCTTCCTTATTGCGATAGGCGGTAATGAATCGCGGACGAGTATCCATATCATCCAGCCGCCAAACAGTACGAAATGTACGCTTCGTGGTAATTTTTCAAAACAACCTTGCAAGGCGCCTGCACTTATGGGCGCATTACAGGCAGGTGCTTTTCCGGTGCATTTTCAATCAATAACGCTGCCTGTCCTTTAGCGCCCTTTCAATATCGCGTTTGGCTGCTTTTTCGTGCAGGTCCTGCCGTTTGTCGTAATTGTGCTTGCCGGAGGCCAGCGCCAGCTCCAGCTTGGCCTTGCCGTTTTTAAAATAGATTTTGAGCGGCACAAGCGTGAACCCCTTTTCCCGTGTTTTGGCAAAGAGCTTTACTATCTCGCTCTTGTGCATCAGGAGCTTGCGGGGGCGCAGGGGGTCATGATTGAAGATATTGCCCTGCTCGTAAGGGGAAACGTGCATATTTTCCACAAAGATTTCCCCGTTTTTTATCACGGCATAGCTGTCCTTGAGGTTGGCTTTGCCTGCCCGCAGGGATTTCACCTCCGTGCCCTGCAGGGCCAGCCCCGTTTCAAAGGTTTCATGAATGAAATAATCATGCCGCGCCTTGCGGTTTTCACAGGCAATCTTCATCCCTATGTTTTTCTTGCCCAATTATCTCACCTCGGGATTGTTTGCAATTATTTACTGTTGCCCGTACCGCCTTCGGTTTTGCGGTGCGGACGGGGACGGCGTGAGAGGCGGGATTTTTTGGCCTTGTCGTTTTCCGCTTTGGCGGCGGCGGCCAGTTCCCGTTCCTTGCGCTCATGGTAGCCGGGAGGGTCAGGCCAGACGGCGCTGTTCAGCCCGGTCACATAGACACGGTGGTAGCCTGCCTCTTTGTCGCTGCGGCGTTCTTCACGGTTGCGGCTGCGCGTTTCAGCGCGGAAGCTGCTGCGCTCCCCACCGGCAGAAAAAGCCCTCTGCCCTCTGCCGTCACTTTCTTCCTGTTTGCGCGGCTGGCGCTTTTTGCTTTTGCCGCCTTCTGTCTGCTGGCTGCGGCCGGACAGTTTTTCACCGGACGAGCCGCGCTTTTTATGCCCCCGTTTTTTCTTTTTGTTTTCGCGGCCGGCCTCTTCTGCACTGACCATGGGCTCGGCAATCAAATCGCTTTCTGCCAGCGGTCTTGGCTGCTGTTTTTTCGGCTTAGCCGGCTTAGTCCTGCCGCTCATGCTGCGTCCGCTGCCGGAGCTTTTCTTCCTGCCGTCCCTGGCTATTTCCGGCTCATATACGCCGTTATCTTTCAACACAAAATCCAAATTCCGTTCCTCCACATTGGCACGCGTGAGTATAACCACTGCCTCGTCACCCAGACGATACCGGGTACGGGTGCGCTCGCCAATCATTGCATACTGTTCTTCTACATATTCATAATAATCGTTGGTCATGGTGGACACATGCACCAGACCTTCCACGCCGTTATCCAGCTCCACGAAGATGCCAAAGGCCGTCACGCCGCTGATAACGCCGGAGAATTCCTCCCCGACAAACTGCGCCATGTACTCTATTTTCTTCATGTCGGTGGTTTCCCGTTCGGCCTCGGTCGCCAGCCGTTCCCGATTGGAAGCGTGCTCGGCGATTTCCGGCAGCACCGTTTTCAGCCTTTCCTGACGGTCCAGCGGCAGGCTGCCCGTGGCAAAGGTCTCACGCAGCAGGCGATGAACGATTAAGTCGGGATAACGGCGAATCGGTGAGGTAAAATGGGTGTAGTATCTGGCCGCCAGCCCGAAATGCCCCAGACTCTGCTCGCTGTAGCGTGCCTGCTGCATGGAGCGCAGGGACACCGTGCTGATAATCCTCTCCTCTGGACGGCCTGCCACCTTTTCCAGTACCTGCTGCACGTCCATCGGCTTGATATGCCCCTGCTCGTCCTGCTTGACAAACAGGCCGAAAGCCGCCAGCAGGTTGTTGAGCCGTTCTATCTTTTCCTCGGAGGGCTGTTCATGGACGCGGTACATAAAGGGCAGATTCTTTACGTCCATGTGCCGTGCCACCGTTTCATTGGCCGCCAGCATGCACTCTTCGATGATGGATTCGGCAAGGCTGCCCTCACGCTTTATGAGCGCTACGGGATGGCCCTTTTCATCGAGCTTTACCTTTACCTCTGGCAAGTCAAAGTCGATAGAGCCGCGGCGATGGCGTTTCCCCTTGAGTGCGGCGCGCAGCTCGCCTAGGGTTTCCAGCATGGGCAGGATATCGCTGTTGTCCGACAGGAAGGGCTCGGCCTTATCCACGAGTACCTTGTTGACAATATTGTAGGTCAGGCGGCGGTAGACGTGAATCACCGTCGGCAAAATCTCATAGCTGGTAATCTCGCCGTCCGCGCTAATCTGCATTTCACAGGCCATAGACAGGCGGTCAACGCCGGCATTCAGGCTGCAGATACCGTTGGAAAGTTCCTTGGGCAGCATGGGAATAACCCTGTCCACCAGATATACACTGGTACCACGGGCATAGGCCTCCCGGTCGAGGGGCGCGTGCTCCCTGACATAATGGCTGACATCGGCGATATACACGCCCAGAAAATAGGAGCCGTCGGGATTCTTGCGCGCGTACACGCCATCGTCCAAATCCTTGGAATCCTCACCGTCAACCGTGACAATCTGCAAAGCGCGCCTGTCCGCCCGGCCCTCATATTCAGCCGGAGATGGTTCCTGCTCCACCGCATCAGCCTCAGCCTGTACATCTTCGGGGAAAGTTTCTGAGAGCTCATACTGACGCATGACGGACAGCACATCTACGCCTGGGTCGCCCACCTTGCCCAATACCTCAATCACTTCACCTTCGGCACTGCGGCGGCCATTGGGCCATTTGGTGATTTTGACGACCACCTTGCTGCCCGTTTTCGCCCCTTTAAAGAACTTTTTGGCCACAAAGATATCCTGCGTGAGCTTGGTGTTATCCGGCGTTACAAAGCCAAAGGTCTTGCTGCGCTCAAAGGTGCCGACGATTTTCTCGTTGGCACGTTCCAAAATACGGATTATCTCGCCTTCCCGGGAACGACCTTCTTCCTGCGCCGGCGTCACGCGGGCCACCACGCGGTCACCATGCATAGCCGTACCGATAGCACCGGCCGGCACAAAAACATCAGTCTCGTCCTCAGTTTCCCGTACATCGGGAATGATAAAGCCAAAGCCCTTGGCTGTCATCGCTATCCGGCCCACCACCAGATGCATACGGCTGGGCACACCGTACAAATCGCTCCGGTTCCTGATAATGGCCCCTTCCTGCTCCAACTCTTCCAGTGCTATCGGGAAATCGACTAATTCCTCGTCCGTCAGCCCCATAGCCTCGCCTAAATCTTCTTCCGTCAGCGGCTTATAAGCCTCATTGCGCATATAGGCGATAATTCGCTCTTTTAAATCCATACGTTCTCCTTACAAATTTTACGATTTACCCACAAAGTAATAATCCAATAAAGTTACTTTTCCTTGCACCAAAGAAAAGCAACACCTCTAACCCTGCAGGAAGGCCGCAGCCTCTTCAAAAACACGCTGGCGTTCTGCCGCCAGCGGCAGCAAATGCCCTGATTCACTGAGCCAGATAATCCGTGCCGGCCCCTGCACATGGCTCATGATGTAATCAGCACTCACCGGGGCAGCCGTATGGTCGTCACGGCTGTGCATAATGAGCAGGGGCGCTTTGACCTCTTCAATAGCCCCCTTGGTTTTTTCGATAACCTCCACCAGTTCATGAATGGAGATAAGCGGCATTTTCCGATAAGTGCGGTTCGCCGCAGGCGGTACGTCTTTCAGCCGCCGCCGCGCCTTGGGCACATAGCCGCCGTAGCAGGCCTCCCGTGGCGGCAGCGCCGCAAGGCCACGTTCCTCGGGGATAAAGATAGGCGCGGCCAGCGTCACCACATGGGAAACGATCTCCTCGGTCGCCAGCAGCAGGGCAAAGAGTCCGCCCATGGAGTGGCCGATGACAGAAATATCCTCACAATAGCCGGACAGCAGAGCATAGCCGTCACGCACCGAGTCCATCCAGTCCTCCCATGTCATGTGGCTCATATCCTCCACCGTAGTCCCATGCCCGGCCAGCCGTACACCCAAAACGGTGAAGCCTGCTTTATTTAAATGCTCGCCCAGCAGCAGCAGTTCTGCCGGCAGGCCTGTGAAGCCGTGAATAAGCAGGACGCCCTTTTTGCCCCCGGGCATAAAGAACGGTTCTGCTCCTGGCAATATCATTTCTTCCACCTCCTCATGAAAATATCCCTGCTCTGGACTGGCAGAACAGGGATGTGTGCTTTTTATTAGCTGGTCATCTTGGCAATGACCATGGTGATAATCGCAAACAGAATAGCCAGCACCACCGTCACACGCGCAAGCAGGGCATCCATTCCGCGCGCCTTACCCGAAAACACGGTATCAGCGCCGCCGCCCATGCCGCCCATGCCGGCGGATTTTGCTTCCTGTCCCAGTACCGATGCAATGAGGGCCACAGCCACCAGCGCATCAATTATCATCAAAACGGTAAGCATTTATAAAAGCCTCCCTTTAATTACAGTCTCCAAATCATAGTAACACAATTACAGGGGATTTCGCAAGTTTTTTCCGCGGTTTTAAGACAAGGAAATGCACGGAAGGCATAATTGACTGGCGCAGGCTAAACTGCTATAATGTAAACATAAGAAAGACACCATCACAGAGTAACAGTTAGCTCGAATAATAAAAGCCGAAATAACCGCCTACCTTTTGCAGTCAGGGGCGGTTATTTTCGTGTGTTCAAGTCTTTGCCCATTGTATAGCCGAGGCTGAAACAGGCAATGCCAAAAGCCACTAAGGCCATGGCGGACTCTATTGCCATAAGCATCCCTCCTTCAACATATATTCCCAGCAGGGTTTCTATGTCATCGGAGGGTCACAGTCCCTCCGTAGAGGCTAACCGCTTCCTTCTGTATGATGGTGTCGCTTTATTTTATCATATTTCACTGCACGAATCCATATCGGTACTGTCTTTCAGTGATATTTTAGGAATGAAGCTGTCTGCAACGCTTTTTACGCCCCAAAGCCCGGTACATCTGTTTTTGCAGGAAATCAGCCTTACGCCTGTATCGACCTAAAACCACTGGCCTTATGCAGGCGGTTCATAATCGCCAGGCCCAGACCAGCAGATGTGGTGCCTTCGCCCAGCAATACGTCTGCCTGCTTGTCATCAAAGGAGCGCAGGGCTTCGTAAATGTTGGCGGCGATGGCCGGTAGGTTTCCCTGATGGCCGTAGTCAGCCATGAGCTTTGCAGGCACAATGTCTGCCAGTTCCTTTAGCACTTCATGGCTGGCCATGATGCCCACGGTATGCCCCTCGGCCTGCAAGCGGCTGATTTCGCGCCGGAAAGCCCGTACCATTCTGGTCGGCATGCCTTCAATAAGTGTCAGCGGTGCCTTAGGCGCGTAATGGGTGTACTTCATGCCCGGTGCGCGTGGCACGGAATCTTTCCCCACCAGGGCCGGGTCAATAATGACATTGCCTGCCCCGAGCACTTCTTCGAGCATTTCCTTTGTAATCGCGCCGGGCCGCAGGATAACAGCCTTGTCCCCGACAGCATCAACAATGGTGGATTCCACGCCAAAATCACAGCTGCCGCCATCGAGAATCAATGGTATTTTCCCATCCATATCCGTGAGCACAGCCTCTGCCGTTGTAGGGCTGGGGCGTCCGGAGATATTGGCCGACGGTGCCGCAATGGGCACGCCGGAGGCCGCGATTAAAGCACGCGCCACATCATGCTCCGGCATACGCACGCCCACCGTGGAAAGACCGCCGGTAATTCTGTCCGGCACCAGACTGCGCCGTGGCAGAATCAAAGTAATGGGGCCTGGGCAGAACGCCGCCAGCAGTTTTTCCGCCTTGTCGGGAATAGCCGCTGCCACCTGGTCTATCATCGAACGATTGGCCACATGAAGAATCAAGGGATTATCCGACGGACGCCCCTTGGCTTGATAGATTTTGGCGCAGGCGTCAGCGTCAAGGCCGTTGGCCCCGAGCCCGTATACGGTTTCCGTGGGAAAGGCGACTACCTCCCCACGGCGGATAAGCTCTCCGGCTTCGTGGAGAGCTTCTTTTTGCGCCTTTAAATTGTCTATCTTTATCAGCTTGGTTTTCATTTAATATTTATGCCTCTTTTGTCCAGGCCACAACCACCCGGTCAATGCCTGCGTAGTCCTTCAGGATTTCCGTCCTGCCGATGAGGGGATTTTTTTCAGCCAGTCCGGCCACGGCCTGCGCCTGCCTTATGCCCACCTCAAAGGCCATAAAGCCGCCGCGTTCCAGCATGGCCGGAGCCTCGGCGCACAGACGGCGGTAGAAGTCCAGTCCGTCCGCACCCCCGTCAAGGGCCGTGTGCGGCTCGCTCAGCTGCACATCTGCCGACAGCCCCTCTATGTCAGCTGCCGGAATGTAGGGCGGATTGGAAAGAATCGCCCTGTAAGTGCTGCCCTTGAGCGGTGCGAGCAAATCGCCGGTGAAAAACTGCGCCCTGTCAGTAAGTTTGAGCGCCGCCGCGTTTTCCTCAGCCACCGCCCGGGCCGCGGGGGAGATATCCACCGTATCCAGCCGGGCGTCATCCACAAAGTGCAGGACGCTGAGGCCCACCGCCCCCGTACCTGTGCCGATATCGGCAATCCGCATCTCAGGCTGTCCGCTTTTGCGCAGATTGTCCACCGCCGCCTGCACGAGAATCTCCGTATCGGGACGGGGCACCAGCGTGTCCGGCGTGACCTTGAATTTAAGCCCCATGAATTCCTTTTCCCCCAGAATATAGGCTACGGGCACATGGTCTATGCGCTGCTTTATCATTTCCCGAAAGGCGGTCAGTTCCTGCGGCTGCAAAGGTTCGTCAAAATGCACATAGAGGTAGATGCGCTGCTTATGGAGCACATGCCCCAGCAGCACCTCGGCATCCAGCCGGGGGGATTCAATCCCCTTTTGTGTAAAGTAATCTTCCGTCCATTTGAGGATTTTGCCGATTGTCCAGATTTCGCTTGCCATTATTTCACCTGTTTAAGTTTTTCCGCCCGGTCAGCGGTGATGAGGGCATTTAAGATTTCGTCCAGGTCGCCGCTGAGTACCGCGTCAATGCGGTGCAAAGTCAGACCAATACGATGGTCCGTCACCCGTCCCTGCGGAAAGTTATACGTGCGGATACGCTCGCTGCGGTCGCCGCTGCCCACCTGATTTTTACGGTCAGCAGAAATGCTGTCCATCTGTTCCTGCTGGGCTTTATCCAAAAGTCTGGCCCGCAGCACCTTCATGGCCTTGTCCTTGTTTTTCAGCTGGGAGCGCTCGTCCTGACACTGCACGACAATGCCCGTGGGGATATGGGTAATGCGGATAGCGCTTTCCGTGCGGTTGACATGCTGGCCGCCTGCGCCGGAAGCGCAGTAGAGGTCGATATGCAAATCGGCCGGGTTTATCTCCACGTCCACGTCCTCCGCTTCGGGGAGCACCGCCACCGTAACAGCCGAGGTATGAATCCTGCCGCCCGATTCCGTAGCCGGGACGCGCTGTACCCGATGGGTGCCGCTTTCGTATTTCAGCTTGCTGTATGCCCCGAAGCCCGTCACCATAAAGGAAATCTCCTTATAGCCCCCCAGCTCCGTGGGACTTGCGTCGATGATTTCCATTTTCCAGCCCTGCTTTTCCACAAAGCGGCCATACATGCGGAACAGGTCACCGGCAAAGAGCGCGGCCTCTTCGCCGCCGACACCGCCGCGGATTTCCACGATGACGTTTTTATCATCGTTTGGGTCTTTGGGCAGGAGCAGGATGGGCAGCTCGCCGTCCAGGGCTTCCTTTTGGGCCTTGAGTTCCGCAAGTTCTTCTTCCACAAACTTGCGCATATCATCATCAAGCGCCTCGGCAAACATCGCCCTGGCCTCCGCAATGCCCTTGACGACCTCCTTGTACTCCCGGAACTTTGCCACGATGGGCGCCAGCTCTGCGTGCTCCTTGCTGTACTTCTGCCAGCGGTTCATATCGGCGATTACAGCCGGGTCGCTTATCAGCGACTCCAGTTCCAAAAATTTATCTTCTACTGCTTGGAGTTTTTCCAGCACTTATTTCACCTCAAAAATCATTCCGTCATCGCGGCTGCCGCCTGCATTTCCGTCTCGGGCGCTGCCGTCTCTTCCTGCCTGTAGCTGCCCGTGCCGGGCAGTATTTCCTCCTGCGGCAGCACAGCCTTCAAGGATTCAATCGCCACTTCCACCATATCGTCCTCCGGCGGACGCGTGGTAAGGTATTGCAGCCACAGCCCCGGCTTAATCGCCGTCTGAATAAAGCTGTTCCTACTGCGTCCTGCCAGCCTGATTATCTCATAGGAGATACCTGCCACCACCGGCAGCAGCAGGATACGGCTGGCAATGCGCTCCCATAAGGACGGCCAGCCCAGAAAGGCAAAGACGAAAATGGACACCAGCATGACAATCAGCAAAAAGTTCGTGCCACAGCGGGGGTGGAGCCGCGGAAATTTCTGTACATTCTCCACCGTCAGCGGCAGACCTGCCTCATAGCAGAAAATCGTCTTATGCTCCGCCCCATGATACTGAAACACCCGCCGAATGTCCTTCATTCGGGAAATGCCCCAGATATACAGCAAGAAAATCACCAGCCGCAGACAGCCTTCCATCAGATTCAAAAACATCGGGTCAGCCGTAATGACATGGAACAACTTGGCCGCCCCCGTGGGAATGGCTATAAAGAGAATACTGGCCAAAACCAGGGCAAAGACAATCGTGCCGGCCATTTCCCTGTCTGTCAGCTGCTCGTCCTCCTCCCCGGCCATCTTGGCTGAGTAGGACAAGGACTTCATGCCGATGACCAGCGACTCTATCAGGGCCACCGTCCCCCGTAAAAAAGGCTTTTTCAAAATGGGATAACGGTCGCTAATGGAATTTACCGGTTTAGTTTCCACCTGAATTTTTCCCTGTGGGTCACGCACAGCCGTGGCCGTGAGCTTGGGGCCGCGCATCATCACGCCCTCAATAACAGCCTGACCGCCTACCATCAATTTATTTAATCTATCACTCAAGGTCTTTCCTCCTAACATTCACAGGAAAACACCACATAATCAATATTTAGAACGTTCCATTTTCTCCAATATAGTAAATAAAGCAGAGCAAAATGCTCTGCTTTACCATAACGTGTCTTACTTCTTGGCGTAACGCTTGTTGAACTTTTCGATACGACCGCCTGCCTGAACGTCACGCTGACGACCCGTGAAGAACGGATGGCACTTGGAGCAAACATCGACGCGCAGTTCTTTCTGCGTGGAGCCAGTGGTGAACGTGTTGCCGCAGCCGCAGGTCACCTTTGCTTCGAAGTATTCCGGATGAATACCCTGTTTCATTATTTACACCTCGCTTTCACCCCAACGAAACTGGGAATTGATACAAGCAAGCTATGCGCGAGCTTGGTTTAGACCTAGCTTACCTTGTGGGGCAAAGCCAGTCAAATTTTGACTTGGAACCAGACGTCAGTACGTCCAGTACCCGAATATTATAGCACGGTGCTTTCCACTATGCAAGAACGGAAGGAAAAATTTGCTTGAAAAATTTTTCTGCCTATAAGATAACGGGGCATAATCTGCCCCGTTGAAACGCTGATTGGAATGATTTCGCGTTGCGAAATCTTGAACAATGGCGTTATAACGAGGCAAGAAAATGTCCCCCACCTCAGCAGGTGGGGGCACGAATACCAAAACAGGCGGCGAGCATATCTCCCGCCTCGTTGAAACGCCAAGAGGAAGTTTTGTCTATGGCAAAACTGGAACAACGGCGTTATAATGAATGTATCCATGCGTAAATAACCGACTTGTGATATGTGATATATATGTGATATAAGAAAGGATTTTATATGTCAGCTCAATCAGTAAAACATCAGTGTAGCTTCTGCAAGCGCACCATCAACGTCCGCAATCAGTACGATATGCCCATCTATGACCCCGGCACGGGCTTTGCCATCTGCAGCAACTGCATCCGGGAAATCAACCATTTCCTCGATGAGCACGCTGCCGCGCAGGCTGAGGACGCCAAGCAGGTCTTTGCCGGGGAGCTTGATGATATTCTCGCCAAGAACAAGCCCCATATCATCAAACAGTACCTTGACGAATACATCATCAATCAGGACAGAGCCAAAAAAATTCTCTCCGTGGCCGTCTACAATCATTACAAGCGCATGAAGTACGGCTATCAGCACGATGACGGCACCGAGATTGAAAAATCCAACGTCATCATGCTCGGCCCCTCCGGCTGCGGCAAGACGGCACTTTTATCCCATCTCTCCAGACTGCTCGACATTCCCTTTGCCGTAACTGACGCCTCCAGCCTCACAGAGGCCGGCTTTGTCGGCGCTGACGTGGAAGTGGCTGTGCGCAACCTTTACTACGCCGCGGACAAAGACGTGGAAAAAGCCGAACACGGCATTATCTACCTCGATGAATTTGACAAAATCGCCCGTAAATCCGGCGCCAACAACTCCATCACCGCTGACCCCGGCCATGAAGGCGTACAGCAGGCCCTGCTCAAAATGCTGGAAGGCAGTGTGGTGGAATTCGCCTCCCGCGGCCAGCGCAAGCACCCGGAGGCCCCGACCATCAAAGTCGACACGAAAAACATTCTGTTCATCGTCGGCGGTGCTTTCGTCGGCATTGACGAGGTAATCGCCAAGCGCCTCAACAAGGCCAGCTCCATCGGCTTCGGCGCGGAGGTGCAGGGCAAGGAAGATAAGCCAAAATTTGACGAGCTCATCCACAAGGTGCGCCCCGAAGACCTCATGCAGTACGGCATCATCCCCGAAATCATCGGCCGTCTGCCGGTAATCTGCACCCTCGAAACCTTGGACGAGGACGCGCTCCTGCGCATTCTCACCGAGCCGAAAAACGCCCCCGTCAAGCAGTATCAAAAACTCTTAGCCATGGACAACGTCGAACTGGAATTTCAGGAAGACGCTTTGCGCGCCGTAGCTCGCAAAGCCATTGAGCGCAAAACCGGCGCCCGTTCCCTCAAAGGCATAATCGAGGATATCATGCTCGATGTCATGTTCGACATTCCCAAGTCAAATGAACCGCGTAAAGTCATCATCACCAAAGCCTGCATCGAAGAAGGTGCCCAGCCGGAAGTCGTGAAGAAGTAACGGAGAATTTTTATGTCTGCATCTATGGAAAATTTTATGCGAGAGTTCAACCTTTATCTGGACGAACTCCCCCAGCGCCCCAACACCAAAACAGAAATGAATAAGTCCTTACAAGACTTTATGAAAATATACAATGATTCCCTTGATATCCCCAAGAAATTGACAGAAGCCACAGCCAGAACCAGCTATGACTTCATGGAACTGGCCGAAACTGCCAAATCAAAAAAGAAACGCCTGGCATATCTGGAAAAAGCCTATGAACTGGATGACCATAACTTTGATGCGGCCCTTGATTTGATTATCGAAACAGTCAAGGGCCCCTTAGAACGTCACCGCCGCGTGCAGGAATTGTTGGAAAAGGCTATCGCTATGATGAAAGCCGAAGGCTTTTACACCAAAGATTGTATTGGGGACTTTTGGCAGCTAGCCGGCACCCGTCCTTTTATGCGGCTGTATCGAGCCTATATGGATGAACTGGCAGCCCAGGACAAATTCCGTCTGGCCGCAGAAACAGGTCAGGAAATGCTCCGTCTTTGCAAAAATGATAACCTCGGTATCCGCTTCGTCCTTATGGATTACTATGCGGTACTACAAGAACGAAAGCCCGCCGAAAAACTCTTCAAAAAATACAAAGACAGCACCGCTCTCCTTTCCCTGCCCATGTCCTATATGTACTACCAGCTGGGAGATGAGAAGAACGCCCAAGCCCACCTGCAAATCATGCTGGACAACGTCAAGGACACGAAAAAATTCTTCAACTCCAAAGGACACATCCCTGACTGCTATCGGCCATCCCCTTATGGCATCCAGCTTGGCACCATGGATGAATACTATGACTGTTTCACCCGTGCCGCCAACACCTTATATGAAAACGCAGAATATTGGGAATGGGCCAAGGAAACAATAAAAGGCATGAAGAAATCCTAAAAAAGCAATATCCCCGGAGCAATAATGACCACCACAGCAGCTGCTGCAGACGTATTTTTTGCCTGCAAACAGCTGCTTTTTACGTCAATATGACTAGTGCACTGACACGATGATATTTCGACAAACGCCACCGCCTATGTCGCCATCTGCTTTGTTGTCGTCAGTCGGCATAGCCACCGCTATGCCTCCCTCCTCCGCCGCGCATATGACGACATATTCGGCGTCGTTTTTATATCAAAAATCATCGTGTCAGTGCACTAGGGCGTGTTGATTAATTCCCTTCCCCATCTTCACGGATCTTTACTGTCCCTGCAAATCTAGGCCAAGTTCATTTAACCCACACGCCCTAATAAATATGTTCATCACCTATAAATCTTATTTTATTTGCAATTCTTTTTTTAAACTTGCTAATGCACTTTTTATCACATCATCCATATCATAATACTTATACTCGGCCAGGCGACCGCCAAATATAACATTTTTCTCTGCCTGAGCCATTTTTGCATATTGACTGTACAATTTCTGATTACGCTCATCATTCACGGGATAATATGCTTCCTCGCCGCGCTTCCAAGCAGCAGGATATTCCTTCGTCACATAGGTCACGGGCTGCCTGCCAAATTCAAAATGCTTATGCTCTATGCTTCTTGTGTAGGGCACTTCCGCAGATGTATAGTTCATAACCGCCACGCCCTGATGATTCATTTCCGCATATCGTTCCGTTTCAAACCGCAGGCCCCGATATTCAAGCTCGCCCAGTTTGTAACCAAAATAAGCATCCAAGGCTCCGGTGTAGACAATTTTATCCGCCATCCCCACGAACTTTTCCCGTTCTTCATTGTAATCTACACCTGTCCGTACTTCCACATCAGCCAGTAACGCTTCAGTCAAACGATTATACCCGCCAAGGGGAATCCCCTGATAGCGGTCATTGAAGTAGTTATTGTCAAAAGTATATCTTACCGGCAAGCGCTTGATGATAAACGCCGGCAAATCCTGACACTTTCTGCCCCATTGCTTTTCCGTATAGCCCTTGATCAGTTTTTCGTATATATCCGTTCCTACCAGAGAAATGGCCTGTTCCTCAAGGTTGCGCGGCTCTCCCTTTATCGCCTGCTTCTGCTCATTGATTTTAGCGGCAGCTTCTGCCGGAGTAACGATATTCCACAATTTAGCAAAGGTATTCATATTAAAAGGAAGATTGTATAACTCGCCGTTGTAATTCGCCACCGGTGAATTCACATAGTTATTGAATTCCACAAACTGATTCACATAATCCCATACTTCCCTATCCGACGTATGAAAAATATGTGCACCGTACTGGTGAATATTAATATCCTCCTTTTGGCTGCAATAAATATTCCCGCCCACATGGCTGCGGCGTTCCACTACCAGACATCTTTTCCCTGCCAGCGCCGCTTCATGGGCAAAAACACAGCCAAACAGGCCGCTGCCTACAATAAGATAATCATATTCCCCTGCCATCTATTTCACCGCTCCCCTGCTGTTCATAAATTATATATTTATCGTTACCATACACTTCGTTATAGCATTCTGTATGTAAAAAATCAACCATTTTCTTTGACCAGCGAGAAAATATCGGTGCTGCTGCTGTTTGTTTTACCACAACAATAATCTTTGGTCTATTATTTTGCAAATCCGCAAAATAGTTTTCACCTATGCGGTTATCTACATTTGCGATTGGACTTTGATAGGAGTAAACACTCGCCGGCAGTCTGTTGCTGGCAACATAGATTATATTATCATTGCCAAAGACAGAAATCCTGTCCTGTTCATCTGTCCGCCTGACTATCTCATTCAGCAGATTAGCACAGTCTTTATCTGCACGAACGTCCCTTAAATTATAACCGGTCTTGAAATATCCATACAACTGCTTTGTCAGCGGCATAACAGCCATCAGAGCCAT
>FLNX01002940.1_pt1 | contig 22944 bp, 27 predicted proteins | sample 1140341 | NCBI WGS metagenome assembly FLNX01 (sample SAMEA3878208, study PRJEB12797) | bioreactor metagenome | biome: Moose rumen | place: Sweden | collected 2011-10
TATTATATATCGGGCTTTTTATTTTGTATGAAAATATCCTGTCTGTGTTATAATCATATAAAAGGAAAAGATTATGACAAATATAAAAATAACTAAAATGCACGGTTGCGGGAATGATTTTGTTTTTATGGATTATGAAGAATACCTTAAAACAAACCTTTCATTGGAAGAATTATCAAAAAAAATCTGCGACAGACACTTTGGGGTCGGTGCTGACGGACTTATAATACCTGTTGAGTACAAAGGGGATGATGCGGATATTGAATGGCATTATTACAACTCTGACGGAACAAGCGCACAAATGTGCGGAAACGGGATGAGATGTTTTTCTCGCTATGTATATGATAAAAAGCTTGTAAATAAGAAACAATTCAGCGTAAAAACACTTGCGGGCATAATCAGACCCGAAATCCTTGATAACGGATTGATACGAGTTAATATGGGGAATCCCATTCTTAAAGACGAGCTTATTCCGTTTAAAGGAGAACGGAATATAAAAATTCAGGACAAAGATTTTGATATTCATCCTGTTTCAATGGGTAATCCTCACTGCATAATTTTTACAAAAGAGTGTCCTTTGGATATGGCAAAAAAATACGGACCTGAGATTGAAAAACATCCGTACTTCCCTGAAAAAACGAATGTAGAATTTGTAAAAATAATTTCAAAAAATGAAGTAGAAATGGCAGTATATGAACGAGGATGCGGAATTACGCTAGCCTGCGGAACAGGGGCTTGTGCAACCGTTGTTGCATCAGTTTTAAATAACTTAACAGATAATAATGTCAAAGTTAATCTCCCCGGAGGCGCCGTAAATATTGAATGGCAGGGCTCTGCATCCGACAGTGCAAAGGATGTATTTTTAACAGGACCTGCGCAATATTCATTTTACGCAGACTACATCTTGTAATTAAATTTTTTTTCGGATAATATTGATTTATACAGAATATAAATAGTAAAAGGAGAAATGTAAAATGAAAAAATATGAATTAATGTGCATATTCAAACCAAATTTGGATGCAGAAGAAGCTGACAAATTGATTGAAAAAATCAGCTCTGTAATTACTGATTTCGGCGGAAGCGTTGAAAGTGTAGACAAAGCAGGAAGAAAAAAATTAGCTTATGATATCCAGAACTTCAGAGACGGATATTTTTCAACAACTGTTTTGTCTTTACCTGCTGACAAAGTTGCCGAGTTTAAAAGACAATTAAGATTAAACGAAAATATCTTAAGAACAATGTTTATGGAAGTAGCACAAGCAAGTGTTTAAATAAAAGGAAGTATTTATGACTTTAGCAAAAGCAGCAGTAACAGGCATTGTATATAAAGAACCGAAAACAGGATATACTCAAAACAATGTTGCCGTATCTTCATTTGTTATCAACATTGGTGAAAACGGAGAGGAAACATTAGTAAGAGTAATATCAAAAAGACAGGCTCTTTCGGATATTATTGATACCTTGTCAAAAAATCAGAAAGTCCTTGTCGGCGGCAGACTTCAAACAGGAGTAAGTAAACTTGATGACGGAACAGAAAAAAAAGTTTTTGAAATTGAAGCAGCTTCAATAGAGCTTTTTGGTTCAGCCTCATCCGTTGGTTCTGCTTCAGAAAATACAGACTCGGATATTCTGAGTTTTGGTGATATGGAACCTGAAGCACCCCAGACAGATGTGCTTATGAGTGATGAAGAAGTTCCGTTTTAGACGTTTGAAAAATAGTAGTAATAAATAATAATAAGGCTAGAAAGGCAAAATTAAAAATGGCAAAAGTAGAAGATAAAAGAAAACACAAAAATTGCAGTCTTTGTGCAGATAAAGTTGAATCAATCGACTACAAAGATGCTGCAAAATTAAGAAGATACTTAACTGAAGCAGGAAAAATCATTCCAAGACGCATCACAGGCAACTGTGCAAAACACCAGAGAATGATTGCAAAAGCTATCAAACAAGCAAGAGAAGCTGCTATTATCAGCTATGTATTTGACTAATATTATTAAAAATGCCATACTTTTATTTAAAGTATGGCATTTTTATATTAACTTTTCGGATTTTAGACAAAAAAAAGAGTCTTATAATTAAGACCCTTTGGAATGTAAAAAACTTTTACCATTCCTCGTAATAGTGAAGTGTGAAGTGTGTGCTTAAAGTCCAGATTTTAAATCCTTTCGATTTAAGCATCCTCGTGTTTACATATATATAAAGTATTTTTGATATATAAAATTGCTATATTTATTAAATTATTCTTAATATATCTTTACATTTTAGTAAAATGCAGATATTTATTACATTACAGGGTTATGAGAGGTTAAAGATGAATATACTTATTTCTAATGATGACGGGATTGCGGCAAACGGGATAAGAGTACTTACTGAAGCACTATCCAAAAAGCATAATGTATATGTTGTAGCCCCTGACAGGGAAAGAAGTGCCGCAGGGCATTCTCTGACACTGCATACCCCTTTAAGAGTCGAGGAATTGGATTCAAAATTCGGAGCAAAACGGGTCTGGGTTACAACGGGAACTCCCGGGGACTGCGTAAAAATAGCCATAAATGCTATATTATCAAAAGAAGAACAGCCTGATATAGTAATTTCGGGTATAAATCACGGACCGAATTTAGGGGCGGATATTTTGTATTCAGGCACGGTAAGTTGTGCAATGGAAGGCGCAATGCTCGGCTTTCCGTCTATTGCTGTTTCACTTGCAACAATGCATGCCGAATATGAAGATTTTAAATTCAGCGCAGAATTTGTTTTGTCTTTAATAGAAAAATTGCATGATTTTAAATTCCCGCCAAAGAGCATTTTAAATGTAAATATTCCGCTATTGAATGAGGAAGATATAGCGGGCATAGCGATAACAGAACTTGGCAGGAAAATGTTTACCGATGATTATGAAAAAAGAACCGACCCGAGAGGGAAAGTATATTACTGGATGGCGGGTGAACTTATAAACGAACCTGCTGATGCTCCGACAGATTTGGCGGCCGTAAGAAACAATAAAATTTCAATTACACCCGTTACTTACGAAATGACAAGACATGACACACTATCAGAACTCAATAAAATTCTTTGTGACGGCACCAATTGTCAGTGGTATTAAAACTTAATAGTACCGCATAAAAACTTTAGGCAATAAACAGTAAAAACATATTAAAAGTCAGGCTCACTAAACAAGATAGCGAAGTATCTTATAAAGTTAGCAAATTGCGCTTTCTCCGAATCTAAGCTTCTTGAGCATGCTCTACAGCTTTTTCAGCTGCTAAATCTTGTCTTATAATAGCCTGAGCTTCTTTTAATTCGTCATAATTTTTAGAGGCAACATTTGCTTTTACCTGCTGATGACCGTAACTGTGAGAGAATTGAGTGCCAATCACAATCCAAGGTGCGAATTCTGCAGCAACTTTACCAACTTCTTTAATAGGTGCAGGAACTTTCTTCAAAAATTCAGAAGCTTTATTTAATATTTTGCTTTCATTTAATGCTTTGCTCAATTGACGGCTTTGTTCGATAACTTTACCGCTCAAACCTTTTTTATCAAGCATTTGCGCAGCTTTTGTAATAAGTTTGTTACCGCCTCTGTTCACCCCGACAATAGCGGCAAAACCGACAGCCAAAGCTGCAAGAGTTGAAATAACAGGATTTTCTGTTACAAAGTTCTTAACGGTCTGACTCTTTTTAGCTAAGAAATCTTTTGAATCCCAAACTGCTTTAACAGCAAGCAAACCTGCAGTATACATAGCGGTTGCAACACCAAAACGACCCAAACGTGTAATTCTTGCAGATTTACCGATACCGGCAGGCAATTCTGCCGCTGCGGCTGCTATACCGCCTGCCAAAGGTAATGAACAAATAATAGCTCTATCAATATTACGGTGTTTTTTATCATTTACATCAATTGATGCTTTTTTCCATGCTATCTGACGAATATCTCTGTCTTTCAATCTTGCAAAAATTTCTTCTTCGGGACTACCCTTGAATGTATTGCTGTGAGCGTAATTGCTTGATGAAACAGAACCTACTTGCATAAAACACCTTTACCTTTCGCACTTCTATTATACTACATATAAAGCCAGAGGATAAGTTTTTTTGTCAGAGGAATTACAAAAAATTCATAAATATTTACAATTATTTTGACTTTTTAAAAATCTGCATTAAAAGTCATATAAACGTACGATTTTTGTCGGATTTACTTATTAATTAATGGTATTAATCCGATAATAAAGGTAGTAACTATAAGGTAGAAATATGAGAATAAACGGCGGAATTTATTTAAACGAAAACGGATTAACCAACTCAATCAGAGCAATGCACCTGCAAAGCGTTTTGCTCGAAATCAGAAACGAAAATGTCGGGGGCTTTGACAAAATAGGCTACCAAAGAAAAGAGCCTGTTGTATCATCTTTTACCGAGTTTATGGGAGTGCATGCACTTTCCACAACTCTTGATGATAAAGTCGGTCGTATTCTTGTATCTGATAACCCGCTTGATATTGCCATTGCCAATAAGGGCTATTTTCAGGTCGATACGGGTAACGGGATTAAATTAACCCGTGACGGAAGATTTAAAATTGAAAAAGACGGTTCCTTAATGACAATAGATGATGCACAAGTTTTGTCTGATGCGGGTATGCCGATAAAATTACCGTTTATTCCGCAGGATTTAAGACACATAAAAGTTGATATTAACGGCAAAATAAGTGTATTTAATGAGGATACACATGAATTTACAAAAGTCGCAAGGCTCGGTGTGGTAGATGCTAACGGGCTTATTGTTATGGATCCTAATATCAAACAAGGCTACAACGAAAATTCCAACGTATCACTTCAGGAAGAATTTATTAAAATGATGCCTATTATGAAAAATTTTGATGCTAACAGGCAGATGTATATGCTTCAAAATCAGGTATTAGGTAAGGCTATATCACAGTTAGGTTCGGCTTCATAAGGTAATTTAGAGGTAGAATATGTATAATTTTCAATCAATTATTTCCAAAGGTACAAATAACGTATTAGTTCAGTTTGAAAGATTCGGCATGCTTGCTCATAACCTTTCAAACGTGGATACAAACGGTTATAAAAGACAGTCTTTTGAACAGATTTTAAAAGAGGACGGCTACCTGACAGGTGCTGTCAGAAATGACTATAAACAAGGCTCTATCCGTGTAACAGAAAACCCTTATGATATCGCAATCGACGGTCCGGGGTATATTCCTGTTGTTTCAAGCTCAGGCGAAGTTCAATACACCAGAGATGGTGCATTTCGCACAAGTAAAGACGGCTATTTGACTACAAGCGACGGTTGGATTGTCGGGGACGGAATTAAAATTCCCGCCAACTGCATGAGATTTGAAGTCAAAAAGAACGGAGAAGTTGCATATTACGACTACCACGGAGATAAAGCAAAGAAAATCGGTTACATCCCGCTTGTGAGATTTGACAATCCTGACGGAATGGAAAGAACCGATATGAACAGATTAAAACCGACCGAAGATGCGGGTGAAGCAAAAATAGTTAAAAACCACGACTGTTTTAAACAAGGCAATCTTGAAAGAGCAAATGTAAGTGTTTACGCATCGGCAAATGAGCTTTTGAGATTAAACGCATCTATGCTGGCAAGTATGCAAATACTTAAAGCGGCAGACCAAATGTATAACAAAGCAATTAACATAAGAGAATCATAATAATTAAGAGGGGGCAGAATGTATACACCGTTAGACAGTATGGGTAAAGTTTCACTGATGATGGACCTTATCGCTCAAAGACAAAGGGCATTGGGTTCAAACATCGCAAACGTTGATACTCCGGGATATATAAGACAAGATATTGATTTCAGCCACTATCTGAGCACAATGAACAGTCCTCTGGAAACGAAATTATCTGAAAAACTCGGAGCTTCATGTATTGCAACCGACCAATACGAAGAACAGGTTAATTCTGCGAATGAATTATTAAGAATTCAAGAAAACGCAATTTTATATTCTATGGCAACAAGAAGAATGTCAAATATAATTACGGAAATTAAAACAGCAATAAATGTCGGTAAGTAATTAAGGATGGTGATAATATGGGTATATTTGAATCAATTGACATAGGCGGACACGCATTAAGAGTTCACGGCAAAAGAATCGATATTCACGCAAAGAATATTGCAAACCTTGATACCCCGAATTATATAAGAAAAATTCCTATACTTAATGCAACGGATGATTTATCATTCCATGGCTTATTAAATACAATGAAAGAAGACGTTTTCGGTATCGGTTCGCTTCCTTACTTACAGGGCGGTGTTAATTTCTCAGGTATCGTACAAGACCCGACCCCCGGACAAAAGATTTATCAGCCGGGGCATCCCGATGCTGATGAAAACGGATATATAAGAACATCAAACGTAAACGCAATGGTTGATATTGCTGATGCGCTTATGGCTCAAAGAGCCTATGAAGCAAACCTTGCTCTTGTAAATGTTTCAAAATCAATGGCTCAAAAAGCGGTAGAAATCGGCAGATAAAAAATAATTTAAGGGGAAAGGGGAATCTTTAGCATGACACTATCCGTAATGGACAGGTACAAAAACGAATTTGTGATAAGTTTTGCAAAAGCAATGGGAGAAAATCTCACACGCTGGAAGAAATTTCAGAGTTATTATCGCAAAAAACTCTATACCTCTGATTTAAAATGGTATGCTCTCGGGTTTATTTTGGGATATACCCCCGGCAAAAGAGAAACGGATTACTTTAGTAATCTGCCCGCTCATACAATAATGGCTTTTGTAATTATGATATTTGCGATTATTATTGCAATAAGTATCAGAAATAAAGATTATCAGAATGATGTAAAATCAACCTTTTTTAATAATTTGTTTAAAGTTTTCAATAATAAAATAAAATATGAAAATAAATATGGAGATTATACTTATAATTCAATATTAGAAAGTATAGAAAACGGGAATAATGATTTTGGGGAAGAAATATTAAATACGCAAAGAGCAGAAACCATTACAAATTTCACTTTTAATGACAGTGAATTATTCCAAAAATATAAGGTGAATGACAGGAATGATGACGATAATTTTTACGGTGAGTATAATCAGGTAAAATTCAATATTTGCGAAACAGAACTTAACAACAAAGAAACATCAAAAAACGGTAAAAGTTATTATCACCAACTGTTTCATGGAGTTGCGTTACAATTCAAAATTTATAAAAATATTAAAAGCAGAGTGTTAATTTATTCAAACGGTCTTTGGAATAAACCGCCGCAAGGGTACGAAAAAGTTAAAACAGAATATCGGAAATTTAACAAACGCTTCTCAATTTATGCTCCTGCGGGAACAAAAGGGCAAATTGAAGCAAGATATCTTTTTAACACAGCATTTTTAGACAGATTTATGCAATTGCAGACAAGTTTTAAAGTGAATAAAATACAATGCTCCGTAAAGGATTCAACTATATTAATTTTACTTTCAACAAACAAAGATTTATTTGAAATGAACCACCTTTTGGGCAGAATTGATGACAAACACCAATATGCAAAGCTTTTTGACGAATTTGCATCGGTTTTGTCATTCATAGACGTATTGCATTTGTTTGATAAAACTAAACTTTAATTTTGATAATTTTACAAACAGGCATATTCATGATATTTTTCATATATGAAAAGAAAACCCACAGTAGCAATAGTTGGCAGACCAAATGTCGGTAAATCCACATTTGTAAACAGGCTTATCGGTGCAAGAAATTCAATCGTTGATGATTGCCCCGGAGTTACCCGTGACAGAATTTATTTTGATGTCGAATGGCAAAACAAGATTTTTACCATAATCGATACGGGCGGTATAATTCCCGGAGATGATGACGATATTATGAACTCAATTTTTTCGCAGGCCCAGCTTGCCTGTGAAGAAGCGGACAAAATAATATTTCTTGTAGACGGCAAAGACGGAATTAATCCTATTGATTATGATATTGCAAATATTCTCAGGCGTTCGGACAAACCTGTTACCGTTGCGGTGAACAAATGCGATAATCCTGAATCTTTAGCAATGGTTGCTGATTTTTACGAACTTAATATGGGCGAACCTGTTGGGATATCAGCACTTCACGGCTCAGGCGGAGTGGGTGATTTGCTCGAAATTATAACTCAAGATTTTGAAATATCCGAAGAAGATGATGAAAAATCTCAAAATATTAAAATTGCAATAGTAGGGCGACCGAATGCGGGAAAATCGTCCATAGTAAATGCACTTCTTGATACAAAAAGAGTTATTGTATCGGATGTTTCGGGAACTACAAGAGACAGTATAGACAGTTATATAAAATATAATGATACAGATTTTACTATAATAGATACAGCGGGAATAAGAAAAAAATCTAAAGTTGATTACGGCATAGAAAAATTTGCGGTAGACAGGGCAATACGTTCAATCAGAGATTGTGATGTAGCTCTCCTTGTTATTGATGCAAAAGAATGGATATCCGAACAGGATAAACGTATTTCATCAATTATAACGGAGGCGGGAAAAGGAATAATTGTTGCCATCAATAAATGGGATTTGGTTGAAGATAAAAAAGCCAATACTATAAACAAATTTGAAAAAGAACTTGAAAAAGATATTCCGTTTTTAAGCTATGCTCCGAAAATTTTTATAAGTGCAGTTACAAAACAACGTCTTACTCAAATTTTTGATGAGGGGATAAAAGTTTATAATGAAGGCTGCAAAAGAATTTCAACAGGCTTATTAAACAAAGTTATAAACGAAGCGTATGCACTCAACCCTCCTACAAGCTTTAAGGGCAAAAAACTTAAAATTTATTATACAACGCAGGTTACTGCCCAACCGCCGACTTTTGTATTCTTTGTAAATAACACCGAACTTTTAAAAGATAATTACAAAAGGTATATGGAAAACAAATTAAGAGAAGCATTCGGCTTTTTTGGCAATCCGATAAGACTATCTGCAAGAGAGCGAAAAGATAAAAAGTAAGTTAATACATAAATTCAATTTCTTCATATAAATCTTGCTGTTTATCTAAAATAATATTCAGAACTGCTTCACAGCCTGCCTGCTCATTGGCGATACAAGCATCTTTTACTGCTTCAGTCATTAGAATGGTTTCCAATAATTCATCTGATAATGCTTTTAATTTTTTCTTATTCATTATAGTTATCTCTACATTATATTAAATATACCCTGTATTGTATATTTAATATAATATACTGTATAGATTGATGTTTGTCAATATGTTAAAATTCTTCTATGGAAGTTTTAGAAGTTTTGGGAAATAATATTAGAGCTGAGAGAAACAGATTACATCTGACTCAAGAGCAACTTGCATCTAAAGCAGGTTTACAAACTCATCACATAAGTAATATTGAAAATGGCAAATATGATATAAAATTTTCAACACTTATTGCAATATTAAAGGCATTAAATGTACCATTTGAAAAGCTCTTTGATTTGAATGATTAACTTATTTCATTAAAATTTGTCATCCTGAGGTTTTAACCGAAGAATCTTTTCAAATAGTGCGTAAGTTACTCAGTAGGAGGCGTTTATACGCACCGATTTTTGATATTACATTTTTAATTTTGTTGCAAATAATTGCACACTACATTACTGAAATTATAAAGAGATTCTTCACTTCGTTCAGAATGCCAAACAGATTTCCTCCCCAATCGTGAAGGTCAGGAGGGGAATACTTTTATATTACCCCTTGTTAAAATGTTCTGATTTTATGACGGAAATTATTTTATTTAAAAAGATTTTATATCTTACTCTTACGGCTTCTCCCGACAAAACAATATCTGCTGTTTCTTTGCACGGACGGATGTATATTTCCGCTTTTTGGGATGCGTTGTTATAAATTGTATGTGCGCTGTCACCCAAACCACGTTCTGTTGCTCTTATATAAAAACGTTCCTTTTGAACGTGATGTCTTACATCGACATAAATTTTAAAATCAAAAGCGTCTTTTATTTTATTTGTAAGAGTAAACAAGCCTTCCGAGATTATAACTTTTGACGGCTTTGCAAGAGTGTAATTATCATAACGTATAGCCGTACCCGACATGTCATATTTCGGTAAATAAACACTGTTGCCTGAAAGTAATTCTTTTATGTGTTTACTCATAAGCTCTAATTCAAGTGCATCAGGGATATCAAGGTCATAGTGTTTTGCGAAGTTAGCAAAGCTTCCTGCTGCTTTGACCATATCAGAACGGTCATAATAATAATCATCAGTATTAACCCTTGTAATAATATCACTAAGCCCGTACTCATCGGCAAAAGAGTTGATAGTATCAATAATATCAAGAGTAATAGTAGATTTTCCGCTTGCTGTTTCACCTGCGACCCCGATTGATGCAGGTCTTTGAATATGTCCCGATATATATTTGGCAAGCTTTGATATAACTTCTGGTTTATAACTCAGTAATACGGAATTTTCTGATTTTAATTCTTCTTCAAAAATATATTTTAAACGGATTTGAATATCGGATATTTTTTGTTCGGGAACTGAAACATACATTCTTTCTTTTGAATGCTTTTCACTTTCAGCCGCTTTATTTATCGAATTTAACATTCTTATTCCTTAATGCCGATAAGGCGTTATTTTCACCTACTATATCAAAACAAAAATCAAAAAAAAATATTTTTGACAAAATATTTCTAAATTTGACATATAAATTTACATAATCAGATATTTTGTAAATGAGTAATTTTAATTTCAGGCTCAAGTACAATTCCTATAACATCTATGCGGTAATCTCTGATGTTATTTTCTTGTAAATAAGACAGCACTCCCGTTTTGATATTATTGTATTTTGTTTTTGTAATAGCCTCAAGAGGAGAACCGAAACCATCAGTTTTTCTTGTTTTCACTTCTACAAAAACGTATTTAGATTTAATTTTTGCAATAATATCAATTTCACAGAACTTTGAAAAATGTTTGTTGCGTTCAACTATTGTGTAGCCGTTTTTAGTCAGATATTCGCAGGCTAAATCCTCACCCTTTGAACCAAATTCCCTGTTATTCATCAATAAGCCCCTCACACAAAACATATCTGCCGAGTTTTATAACTTCACAGTAATTGCTCAGCGAATCAACAAGGCATTTGTTTTCGCAAAATCCGCCCGATAAATATAATTTAGAAGGCTTTTTAGCGAAATTCCACGCATTAAAAGCAATCCCATGAATGAATTTTGATACTGCAACGGAAGCCTTTTGTCCGTTTGAAATAGAGTCCATAATTTTTTCAAGCCCAAAAATCCCGCATGTAATATGAAACTTCTCACTTTCAAAATTCAAATCATTTACATTCAAGTTGTAGAATTTAAGCAGCATTTCTACTGTTGCTCCCGTTGAACTTGCACAAGATGTATTCCAGTCCATATCGTGAAATTTGCCTTCTTTGAAGCTTATCCATTTTGCGTCACGACTTCCTAAATCCAAAACCGTTGAATCAGGTTCAATATATGATTTTGCACCTTTTGCCAGCGCAATTATCTCGTTTTCATGATTAAAATCTCCTCCCATGTGACCGCAGCAGCATTTAAAATTAAGCCCAAGACTTTTAATGTCTTTTGAGGGCAAAATATAATAATACCTGCCATTTAAAACTTTTTCAGCCTCAAGTCGGGGAATTTTCTCGTTTATCCCGATTATTTTTGAATATGTTGTGCCTGCATCCAAATAAAAAGTCATAAAGAAATTTTTTCACAATCAAAGTTTATTTGCAACTTTGTGGTAACATCTGTCAAATACACAAAATAGACACAAGTTTGATTTCGTGATATAAATTATAATAAGAGGTTAGGGATAATGATTAATAGAAAATCGAGAGACGAAATAAAAAAAATGATACATGCCGGTCATATAGTGGCTTTGGTGCATGAAAAAATGAAAGAAGTACTGGAACCGGGGATTTCTACTAAAGAGCTTGATAACTATGCAATGCAGGTTATAAAAGAGAATAGGGCTATTCCGACATTTTTAGGATATAACGGTTTTCCTGCAAGTATTTGCACATCAATAAACGAACAGGTTGTCCACGGGATTCCTTCTGAAAATGCCATATTAAAAGAGGGCGATATTATAGCAATAGATGTCGGAGCAACATACGGCGGAATGGTTGGAGACAGTGCATGGTCTTATGAAGTGGGCAAAGTCAGTCCTGAAGTCCATAAGCTTATGGAAACAACAAAAGAAGCCCTTTTTGCAGGTATTGAGCAGATGCGTCCAGGGAATGTACTTGATGATATTTCAAAAGCTATCGAAGCGGTAGCAGTAAGAGAAAACTACGGTATTGTAAGACAATACGGCGGACACGGGGTAGGTCATGTTATGCACGAGGATCCGTTTTTGTATAATTACAGTGTAGGCGACAAAACTTTAATCAAATCAAATATGGCTATTGCCATAGAGCCGATGTTAAATCTTGGAGGAGATGATGTATTTGTCGGGGAAGATGAATGGCTTGTTTCAACGGTAGACGGAAAACCTTCCGCTCACTTTGAACACACCGTTATTGCAACAGATGACGGACCTTTGATAACTACAAAATTATAATTTTTACGGAGAATAAACAATGAATTATTATATCGGTTTATCACTTGCTTCAAGTTCGGGGATGGATTCAGGCGTAGCGGTTATAGATGAAAATAATAAACTTATAACCCTTGATAAACTCTATAAAATGACGGATGTTATACATTTTTTTGAGAATTACAATTCACTTAACGCTTCAAAAATATGCGCATCCGTGCCTTATGACAGAACAATGCTTGAAGGGAAATGGAGAATACTTGCAAAACCTTATTTGCCGGTAGCTACAAATAAAAATATTCCAAACCGTGATAATTGGACTCAAAGACATTCCTCAAGGGGTTGTGATTATTTCAGAGAACTAATCGGGCGTGGAATTGAAGTTTCACGTTTTGATATTTATATTACAAGACAGAGCATGCACTTAAATTCGTGTTATAAAGACCGTTCACCTGCCGATTGCAAATTCCTTCAGCAAGCACTTAAATATGAATGGGGATTTGATAATTTACCTGCTAATATGATGCCCATGTCACACATGGAAGCAATTTTGGGGGCTGTGCTTGCAAAAGAAAAACACCATCACCCCGAAAACATAAGAACTCTATACAAATTCAAAGAATTTGATGTAATAGATTTGAATAGGAGTTTGAGAATTTCATCAGATGTTTATAATTTTGAGAAAATGACTTTCGAGGTTTAATTTGTGAAAGAAATATTAAAAAAAATAATTCATAAAATCTCAAATCCGTTAATTTTTTATATAAACAAAAACGGGGATTCTGTTTTCAAAAATTTTTGCATATATCAAAACGACGGAATGTTTTATGAAAACACCATAACGGCAAAAGATGCGGGAAATGTTTTGGAATACAGAATAAAACTCGGAAAATATCTCAGATTGTTTGCCATTCTTTTGTTTTTAATATTTTACTTTGCATTAATACATTCGAGTGTAACTTTGTATAATATATTAAAAGTCGAAATTCTCTACATACTGTTGTATTTTGGAGCAAAATTTATATGTGGAGAATTATATTCAAAAAAGATGAAATCCCAATTTGGCGAATATACCATTGGAGATTTTTCACCGTCAATTAGCGAAGAAAAACTAAAATCATTTGATTTAAGGTTTGTAAATAAGTTGATTATACTTATTATTTTGGTTGGTTTATTTATTCTTCCCGCATTATTTATAAAAAGAGGCATTAGGGCAAATATTAAAAACATAACAAAAGAATACAAAAAAATCGAAAGACTTACTGATATTTATTCGTTCTTATACCCTGAAGATCAGTATATTTATGAAGTTAAGGCATACACAAAATATGTTGAAGGTGATTTTGTCAAAGCTTCCGAAAACTTCTTAAAAGCTTTGAAATCAGAGAGTAAAAGATTTACGGACAAAGATTTTATAAGATTTTCAAACCTTTTACTGCTTCTTAAAAAATCAAGCGGCTCACAAAATGCGATTGATATTTTTAACGAATACATAACGGCAAAAAAAATGACAGTACCCCAGCAAACAAAAATGTTGTGGATAAAATCCATATTCAGTATAGAAAATAACATCCCTGATTTTATTCTTCAGGATTATGATGATTTGCTTCTTTCGCTAAAAGAAAATGACAAAAAGAATAAATTTTACATACTTGCCGATAAAGCATACATGCTCTATCTTATAGGAGATTTTAAAGGGGCGATAAATATTTATAACTCACTTATTCCGTTCGCAACAGAAAATTATAAAGAATTTGCGCAGGATTTGCAAAAATTGTATATTGAAAGAGGATATGCAAAACGAATGCTAAACGACAAACTTGGTGCGGATTCCGACTTTGTGCATTCAAAGGTCGATATGTATGACGTTCAAAAATTCAAGCCATACATTCCAACACATAATCTGATTATTGAATAAATTGTTAATCAGGTTATACAACAGGCTTATAGATTTATCTTTATAAAATGTAAAAAATAAAAACGAGGATAAAAATGAAAAAATTTGTATTAACAACAATTATATTGCTGCTTGGAAATTTTGTTTTGGGTGCAGGGGTACAAACCTTCAAACTTGATAACGGACAAACCGTAATAATACAAGAGGTAAGGAACAATCCTATTGTAACAATAGATACATGGATAAAAACAGGTTCAATAGATGAAAATGATTCAAACAACGGAGTTGCACATTTTCTTGAACATTTGTTTTTTAAAGGGACAAAAACTCATGCTCCGGGAGAATTTGACAAAATTCTTGAAACTAAAGGCGCAATTACAAACGCCGCTACAAGCAAAGATTTTACACATTATTACATAACACTTCCTTCAAAAGATTTTGATCTTGCGATGGAATTACACGCAGATATGCTTTTGCATCCGATGATTCCAAGAAATGAAATGGAAAAGGAAAGAAAAGTCGTTCTTGAAGAAATAAATAAAGATTCAAATTCTCCGACAAAAATTATGTACGAAACGGTGGATTCCATGCTATATAACAATCACCCGTACAAAAGACGTGTAATAGGCAAAAGTGAAGTTATAGAGACAATTACAAGAGAAAAGATACTTGAATTTTATAATGAACATTATTCCCCTGCTAATATGGTTACAATTGTCGTAGGTGATGTTGATACAAACCATGCTCTTGATAAAATCAAAGAAAATTTTAATTCAGCTGCAAAAAAATCAGAAAAAACTGTTTATCCGAAAGACAACGCACTAACCCAACAAAAGAAAAAAGTTGATTATATTGATACTAAATCAGGATACATGCTAATCGGTTTTAAAGGTACTTCAATAACCGATAAAGATGCTTATGCTATGGATGTTTTGTCTACAATCCTTGGCGATGGACGCTCATCAGTACTTTATCAAACTCTCAAAGATAAAAAGCGTCTTGCTTTTTCTGTCGGAGCAGGGAACTCCACAATGAGAGATGACGGAATCTTTTATATCAGCGCAAAGTTTGAACCCGATAAATGCAAAGCAGTACAGGAAAGTATATTTGAGGAAATAAAAAAGATTCAGAATAACGGTGTAACTGACGACCAATTAAGACTTGCTAAAAATATCATTGAGAGAAATACATACTATTCAAGAGAATCAGTTTCAAATATATCCAACGAAATCGGATATACTATTGCTCTTACGGGAGATATAAAATTCTACGATAACTATTTAACAAACATTAAAAATGTCACAAAAGAAGATATTAAACGTGTTGCAATAAAATATCTCGGGGAAAACCGCAGTGCAATTTCTATTTTATTGCCAAAGGATTCGAAAGATGTTCCTGTTGCATTCGGACAAAAAACAGTTTATACAGACAGTGCAAAACTTATTTCTCAAAATTCTCAAACACAAAAATATATTCTCGATAACGGTGCAACTTTCTTATACACCCCCAACAGCGTAAATGACATTATTGCAATAAGTATTTATGCAAAAGGCGGTCAGCTTTTGGATTCTAAAAACGGAGTATCAAACCTTGTTGCTTCTGCTTTAATGAAAGGAACAAAAAATTACTCCCCTGTTGAATTGTCGCAAGTGCTTGAAGACCACGGAATAAAAATTGTTCCATCATCGGGAAGTGATGCTTTCACTGTTACTGTCCTGACAACAAAAGACGAATATGACATAACGCTTGAAATCCTTAATGAAATAGTAAATAATGCGGTTTTTGATGAAGTTGAAACAGGAAAAATTAAATCCGACAAGCTTAATACAATAAAAGCCAATAAAGATATTGCGCTTACCGTTGCACTCGAAAAATACAGAGAATTGATATTCCCGAACAGTAAATATTCAATATCCGCAAATATTTTAGAAAAAAATATTCCTAATATTTCAAGAGATGAAATGCTGAAATATTATAATAACATCTTTGAACCGCAGAATATTGTAATATCTCTAAACGGGAATGTCGATAAAGACAAAACCGTCAAAAAATTAAATCAAATATTCAATGAAACAAATTCCCAAAGACCTTTTGAATATAAAGATTACGAAAATGCGGTCGGGAAAAATACCAAATCTCAGGAAGTCATTCAGAAAATGCCATCAACAGATACGGCATGGATTATGCTCGGCTGGCAAGTCGCCGGAATAAATAATCCTAAAGACTATACAGTACTAGAAATTATAGACACACTTCTGGGCAGCGGAATGAGTTCAAGAATGTTCAGAGATTTAAGAGAAAAAGAAGGTCTTGCATATCAGCTTGGTTCAGGGTATAGCGCACACGCTCTTGCCGGCAGTTTTGTTCTGTATATAGGTACAAATCCGCAAACTCTGGAAAAGGCAAAAGAAGGACTCTTTGCACAAATTAACAAACTAAAAAATGAATACGTCGGAGATAAGGAGCTTAAAGATGCTAAAGAAAAACTTATCGGAAACTACATAATAGGTTTTGAAACAAATCTTGATAAAGCTTCTGCACTTGGAGGATATGAAGCTCTTGGGGCAGGGTACGAATTTAAAGATAAATATATTGAACTTATTAACAATATCACAGATTCTGATATAATAGAGGTTGCGAACAAATATTTCAATGACAAATATGTTTTGTCAATTGTTACAAAGTAAGAGGAGAGAGTATGAAAAAGATTGTAATTATAAATGCAAGCCCGAGAAAGAATTTTAATACGGCACAACTGCTAAAAAAAGCTGAAGAAGGCGCTCAAGCCGCAGGGGCGGAAGTTGAATACATTAATTTGTACGATTATAATTTCAAAGGCTGCATGAGTTGTTTTGCTTGCAAAAGAAAAGACTCTACGACTAACGGACTTTGCGAAATTAAAGACGAATTACAACCGATACTTGAAAAATGTATTAACGCAGATGCCCTGATTTTTGGAACTCCTGTGTACTTTTCATATCCGACGGGCATGTTTCGCAGCTTTTTTGAAAGATTTGTTTTTGCTGCATATACATATATGATAGACCCTGAACATGGCGGAACGAAACGTATTCTTGACAGAGTCATCCCGACAGGAGTAATTTTTACAATGAATTGTCCGCAAGATTGGGTTAAAGATATAAACTATCCGACCATCTTAAATGAAAACATAAATACACTACGGAAAGTAATGGGATACTCAGAAAGTTTGTGGGTTTGCGACACATACCAATTTACTGACTACTCAAAATACGACTGCGATTTGTTTGATGAAAAACACAAAGCACAAGTCAGAGAAAATCAATTTCCTAAAGACCTTGAAAGCGCATACGACTTAGGCATGCGCTTTGCTCAAATGTAGAGAATAATTGTAATTAAACTTTTTGTTCTGATACTTCATTGATATACAGTTCGAATATTTCCACCGCATCCCCGACCAAATCAACACAAGGACGTTTTTTGTAATATGTCTGAGTTCTTTGTGACGGAGTAGGGTCGGTAGAGCTTTCTACCCCTTGCAAAAGCTCTCTGCAAATAATACTTCCGTTTTGTTCTTTAAATCTTTTTGCAAGCTCCTGTATTCTTTTATAGTGTTCGGCTTTATCGGCAGGAGAATCTGATGATGTTGCAAACGCAAGCCCCGCAGCCATAAACATTCCGCTGACCGCGCCACAGACCTCACGCATTCTGCCCATACCTCCGCCAAAAGAAGATGATATTTTCATCGCTGTATCCATATCAAGCCCTAATTCTTCACAAAACACACCCAAAACTGCCTGTGAACAATTATATCCGGATTTGAAAAGCAATTTTGCTTTCTCTGATTTTATACTCATTTCACACTCCTAACTGTTTTTATACTTAAAAAAGCCTCAACAACTGTTGAGGCTTTTAAAATGCTCCAGGCCAGACTTGAACTGGCACCGAGTTATACGCCCGATTGGATTTTAAGTCCAACGCGTCTACCGATTCCGCCACTGGAGCGAGTTTTGATATTCAATTATCAATTTTTCCGTTTGGCTCACAGCGTCTACCGCCTCTCCTCAAAAGATACTTAATCTTTTGCGTCGGCAGAGTGCCACCGGAGCGAGTTTAGATATTCAATTATCAATTCGTTTTACCGACACTCAGACTCAAAGCGCAAATATCGGCTGTGACTATATGGATAATACACTAAACAATCCTCATTGTCAAATATTAAATTCACTGAAATAATCTTCAAATTCCTTTGTTTTGAAAGTTAATTTCTGAATAATATCAAGCAATTGAGCCTTTACGGACGGAAGATTTTCACAATATCCATGCCCCAAAAGCCCGACTTTTACATTTGAATACAATAGACGCTGAAACATCTTTATTCCGCTGTAAATATCACTATCAATAATATCTCTTACATCAGAAAGAAGTATAAACATTTCAGCCGTTGCATTCTTTGCTTTTATAAATTTTTTACGCAATATAAATTCCTGTATACTACGGACTGATTCAAGGATTTTGTCATAATAAGAATAAAGTTTTTGTTTTTTAGCAGGTAAAATATTCTTAAAATAATCAGTTGCCGCATTGTACCCTGCATCTATGATACCCTGTCTTTTATCATTCGGATAATTGAAATCAAAGACGACTACATTACCTGTATTAACTACAATATAATCATATTTATCATTGTATTCATACATTTTTTTTACAAAAGAAGTTTCTGTCGAGGTTATGCAGGAGTACATGCCGTTTACATATTCAAGCGGGTTTGTATCGTTTCCGTAAAATTCACCCTCGAGTCTTATTTCACAGATTCTTTCTTTTGATTTACGCAAATTTTCAGATAAGTACCACATCGGCTTACCCTTCATCAAATCGCCGTCTACAAGAAGTTTATCATCAAGATTAACAGCCCGCATAAGCCCCGGAGCACAACAGGAAATACGCACAGCCATTGCAATTTCAAAATCAGGAGTTTCGACAGAAGAAAATTCACAACATCTGAAATTCTTCATATTAGTCGTAATAATATAAAGTTCTTTATCTAAATCACTGAATTTTACAGGAGGATTATTACCCTTGTCATAGGCTTCACCGTAAAATTTCTTTTCAATAAGCTCTCTGAACCAGTCAAGAAATACTTCCCCTTTACTTAGCGCAAACTTACCGCTAAATCCAAAAGATATATCTCTAAACAATTCAAAATTTACGGCAAGGAATATTTCTTCAAGTTCCTTTGTTGTGTATCCGACTGCTCTTAAAGATGCGATAATGGAACCGACAGAAGAACCGCCGAATGCACTGCACTCTATACCAAGTTCATCAAACGCACGCAAAACACCTACATGCCCTGCGCCTCTTATTGCACCCCCTCCAAATAAACAGATATATTTTAAACTTTTAGTATTATTCATAAAAGAATTTTATCATAAATTTTGAATATTTAAAATAATAAGGCAGAAGTATAAATACTTCTGCCTTATTGCCATATTGATTTTATGAAAGTTTATACGGCCACTTTCATAGTTTTTTCAATAATTTCATTGAAGCTGTCTGCCTTTAGAGAAGCTCCCCCGATTAAAGCACCGTCAATATCAGACATTGACATTTGTTCTTCAATCGTAGAAGGCTTAACTGAACCGCCGTATAAAATTCTTATTGCATCAGCAGCACTTTGACCTGCAACTTCAGCTACAACGCCTCTAATCATTTTGATAACTCTGTTTGCTTCTGTTGCATCACATGATTTACCTGTACCGATAGCCCAAATCGGTTCATAAGCTATAACTGATTTTGCAACATCTTCAGAAGAAATTCCTGACAAAGCAGCCCTTATCTGAGATGCTATCCATGAATCCGTAACTCCTGATTCTCTTTGTTCTAATGATTCCCCGCAGCAAATAATAGGAATCAAACCGCCTGCAAGAATTGCTTTTGCTTTTTTATTAATCATTTCATCCGTTTCTGAAAAGTACTGTCTTCTTTCTGAATGACCGATAATTACATAAGAGCATCCCGCATCTTTTAACATTTCAACGGAAATTTCACCTGTATAAGCACCTGATGATTCCCAGTGGCAATTTTGACCTGCAACTGAAAGCTTCCATCCTTCGCATCCGCAATCACATGCTATTGCATGAACCTGATTCAATGATGTAAATACAGGTGCAATAACAACAACAGGCAATTGTGTTGCTTTGTAGTTTGATACAAATGATGAGATACCGTCAAATAAAGCTTTAGCTTCGGATTGCAACAGATTCATTTTCCAGTTTCCCGCAATAATTGGTTTTCTTGACATAATAAAATCTCCTTATTTTCACTGTCCGCATAACATTGGTATTTTATATTAAACATAAATATTATTCAATAATTGTATAATATTGCATACTTCCAAAATATATAGTATAATCTAATCAATAAATTTGGAGGTTATTTAATTATGTTATTTGATTTGAAATCGAAAAAATACGGCTTCACTTTGGCGGAAGTTTTAATTACGCTTGCAGTTGTAGGAACGGTTGCAGCTATGACAATTCCAACCCTGATGATGAACTATCAGAGAAACATTTGGGAATCAAAGCTCAAAAAAGCGTACAGTATTACTACAAACGCCTGCGAACGTATGTTAATTGAAGAAAACGTTTCAGCTGTAAATGAAACATCCGTTTACGGAGAAATAAATAATGATACCATAAAAAAATACTTTAAAATAATGAAAGACGGTGAAGCAGTTGAAGGCAAAGGTTTTTCAATTTTGACTCCTGATGGAGCCATGCTGTATCTGACTGCAAAAGATAACGGATTTACATTCTATATTGACGTAAACGGGACTGAAACAAGACCAAACGTTGTCGGAAAAGACGAATTTGAATTTAGACTTGATAAAAATTGCGGATATGACAGCGCATTAGGAGAAGCTGCAAGTGATGCGGCTAAAGCATTCAAAGAAGTTGTTGAAGCAGACTGGAAGATTAAGGACTAATATGAAAAAGGCATTTACATTACTTGAAGTTTTATTCGCTCTCGCTGTTGTAGGTTTAATAAGCACCCTTGTTATTCCGATTTTTTATAACGCTTACGGGAACAGAGTAACCGGAACTCAGCTTAAAAGGGTTTGCGCTCAAATTACTGAAGCAACAAAAGAAATTCTTGTTGATGAGAGAGCTGATGACACCATGACAATAGATATGGATGAAACTGACACGGAAAAAGGGTTTTACTTTACAACGGCAGGAGTAAAAAATTCAAGTGCGACTCAGGGTGCGCAGTATTTTCTGAATAAATATTTCAGGCACTCAAAAGTAAATTGCGGCCCCGGAGGTTCTAACGATTGCGTCGGAGCAAGTTACAGAACCCCTGATAAAACTGATTTAGGGGGCATTCCTGACGGCTTCTACTGCATAAGAACAGTAAATAACGCCGCAATCTGTATGAAGTTTGATACAACAGACAAAGTTATGAAAGTCATTGTTGATGTAAATGCAACTGAAAAACCAAATATTACGGGTTCTGATACTTTTGTTATGTATATAATGGATGACGGAAACATAAAAGACCTTGATGAAGATGAAACAAACTGTAATGCAAAAAGAACAGGAGATGCAAATATCGTTGCTTATGCAGCGGGATGTTTTACCAAGGTCGTTGCTAACGGTTGGAAAATGCCTAATTAGTTATAATAAAATAAAAGATTAATAAAAAGGGAAACTGTTATGGTTTTCCTTTTTATTTTTACATTTCCTCAGCCCACTTGATTAGGAAATATGTTGGTGATAATATCGACATGTTATAGTAGTAAATGTTACACATAAGAAGGAGTAAAAAATTATGGTAAACGTAGCAATTAACGGATTCGGAAGAATCGGAAGAAATACTTTAAGAGCTGCTATCAGAGAAGGTATTTTTGACAAAATTAATTATGTAGCAATCAATGACCCCGGTTTAAAACCTGAAGATGCTGCAAGAATTTTCAAATATGACTCAGTTATGGGTAAATTTGACGGAACAGTTGAAGCTTACGAAGAAGGTATTATCGTAAACGGTAAGAAAATCAAATTCTTCGCAGAAAAAGATCCTGCTCAATTACCTTGGAAAGATTTAGGTGTTGAAGTAGTTGTTGAATCAACAGGTTTCTTTACCGATGCTGAAAAAGCAAAAGCTCACATTGCAGCAGGCGCTAAAAAAGTTATTATTTCAGCTCCTGCAACTAACGAAGATAAAACAATCGTTTTAGGCGTTAATGATCATGAATATGATCCTGCAAAACACAACGTAATTTCTATGGCATCTTGTACTACAAACTGCTTAGCTCCTGTTGCTAAGGTTATCGATGAAAAATTCGGTATAGTTAAAGGTTTGATGACAACTGTTCACTCTTACACAGGTGACCAGAGAATCTTGGATGCAGGTCACAAAGACCCTCGTCGTGCAAGAGCAGGTGCTTTAAATATCGTTCCTACAAAAACAGGTGCGGCTAAAGCTGTTGCATTAGTTTTACCTCAATTAAAAGGTAAATTGGACGG